>Ga0310696_10002327_pt1 | contig 25484 bp, 63 predicted proteins | sample AusTroGonzalo_MG_4_FD_203885 | JGI IMG/M metagenome (GOLD analysis project Ga0310696, IMG submission 203885) | Bovine rumen microbial communities from tropical cattle in Woodstock, Queensland, Australia - Gonzalo_02 (v2) (version 2) | ecosystem: Host-associated > Mammals > Digestive system >...
TCCAGTGTTCTGTCCATTTCGTAATTATGGAATTTCTTCAGCATATCGCCTTTGCTCGTCGTATTGCAGACAATATCCAGAAATTTCTTCTTATCGACGTTCTTGTACGGACAATCACGCTTATCGAAAGTAGCCGCCACGTCAGTATACCATTCATTACCCATGTCGAAAAGCAACAGCTCGACCTTGCCCATGTATGGGGCTTCGTTTCCGTAATACATACGAACCCGCAAGTCGTCCCTGTCGAAAGTAATCGTTGAAACTACCTCGTTCAGCCTGCAGGTATCGCCCAACATGAACTTTCCGGCAATAAGTGTGTCTATACATTCTATAACATTCATAAAACCCTCAGCGTATTCTCGATTTCCATCTTCCGGAATTCCTTTTCTATCTCGGTATAGGGAAAATTGCAGACAACCCTCAGGAAAGCTTCCTTGTCTACGTTGAACGGAAACCTATCGCCCTTGTTAACGAACGTGCTCGCAATAAGTTCCCATCCGTTCTTCTCCCCAGAATAGTTGATTCCCAATGTCATATCGCAATAGTTCTTATCTGGGGCAAAGTGCATAGTTACGGCGATATTGTCATCCTTCATGTACCGGTTGCTAAACAACGTCTTCGGAAGAATCTCGCGCTTAACGTCCAGCCTGAACCCGGAAACCAATAACAACTGTTCACATGTTACATAATCGTCATACTTGCTCATGGAAGCGCCTCCAACATACTCTCAATCTCGATTTTCTTGAATTCTGCCTCAAGCTGCTCGTATTCGTACCGACATACGACTTCCATAAATTTATCTCTGTCCACCAGCGGAATTTCGGACTTCGTAACCTCGTAGGCATTAGGCATAGTACCAGCCAAATCCCTCCAGCAGTCAGATTCCTGTTTCCCGCTGTAGTTAATCTGGCATACCATGTCGCACCAGCCCGGCCCGTAATTCAATATAATATTCAGATGTTTCCCCTTTGCAAAGGTATCTGAATACAGTTTACCGTATAGGACCTCATGGGATTGTGTCATCATGTAACCCGAAGCCAGAAGGTCGTCCTTGCAGTTAACCCAGTTGTCGTATCGTCCCATCATAGCCTTTCAATAGCCCTCTCGTTCGTTATGTTCCTCAGAACGACAATCATACGGTCCACCGGATATTTCGACATTTTTCTTATGTCTATCCTGGAAATAATATCCATGAACTCCTCGTCGGACATAATCCTTAAACTCGCCATGTCGCTCGTGGTCACAAGACGTATAAAGTCGTACTTCCTGCCTACATACTGAAAAGACAAGTTCAATACCTTGAAGTCGTTGTCCATGAATACCGTAACACTGTAAGTATTACGAGAAAAAGTAGCGTATTTGCGGTCATCGTAAGTATAATCGCCCTTCGGCTTCCTATAGCCCAAATCCATAAGCTTCTTAGATATTTCAGAAAACGTCATACCAACACATTGTCCAACACGGATTCCAAGTATAAATCCCTGAATTTCTTCACTATCTCGGTAGGCGAACCCGTCAATATCCTAACCTGTTCGTCTATACTGACCTGCGGACACCCGGGAATTATCGTATTGTCCTCGTCCTGAGCCAGATAGTCGTCCCATTCACCGGAAAGCCCCATATAAGTATACATCCGCTGTACGAAATCAGTACCGCGCCCATAACTGGTTTTCGTATTATAAAACGTAACCTTCACGATACCGTTCGTCATCGTGACACCCTCGGAACTGGAACGTATAAGCTCGTAACCATGATCGGCCAACCGTTTCGCACATTCGTCGAATTTCATCCCAATACCTCGTCCAGCAGCGAATTCATATATAAATCCTTGAATTTCTTCACAATCTTAGTAGGATCACCGGTCAAAACTTTCACAAGTTCTTGCAATGGACAGAAATAACAGTCAGGATTCATAGTGTATATGCCCCGGTTAGACGTAGCCAATACATCGTATTTCTTCCCGGGTATACAACATACCAGCCTATAGGCATTGCAATATCCAGGCATTCTATGAAATATCACCCGTACTCTCCCATTATCCATGGCTATAACGTCACCGTCTTCCCGGCCTACAGGATTATATCCGTATGTCTTCAACAAATATTTCAAATCTTCATATTTCATATATCACAGTCCAATCTACAATATAGCAAATAGAATATATTACGTAAAGCCCTAAAATTTTCCCAGGGATGAAAAATTTTGGAAAAAATTTTTTGAACAGGCACGTATTTAGATTTTTCAAGGGAAATCCCAGATTTTGACCTTAACGGCAACTTCGCCCGCCAAATTTGGCCTGTAGGAAAAATTTTGGAAAAAATTTTTTAAAACTGGACTATTTCAGTCTGGACCGCCTGTTCTGGACCTGGACCGCTAAAAAATTTTTGGAAAATTTTTTCGGAGAACTAGCCATATAACCTGGACCGCCTGAAAAATTTTTGGAAAATTTTTTCGGAGAACTAGCCATATAACCTGGACCGCCTGAAAAATTTTTGGAAAATTTTTTTCGGAGGATCGCCTCGAGACGCGCAGACTTTGGCCAATAGGCGCACATATTTGATAGATAGGGCCTACCTATACCTATAGCAGACTTAATACTTTTTTTGAACAGTCAGTCAGTTTTTCGTATCGGGGCGTCACCGTAGGCCCCCCGGGGGCACCAGATCTGGGCATATATAATGTCGAAAAAGGCGGCGTAAACCTTGACATTTTGGGGTAAAAACGTCGCCGAATACGTCGCCGAAACTGTAGCCCGGAAGGGCTCTTCGTCGAGCCCGACGTCGGTCTACGAGAGACTACTTGCCTCGATTGTGCCAGCGGTTATTGTCAATGATGTCATCCATCCAGCGGATCCCAAACTGGATTCTCTTGAGATAGAAGTCGTTGTCACAGTCAAAGTCTTCGAGCTTGATGGACACGATGTGCAAGTCATCAGGATAGGCATTGCTTCCCTTCAGACGGAAAGACTTATTCATCTGTGCACCAGACGTAACATAGACGTTAAGCTTTTCACCGTCCTTCTTCTTGAACTTGCCACCGAGCTGTTCGATGAGCTCTACATACGTCGGAATCGAATTGAGTTCGAGACCTTCGATAGTTGCAGCAGAGTTAAGATCTTCGATGGACTTGCGGTTGTTGAGTTCGACAATTACAATATCTTCTTTTTTCATGTTAACCTCTTTGATTATACTTATAATATAGAAAAATCGTATTTACTTGTAAACCAAAAAATTAGATAAAAAAAAATCACGGTATATCTCACGACATTCCGGATTTTCTCATCGTCGAGGTTAGAAGCACTTACACTTCTTGAACACCCTGTAAGCCTTCGTAAACAGTTCCTTCGGAATTCCGAGCTGTTCGTAGTTCAGTTCACTAACCTTGTGATATTCGGTCGGAACCGGCGTAGGCTTGTGATCGTTCGGGTAGATCTTGTTCACGAGCTCCTGTTCGGCCCTGGTCATCTTGTTGTAGTCGAAGCCACGGTACTCGGTCGGAGATTCATGGACCACGTTGCAGATACGGACCGTGGTATGTCCCTTGGCATTGGTATAACTGAAAGATTTAATCATACTAACCTCGTATGGATTTTGTGAACGACATTGTTCACGTTTATAATATAGAAAAACCGGACAAAGTTGTAAACCTTTTTATCAAGAAATAAAAACGCGACTATGCCGCGTTCTCGTTCCAACGGAATACGATGTCTTCATCCTCTTCCTTCGCGTCGAGCATGCGGTGGTAGAGTTCGAAGCTCAGGTTATAAGCCTCGAGTTCTTCCTTCGTGACCCACTTGATGTGGATGAACATGTCGGTAATCGGCTTGTCGTACTTCCAACAACGGTACGTGTAGTCTTCGTCGTAGTACGGGTTAAGAATCTGACCCTTGGCCTTCGCCTCGAGGATTTCCTTGTATTCGTCGAGGATCCACTTCTCTTCCATCTCCTCGTACACGTCCGGGTGCATGCACCATTCCCAGTCCTTGCCCTGGTCCATGTTCATGATGTTCAGTTCTTCGTTAACGGTGGTGGTCTTGAAATTCGTAATCATAATTAACCTCGTCGATGATATTCATAATATAGAAAATTTGGATGTAAGTGTAAATATAAAAAGATAAGAAATAAACTACGGGATCGCATACGTTTGTCTCCTTTTGAGGCGATCCTGAGATAAAATTCCATTATATAATAGTTTACGATTCGTTCAATCTTTTCTATATTATAAGTATCAACAAGAGAGGTTAATCATGACGAAAATCAAAGTTATTATCATTGTTCTTCTGGTTCTGTTCGGAATCGGGGCTATGACCACCAACAGCAACGTGACTGGCTCTTTCTGTGGCTCGGTCAATTCTATCGTGGCCCTGGCTACCGGAATCGTATCTAACGTAGCCCATGGTGCTACTTGGATTGTCGGTGGAATCGGAGGTCTGCTCGGTTAGTATATGGCCGGTTATCCTATGTCACATATAGCACAGAAGCTGGACGAGATCAATAAACGACTCCAGCTTTCTGGCGCTGTCTATAACGTAGACGTTGACTGGACCGGTTATTATCGCCCGTCCTGGGATCAGGACCAGAAGGCTGTGCTTATCCTCTATACCGGGCCGGCGAAGGACTGGTTTGATACCCGAGTTTATCAGATACCGTTCAACGATATTAACGCCGGGCGGATAGATTTACGTCTGCAGGAAATTGTCAAATTCGGCGATGGTTGGCTACAGCGTCTGCTCGGGCTGGAGAATGAGCTGGCTATCGATGCGTTGCCGGGAAAATAATCATATCTTTTTCGGTTTACGATTCGAGTGAATGTTTCTATATTATGAATATAACGAAAGAGGTTAGACATGAAAAAGATTATAATTGCCGGTATGACGCTGGTACTCACTGGAATCGCTATGATGAGCACGGGTTGTGACAATGAAGAGGCAGAATTCAAGAATGTTCCCACGACATATATCATTCCCGGAGTTGTGGAATGTATCGGTCATACGGAGCGGGAAATGACCACGAAGTATTTCCCCAAGAAACTTATTTGCAACGACGGAAGAGTTTTCCATAACATTGTCAACTATCGGGAAGTGAAGCAAATCAATCCACTCTATCAGGGAGGCAAGTAATGCTCAAGGGATATATCCTCTATACCTCGGAGGACGCAGCTTTCGACGAGCTGGAAGGACTCAATGACTTTCACCGTCGAAACCTTCACCCGGCTCACGACGGGGACATAGACAAGGTAAGTTTCGAAAAACGCGGGAACGGGATTCATTTCGAATCGGATGACGCTGACGCTCTCCAGTACGTGATGGAGTTTGCTTCGGAGAACGAGGACAACGTTCGCACCAAGTACCGAGAAGGAAAGGTTTAGTTTCTAACCTCGATGATGATGGAGAGGTCAGGGGAGAAATCTCCTGGCCTTTTCCTGTTTACAAAACTGGAAACTGTTGCTATATTTACCGGCATGAATCTGGAGAAAGAAATAGAACTGTTTTACGCCAAGCATAAAGTGTTTGCCCATCCCCACCGCACCAGCAATCACCTGAACGGTTTCATTCAGAAACTGGCCAGAAAGTACGGGCTGAAAACTATCGGGCGTGGTTCTGGCCGGATAGTTCTGGCTGTAGATGACAGAACAGTGCTTAAACTGGCGAGGAACAAACCAGGCCAGGAACAGAATCTGTTCGAATCCAGCTTTTACCGGGAGCAGAAAAATCCAGTTCTTAACCAGGTTCTGGACTGTGCCAGTGACGGGTGCTGGCTAAAAGCCCGCCGGGCGAAAAGACTGGATAATTCCTGTTGGAATCAGCTAATGGAGCAGGTTAAGCTTTCTCCCACCCAGATTTGTGACAGTATCGGCGAGTTATTCTCCAAAGGAAGTATTCACCCGTCGAAACTGACAGGTGAAATAATGGAACGGTTCCTGGCCAGTGACTTCGGCCGGAATCTTTCCCAGCTGGTGGAAACAGACCTTGACTGCGACGATTTATGTGAGTTCGGTTCTGAACAATACGGTGCAGTAGATGAAAAACCCGTAATCATCGACTACGGGCTCAGTAAAGAAATCGGCTATAAGTATTATTACGACTATAACTAGATACTGTCCAGGACAGGAACCATTTTATCGGTGAAGTATCTGTCTGGAGAATTCTCGGTCTGGAACATATCAGACGCGGCGTCAAGAATAAGCCCGTCCAGTATCAGAAAATAGTGAGGAATGTACAGGTACTGTTCCTGTTCACGTTCCGGAAGAGAACGGACAAATTTCTCCAGACTGTAACGGTTATTACCGCCGTATTCTTTTTCTATCTGGGCCAGTTCCTCGTCAGTGAAATCTTCCTCATCCAGCCAGCCGAGATAGGAATCGACCAGGTACAGGCCATAGATTAGAATTGGAGTTTCTCCCTCCATGATAAGTTCTGTCATCAGCTCACGATTTATGTGGCCACAGTTATCTCTCGTACAGGGGAAAGAACTGGTAAAATCCTTGACTATATCAGTCAGATAGCTGGCCAGTTCCGGGTTGGATTCAGGATTGACTATGATAGGATTCTTCATGCGTTATTTATAGCTTACGCCTGGCTGGTTCTAGGGCCAAAAGTCGGTGTTTTTCCTAGATTTGGCCCTAAAGCTTGCAATTTACTGTATCTGTCACTGGCCGGAGCATGAAAAAGACGAGGGTTTTACCCCTCGCCTCTCACGTCTGAAAAGAGAACTAGATGTCGTTAAAATCCTTCGAGCCAGTTCTCGCGAAGAGAATATCAGTCAACGTGCCGATGTTCTTTCCGTTGATTTCTGTAACGAGTTCTATTTCCTCGGATGTCGCGATCTCGTTCTCTAACAGGCGGTTGTAAGCTTCTTCATAATCCATATAAGAACCTCCATTGCCTTATATATAAGAATCAACGGAGGCTTTTCGCTTATTTCGTCGACTGTTTCTGACCTTCGTCGTATTCCTGGTTAGCGATGTGCACGCCCCAGGCTACGGATGCGAACATAAGAACGATGTAAATGATATTTTCCATGTCTAACCTCTCTTGTTATGATTATAATATAGATAATTCGCCCAATATCGTAAACGAGAAAAGATAGAATTATCTATCTCGCAATTACACGAAAATCAGAAGAGTCAGTATAGAAATGAGGATGAATTCAACCAGTTTCAGCAAGATAATCGACCCGATGAACAGGGCCACTTTACCGAAGCAACCAGCTTCTTTACCTACCTTGCAGGTCACGACAGTCGCAACGACGATGTTAAAGATACCGATGATGAAAGCGATGAAAGTCATAAGTCTAACCTCTTGTTTATATTCATAATATAGAAAAATCTATTACGAATGTAAACAAGAAAAGTTAGAATTATATTCTCGTCACCACTTATCGCTGGGCACAGCTTTCGTACCCAAGAGCTTGAGGCCGGCAGTCACTTCCTCGGTCGTATTTCCGGTTATGATAGCTGCTCCCCAATACCCGCCATCGCTAGCTTTGTGAAAGACATGCTTATAGAATCCGTTCCGGCCAGATTCAGGGGTTAAGTCCTCGTAGGCGAACGTTTTACGCAGACCAAGCAGGCCGAACATTCTGTCCTTGATGGCTGGATCCTTCTTTAAGTCGTCTAGCGAGTTAAATTCTGTAGATTCCGGTGCACCGTCCGGCTCCGCGAATCCGGGGTAATAGAGTGTAAGCTTTGTCATGTTTAACCTCTTCTTGTTACACTTATAATATAGCAATTTATATCACAAGTGTAAACAGGAAAAGGTCTGATTATTTCTACAGCCCGGCTTGTTTAATCTTGGCGATTATCTTTCGGCTGATTCCGTCATAGACGTTAATCTTCTTCTTTCCGTAACAAAGCTGTTCCATGTCACCGTCGTTAATGTAATCAACGTGAACGTTTTTCAGGATGAGAAGCTCTTCAGCCGTGAGTTCCAACCTGTACTTCTTCGGCTTGGAGCGAAACATGGTCATGTTCTTCACTTTCTTAAGGCTGGTTTTAATCTGTGTAAGTGTTTTCTTCATTATTAACCTCGTTTGTTATATTCATAATATAGAAAAAGATTTGGATATTATCAACCAAATCTTATTCTAATTTTTTCTTCAGTTAACAATAGTCTGCCGACCAGATTCTGTCAGCTGTCGATTCTATCCAGCAGGATTCGTTCCGATAAGATTCACGGCCTGAGAACTGATACTGGAGCAAGTTATCATAGCTCTTGAGCATGGCATCGATTTCTTCATCTGGTAAATGCCCAGGTCCGTCATCCAGGGGATAGATTCCAGCCTGAAGCTTTTCCTTCACTTTTTGCTTAAACGTTTCAAAATCCATGATTAACCTACCTTGTAAGTTGTTTCGATTGTCACCGGCATAACGACTAGCACCTGGTCAGGGAATTCTTTCTTGAGATATTCCAACGTCTTGTTGGCATCTTCTTCCTTCTCATGCTTCATGGCCCATTCCGGCGTTTGACAGTAAAGGATATGTTTCTTTCCGGCAAAGGTCCAGTTCTGGACCGGTTTCCCGGTCTTTGGCGAGACGATGATAAACTTACGCATTAAATCACCTCGTAATCGATACCGACCTTATCCCCGAAGCAGAAACCCATCATGCCGGTCAGGTGATGGTAGAATTCGCACTTGACATAGCGGATGAAGCCGGGATATTCCTTCTTAATCTTACGTTCCATTTTGGCCTTGAGCATTTTCTTTGCCTTTTCCTTGTCACCGTAATCACCATAGACGGTGAGAACCTGGTTGATTTCCTTACCGAACAAACCGCTGTACGCAACGATATGTGCCTCACAGCAATAATCCGGGGTGAAAGGTCTAATTGCTCTTCTTGCTTTTGCCATGTATTAACCTCTTGCTGATACTTATAATATAGAAAAAGAGTCGACTCTTGTCAACTCTTTTCTATTTGAATTTTTCTTCACTACTGCTTGTAAGGGTCAGCGCCGTTTAACAAATCCTTAACCCTGTTGATAAGGTCAGGTTCCATTTCCAACTTCATTTCGATAACGTCCCAACCGTGAGTCAAACGATGCCTCCAGAATTCCGGGGTTCCGCCATACTGGGCAATGTTTTCCATGATTCGCTTGTTAAGTTCTTTTTCCTTTTCTTCTTTCTGTTTCTGAGCCTTGACCTTCTTCCAGTCGATTTTCACCGGCTTGTACTGAACGTCGAGTTTGAAAACCGACGTGTTAGCGATGCGATGGAACGAAGCGAACTTGTCCATGAGGGCCTTGATACCAATATTCATCTCGTCGAGGAACATGATCATTTCACGGGGCGTGCAAGAGAAACTTTCCATGTGACGTTCGAGTTCCTTGCCAATCTCTTCGATAGTCTGTTCCATCTTCGCCTGCATGTAGCCAACGAAAGCTTCAGATGTTGCGCACTTTTCATAAATCTCTTTCGGATTAAGTCTTTCCATTATTTAACCTCTTGTTGATATTCATAATATAGAAAAAGATTTGAACGTTGTAAATGAAAAGATTTAGAATTTTTTATCACGTGGAATGACGAAAGAAAATCATTTTAAGGACTTTTATTTTAATCTAGTATAAACATCTTATTCTATTATAATCTTCTCTCCACAACTCAAATATGAATAGAAAAGGAATAGAATCAACTAGATATAAAAAGAAAACCGCCAGGCACTTTGGCCTGACGGTCCATCATCGAGGTTAAGTTAATTACTTAAGGAATTCGACGTGCTTCTTGAATTCGGTGATGAGTTGATCGTCTTCATAGAAGGGAACGAGTTCTTCCTTGCGTCCGTTCATGTATTCGTCGTCAAAGTGAACGAAACGGATTCGACAAGAATCGTAGATACGGGCGTAGCACTTTTCGAATTCTAACGTGCATGTCCAACCTCCGCTCCAAACCCTGTCCCCGTTCACGTGGTCGAGGTAAATGTTCGGGTTCATTTCGTTAATTTCGGGGATAGAAGCAACGACCTCTCCAAAATGCGTCAGACGAACGAGTTCGGCCTGAAGGGACTGGATGGAACTTTCCATGGACTTAGTGATAACTTTAATTTCATTCATATTATTAACCTCTACCCATAATATAGAAAAAATCCAGACTTTTGTAAGCCTGGATTTTAATCTTTTTTATTTCAGGTCAGTTTATTCTTTCCACAGATACCAACCTTCGTCATCTACGACGTAATCATCGTAGCTTTCCGTATGTTCGTCGCAATCGACACAAACTTCGCGTTCGTCGTCGTAATAGGAACTAACTCCTTGTTCTTCGAGATATTTTTCTGCTTCTTCTCGAGTCGCGAACTGTTCAGGGTCAGAAGCAAAGTCATACATTCCGTCTTCGATATAACGCTTGTACGCGACACAGTAATGATCGCCGACAGAAAGCTGAAGTTCGTCCAAGAAGCTCTTGACACGAGGATCATTCTTTTGTTCGTCGCTCAAGAAAGATACGAGCGTGTTGACTGCTTCTTCGTGATTGTACTTGTTAATGACCATGTTTTACCTCTTGATGATGTTTCGTTTTTCTTAAATATAGAAAAAGATTTAGAAGTCGTAAACGAATGAAGATATAAAAATATCTATCATTCGTCCATCGGATTCGGGCGACGAACATAATCCTCGAGACCAAGCTCATCGCTCGCTTTGCTGATCTGTTTCCCGTCCCAGTCGAGTTTCACCTCGACAGTGGTGTTTCCGGTCGAAACATTTACCTTGAGTTTTTCGCTCACGGTCCGTGCAATTATCTCCTCGAGGAATTTATTCCCCTGGAAAAGTTCTTCACGCTTGGCCTGTTCCGTGGTCTGGACGGAGTTAATCATGCAGTCACATTCGTGTTTCATTCCATCGATAACCTTCTTGAACTTATCAGTGATTACCTTAGCGAACTGGTCACGCTTTTCCTTCGAGGCCTTAATCCCGAGTTCTTCAAACAGGCGATGAACGTCGATTTCAGTCAGGGCGAGCGCAAGTTTTTCAAGAGCGAATTCCATTAGTTTTCCTCATCGTAATGAGCCCGACAGTCGGGCAAGTTCCTTGTTTTCCAGTATTCTTTTAACCACATCAGACTTTCGTAGATTCCGAAGAATTCATAAAATTCAATCACAAGATTTATCTTTTCTTTAATTTTCTTAATCATAGTATAACCTCATGATTAAATATAGAAAATCTTCGAATCTTTGTAAATAGGAAAAGTTTAGAATTTTATTTCTTGTTTTCCATATCCGCATCCCAAAAAGTTTTAAAATCTTCCGTCAGTTCATGTCCAACATATCCTTCCAGGAGCTTGCACGCTTCTTCAACCTGTTCAGGAGTTATTCTATCAGAAATATCCTTCAAGAACAGCAAACGTCCGGCAGGAACATAACGCGGAGGACAGAAAGAAACCGTTCCCTTTACATCCACCTGGGGAATAGGCAGACCAATAAGTTCATCATCAACATCAGATGCCTGGGAAGGCGTAAATTTACAAACCTCGATTCCACATTCTTTCGCCCACTTTTCGACCAGTTCCGACTTATCGTTGCGAAGGTGAGCCCAGTCATTCCAGGTCTGTTCATACTTTTTAGATTCGTTAATGTCCATAGTGTTAACCTCGTTGTTTGATTATAATATAGAAAAAGATTCGGATTTTGTAAACCCGAACCTTTCTAATTTTTATTTTCGATTAAGCAAAGTGAAAGCCAAACTTCAAGAAGTTCTTTGCCCTTTGTAACTGTTCTGCTTCACGTTCAATCTGGGCTTTGGGTGCATTTTGCTTTTGGAGCTGTTCAAGCCTTTGCTGGTGGAGTTTGACGTCATTTTCGATTTTAAGTTTGATTTGAGCTACTTTGTTGTTCATAATGACCTCGAAAAGTTATAATTGGAAACATCTCCAACTATGTCTTTCTAAAATATAGAAAAGTTGGAGGTCATTTTAAACATAAAAATATGGAAATAAAAACTGGGGATTACCCCAGTCTTTTACGACCACATGTTAGAAAGAACTTTTCCCTGAAGGTCTTTGAAGATTCCCTTCCAGTTGTTGTAACAGTCGTCGAAGTATTCATCCGGGTACATACCAGTGGACCAGGAGGAAGGATCTTCATCGTGAGAGGGTTCGTCTTCACCAACCATCACAATCAACAACATTCTGACAACTTCTCGAATGTCCGGGGATACGAAATCCATTTCATCCCACTTTGTAGTTTCACCGTCACTTGTCTGTTCCAGATGATAAACGAAGTGATAGAACGGATTTTCGTCTTTGTCGTCACGTTTCCAAGAGATTGTGAGATAACCCTGGGTACATTCAGGTTCGTCTTCACAATAGGTATGAATCTTGATGATGTCACAGTTCTTATCACACGTCAACTTTACGTCGATAGACGGGAAAGAACGAGCGATGTAGACTTGATTACCGAAGTCGTCGTTGATACGGGCAACCATTTCGAAAACGTTAATCTTGTTGTTAATCATATTTTTACCTCTTGATGATGTTTTGTTTTTCTTAAATATAGTAAAAATATCAGAAGATGTAAATGATTAAAAAGAAGAAAAAACTCACGGGTCAGTATAATCCAACCCGTGAGTCTCGAGGTTAACATTAGACTTTAAATGCTCGTTCAATCGTTTCGTCGTCGTGTTCGGAGTAGAAGTTGTCCGCGGGGATGTACTTGCGGAGGAAGTTCACGATTTCGTCCTTCGAATACTTCTCGAGGTTAAAGGTCCAGTCACCGATAACGATCCTGTTCTTCGCAGCACCGGAAGTCTTACAGAAAATCATCTGGAAGTTGGTGTGAATGTTCGGTTCGCGACGGTCGGAGAAAGCGATCGCACTTTTCGCCAGGTGAACGTCATAGCATACACGAGTGTTGCAAAGGTTGGAGCGGTAAATAACCTTCTCGCCAGTCTTTATCTTCAGGTCAAACCCGTGTTCCTCGAAGTTCGCCTGCTGAAGCGGTGTATAGTCCTTTTTCTTCTTGAAGATATTGAAAATGTTCATGTTTAACCTCTTGTTGATGATTATAAGATAGAAAATCTGGAAGGAAATGTAAACAGGAAAAGAAGAATTTTATTTGTTCAACTTTCCTGTCTTCCAGTTAATCCAGTATTCGACGTTTTCCCAGCCACGGTCCCAATACATCTTGGTTTCATAGCCTTTATCTTTCAAAAGCTTTTCAGCTTTAACGGCTTCTTCAGTCGAACGGAACGAAACGATACCGTCTTGGGCACGATCCTTGAGATATTCTTCCACAGTCTGCTCGACCTTGGCCAGCTTAATCTTCATTTCACGTTCGACCTTAGCCTTGTGCCACTTCTCGGCCAGATAGTCTTGAATCTGTTGATAAACCTCGTTGTAGTCTTTAATTTGAGAATCTTCTATATCACCCTTAATTCCGAGAGCATTCGTCGTTACGCAGTCAATAGCTTCGTCAACCAGCTGGTCAATCTGTCGTTCATACTTTGTCAAATCAATCTTTGCCATAATAACCTCTCTTGTATGACTTAAATATAGTAAAATAATCGGAACTTGTAAACGAATAAAGAAAAGAATTTTATTTCAGATTGTTCAGCGGAACGAGCTGCTTGGCATGTTCCAGCCACAGTTCCAGCTTGGGCTTTAGCTTCTGCAGGCGAGTCTTTCCCGGCCTTACCTGAACAGCAAACTCCTTGAGAACTTCGTCTCCGTCAAGGAACTGTATGAACTGGCGACAGTTAGCACCGTCATAAATTCCTCTATTGCCGCAGTTAAATCTTCTTTCCTTTTCCTGGGCATCAGTTTCTTCGTTGATACTGAGGTGAAAGCTTTCTTCCCACTGGGTTTCGTCAATATACATCTTCTCGGAGATATGTGCACGATAATGTTCGTCCTTGGGTCTCCAGGTTTCAACCGTTTTATAGCCGTTCCATACATAGTCCGGCCACTGCACCATTATTCTTATGTCAATCATGTCAATCTCCTTACGACATCATCCAGCAAAGGAACAGGATAAAGATAATGAGAGCAATCAGCTTCCAGAGTCCAGTGATGTACAAGAAAAGTATGATGAGAACGATTGCGAAAGTTTTCCAAAAATTATTGTTTTTCTTCATGCTTAACCTCTTGATATTCATAATATAGAAAAATAACCGGAAGTTGTAAACACTAAAATTAAAGAATAAAAACTCAGATCGACCAGGGACGAACATTCGGCTATCACCCCGAACTTTACGAAACTAACCTTATCGTGCCCGTCCCTGGTCTCCCTCTCGAGGTTATTTCAATTTTATTTTATGTTCTTTGCAAAAAGCAAAAAGCTTTTCATAACGCTTGTATATGACCCTATCTACACGGTCCATTCGATTCTTCATGGCCATAAGAAATTTTGTCATGGCCAACAATTTTTCTTCATGCGTCGTGTTGGCGTCATATACCGAGTCGAGATAATGCTTGCGCTTGCCAACATTTAAAACAAGTTCAAGAACACTAGTTAGTTTTGCCATGTCCTGCTTGATTTTGTTAATTTCATCAGGTACGCCTTTAACTATCTCTTCCTCAAGATCCGCATTCATGAGTTGTGCGATAGCACTTTCCCGATGAATCTTTTTATTCAACTTTCGCAGTGCTGGCTTATCCAACGCTTCGATGATTTTCTCTTCCTGGAACATTAACGCTTCCTCTTGCTGGCCATGTTCTGGATAAAGCTTTGGTGGGTCATTCCCGTTACGACAGGTTCAGGGAGTTTAAGGCCAGTTGCTTCACGAAGCGATGCACGAGTAGTTTTGGTTAGAAAGTTTAAAAACATTTTGATTTCCTCTTGTTGATGATTTAAATATAGGTTTTGGATTCGATTTCGTAAAGGACTTTTATTTAAGATTTTTATCCAACATTACCATGTCGTTTAGTTGATTCGTCAACTGTTCGCAATAGAAGTCCTTTCTGGAATCAGAATCCAGTTTGGAAATGTCTTCGATAGTAATGGTTGATCCTCCCTGCTGGATAACGTCACCGGGGAACAAATCCCTGTACTTCACCTCATCGAGATGCTTGTCTTCAACACGGATAATAAGCATCAACTCATCGCTGACCACTACACGGCGTAAGCTGAATGAATACTCCGCCTTTCGCTTGATGGCAACGCCCTTTACCCCTTTCAACGGAAAGGGTATTGGATTGATTATCTTTCCCCCATGGATTATGACCATGTTAGACCTTTTGCTTGATTACCAGCTGATTGCCTTCAGCAACAAGCATCGGGGCGGAAAACTTTGGCTGTGGTTGTTCTACAGGTATTTCATGATGATGCGGAAAATAATGTGGATGCAAATGTTCGTTCATGTTGTTAACCTCTTGTTTATGTTCATAATATAGAAAGATATTTAGATTTTGTAAATACCAAATGTTGAAAAATTTTATTAGCTGCGATTGCGAAAGAAACTCACTTTAAAAGACTTTTTATAAAAGACTATAAATTATATTACTCTAATATAAAGAGAAGATTATGGCTCGAATATAAGCGATTATTATATGAAATAAAAGTAAAAAAGACCGCCAGCCTAAGCCAGCGGTCTCTCATCATCAGGAGGTCAACAACAACTAAATGTTATTCATCAGTTTTCAGGTGGATAGCATAAGTACCACAGGGACCGACAGTGAGATGGTCAGGAGATTCATCGATGACTTCATCTTCAGCATGTTCATTGAGTACTTTTTCCTTGATGACACTGCCCTTAACGATGTCATCGTAGTCATAACAACCGAATTCATCATGCAGCGTAATGTTCGGGAACTTTTCCAAATCCACTTTCTTGATAAATTTCTTGAGCTTCATTTTAACCTCTACTTGGAGAAATACTGGTAACGAGTCTTTTCAATCTTTTCCATCTGGGCCGGAGTCGGTTCCATGTACTTTTCATGTTCGGGAAGATTCTTCCAGTCTTCGATGTTCTTTTCTGCGGCCTTGGGTCCGATACGGTTCCAACCGTCGTGAGGACCAGCCCAATCATTCATGTCCTTCTGGTGCTGGTACTTAATAGGCGTGCAAGTTTCTTCATCAAAACCTTCTTCGTCCTGGATGATACCGTTCATCTGGGCCTTTTCCCTTGCCCGACGCTGTTGCTTGGTATCGTGTTTCCACTTCTTCATTCCTTCATGGCTGACGCAGCAGCAGGGAGACTTATAAACTTTGCGATAAGAACGACTCATAATTAACCTCGTTTTGTTCGATATTTATAATATAGAAAAAAGTCCGAACTTTGTAAACTACTTGGCCCGGACTTTTTTCTTCGGACCTGCCGGGATTAGTCAACCGGATGTGCCCAGTCGAACCAGTCGATGGAATACGTATATTCCTTACCGGTACCAACTTCCACGCACTGCCAGGGATAACGCTTCCCGCGGTCAAAGCCGGTGATGAGCATGAGCTTCGGGCGACGGTCCATGGTATAGAACTTCTTGCCGATCGGGTTGAGTTCCGGATAGCCCTGGTTCTGCATCGTCTGCATCATGGCTTCACGGTCCCACTTGTCCATGCGAATGTTGCCGTTACCGTCCGATTCAAAGACGTTCACCTTGTAGTTGAAGGAATTGCTGTCGAAACTGCAACCGGCTGTACGAACGACCATGTTGTGAGATTCGGCCCATGCCTTGATCATGGCGTCGAATTCGTGGTGAAGAGTCTGTGCTTTCAGTTTGTCCATATTGTAACCTCGTAGATGATTGTTTTCGTTGTACTGTAAATATAGCTAATTCCGAAGATTTCGTAAGCTAAAAGATTTAGTTTTTTTCCTTCGGATCGCCCTTCGCGAAGAGTTCATACATCTTAGGATTAGTGAATACAGCTGCCAGTGCGACGGACCCGATGATAATTCCCAGCGTTGTCATATTAACCTCCGTGATATATCAATAATATAGAAAAAATATCGGAAGTCGTCAATAGATTTATTCCGATATTTTTCTACAGAATTGCATTAGATGTCATCGAGGCCAAGAGCCTTCGCGTCCTGATACATCTCGTCGTACTTCGTTTCTTCGATGTAGACCGCTTTCACGTAGAGAACAGTGTGAGCAGCGAACAGTTTCTTCTTGCCCTTCTTCCACTGTTTGATGTCGTCGTTGTCAGCAACCTGGTTGTCAACATCTACCTGCTGGTCACAGTCGAAACGGATTTCGTCCTTGAGGTCCGGGTCTTCGAAGATGCCCCAGAAGCCTTTTATCTTGGTCTTGTCTTCGTACAGGTACTTTTCGTTGACCGTGGCGAGCAGCGAACTGAGACTGTCAAAATCAGTGAGTTCGACTACCGGGCAGATTTCGCGAAGACTCCAACAGTTGACGAAATCACCTTCGCCATGCTGGTAATCGTCTTCGTGAACGTCCGTGTTGCAGTGCGTAATTTTATAAATCTTTTTCATAATTAACCTCTCTTGTTGATAGTTATAATATAGAAAATCTAATTATACTTGTCAACAAGAAAAGTTAGAATTATTTTTTCGAAGATTCCTGCAGTCTTAACTGACTCTGACGGTAGTGGTACGCACCTAGGATTCGGATGGATTCTTCTTTCGTGAACCGGCACAGAATAGTCTTAGAAGACATTCGTCTTAATCGAACCTTACCGTTATAAAGTTCAAGAGCTACAAGACGATAATCGTCGCCACGACGATAGAATTCATCGGAGATTAACATGAATTCACCCATGTCGCCGACGTATTTGTTTTCGCTCGCGAGCTTCATAGCGATGTTAAAGTCGCGTTCGTGGTCAGTCATCTTCAAGATCTTATTGCACTTAACCGCTTCCTGACATGCATGTTCAAGCTTTTCTTTGTACTCGTCGTCAAACATCGCATAGGTCATGTCGGGATGGACTTCCTTAATCGTCGGATTCAAAAGTTTTTCGTCGTCATAGCGGAAGTTAAAGCCTTTAGCAGCAGTATATTCACGGTCCTGGTACACGAAGGCAATATGTTTGCCATCCTTCCACAAAAGTCTATGTCCTTGACAATTCCAATAGCCTTTCTTCGTAACCCAAAACAGTGCACAGGACAGTTGGTCTTGTCTGACTTCGAGTTCCAACTGGCCGGCAAACTTACGCTTCACGGCTTTAATAAGTTCAACAGCTTTATCGTGAGTGAGCATTTCCATATTATTAACCTCTTGTTAACCCTCCAGAGCCTTAGCGATTTCGTCATGAAGTTCGTTGAATTCTTCTTCGGTTCGCGGGCTGAAACGTTTTCCGGTCTTGAGCTCACCGACCGTGACACAATCACCGTGCATGATCTGCGTGCGATAAATCTTACCGGTCATGGATTCGACCGTGATGAACATGCCGAATTCGCCGTTCTTTTTCTTCGTCACGTTATGGACTTTGTGGACCGGGTAGAAAATCGAATTTACAATGACTTGAACTTTTTTCATATTAACCTCTTGTTGATACTTATAATATAGAAACTTCTGAAGCTTTTGTCAATAGAAAAGATTAGATTATTTTCTACAGGTTTTCTACAACCGGAATATAAGTTCTACATCTTTCAATATTGAAACGTATCTTATCGAGTAGTTCAAACGGCTCGTGAGAACCAGGAGCATAGTTTTCTTTCAACATCTCGGCCTTATAGAATTCTTCACCCGTCTCACTGTCGTAAATAGTGAGTCTTTGGTCGTAATCACCTCTTTCAGAATGTGGAGGAGCGGTCATCACGGCAGGTTCGGCAAACGTAATGTAAGGATCTATTACCGTGTTGGGCGTTATGTCTGCTGGCTTGACTGTCGTTAAAATGCTGAATCCATACCACATGTCATTGACCCGGATATGTCTCAACGGATAATGAAAAGATCCTTGAACCGATCCCTTCTTGCCGCGGTTGTTAACATATCGATTCAGCCATTCTATTTTAAGTTGTACGCTCATGTTTATAATATAGTTAATTCCGAAGATTTTGTAAATAAAAAACCCGCGGAAAATTATCCGCGGGCTATCATCAGGAGGTTAACGTAAATTCTTTTTCTGTTTCCATTCCTTGTAGTATTCGGGCCAGTTCCTTCTGAACTCTTCTGCGTTGTCCTTAATCCACTTGATGACGAATTCATCCCCAGGGTCACGGCCGATTTTCTCACCCCATAACCATTTGGCAACTTCTATCGCATCTTTTTGCGCATCCATGAAGTCCTTGAATTCTTCTGGTCCCATCTCCTCTTGCATATTTTATTTATTCTTTCGCTGAAGCTCGTCCCATTTCCTTCTTAAATCTTCCCAGCTCTCTTCTACTAAATATATGTTCATTTCACCAACTCCAAACGTTAAATTTCCCAAATGAAAGCATTCTCACCGTTCTCTCGACGAGACTTGCACTGCTTGTCCAGGCTGTCGTAGCCCTGTTCATCAGCCGTATCAATCTTGTTCAAGCCGTTGTTGTCACGCACATAAAGGATGTAAGTTCTTTTTCTCATGTTTTAACCTCTTGATTAAAATATAGAAAACCGGAACTAAATCGTAAACATATTTAGCCCGGTTTTTATTTTCAAACTTACTGCTGGCAATCGTCGTAGTTATCGCACCAAGTTTCAACAAGGTCAAAGCTTGTCTTAACGCCAGGGATAAACTTGCGAACAGTCATAGCTTCTGCTTCAGTCATTTCCTTAGCGTCAAAGACTGCTCTGAACACGTCTTCACCATTGATTACGACATCAACTTGATCGTCATCAGTATAGAAGGTCACTTCAAACTGCCAGTTGCTGCGCTTCTTCATCTCGTTCATGTATGTTTCGCGCTGACGTTCGGTGACGATGCAGAAATCTTTGCGTTCAGTCTTGCCAAAGAATTCAGAGTTGATAAAGTAAAATTTAGACATATTAACCTCTTGTTGATGATTATGCTTTAAATATAGCTAATTCTGAACTTTTCGTAAACTAGAATAAAAGAGATTTTTAATCTCAGTTATCCCAGTCGAGCTTGAACGTCATGCCAGTGGTCACACGGTCGATTTTACCTGACTTCAAGTCCACGTGGCACTTGTAGACGGGTTCGATACCAGTGATCGTCCTGTATTCGTGTCCTTCATTGATTTCAACGTTGAGTTCCATGTCCATGAGCTCCGGATGTTCAGCAAGAGCGTTCATGAGAGTGGCTGCGATGTTTCCGAATGTGACTTTTTTCATGTTAACCTTCCTTGTATGACTATAATATAGTAAATTATACCATAGTCGTACACAAGAAAAGTTTAGAATTTTTCTACGGGATTACTTCATACTTATCCTCCGGAAGGATAGCGATCCCTCCCCATGTTCCGTGAAGTTCACCCAGTCCGCCGATGTATTCTACTACACCAGTCTTACCGATGAGTTTCTGCTCTGAAATCGGCAAAGTACCGTCACTGTCAGGCTGGAACCCGAGAATTCGAATCTTGTCACCTACTTTGGCCATGTTAATCATCCTCCTCTTCATCACCCTCTATGAGGGATTCGGTTTCGTCGAGACAATCAAAACAGATATGATTGTAGCTCTTGTAGTTTCTTTCTTCGTAGTCCTGTTGGACCTTTTCGCTGTAGTGTTTAGAGATTTCGTCTACACAACATCCATCTCTGCTACATCCACAGGCAGCACAACGACCGTAAGCCATTAGCATTCCTCCTTTAGCCAGTTTTCAAACTGTTTCTTGACCGTTTCGACCTCGGGAAGATTTCCACCCATCCATCCTGTCTGGATTTCAAAACTTCCATCTTCCAGTTCGTCGATAAACAGGGCACAGAGACCGTTGATGTCGTAATAGTTGTCAAACCGTTCGTAGGCATGCTCGACATGCTTACGGTCAGCCCCAGTAATCTTAATTGTCAAATCCAAATCTACACTTACATTCATGTTTTAACCTCTTGTTTATATTCTTAATATAGAAAAATCTGAATAAGTTGTAAATAGTTTAATCCAGATTTTTCTTTACGGATTAGCCGGCGAGCCTATTGATAGCGTCGATTGTATCTTTCTGCTTGGCCAGACAGTTCCGAATTTTACACCTTTCGAACTTCGCAACCACTTCCTTAATGCTTTCGTCGCTAAACCACTTGTAAGCATTGAAGCCACAGGTATAGTCATTGTCACAGTGGTTGAGGATTTCAATCTCGTTGAAGATTTCCTTATTTCCACGCTTACCGATGTATTCGGGCTTGAATTCGCTCTGGAAACGATAGACAAGAAAGTCACCACAGCCGTACGGACGACGAGTCAGGTAGAGCTTGTGTTCCTTCAAAAGCTTCAGCCTCCACTCGAAAACAGTCATCGTCGACGTTGCTGCTCGAGCTTCAAATTGTTCTTTAGTCATTTTAGCCATATTAACCTCTCTTGTATGTCTATAATATAGTTAATTCCGAGGTTTTTGTAAAGAGGTTTTATTTAGATTTTTTCTTCATCTTTGCCTGCTGCTGGTCATAAAGTTCTTTCATCTGCTGGCGAAGCTCGATAACAAGAACACGCAGTTCTTTAATCTCGGCACGTAACTGGGCGTTTTCTTTCTTGAGCTGATCGGTCTTGTTGGTACAGACCTGGACTGCATAGTGAACGCCGGTATTTACCTCTTCCTTGGCGATTCTTCGAGCCGTTGCCGAGCCGATCGCGAAAGAATTGACCGACAAGGCTAGCATCAGGATAATTGCGAGTTTCTTCATGTTTAACCCCTTGGTTGCGGCATCCAAGCCATCCAATCATCGACAGAAATGGGTTCAACACCTTGTTCTTCGCCCAAATCCATCATTGCGAAAAGCCTTTCAGCACTGTTCATTGTTGACCAATAGCTTCTGATTGCACGTTCAAGTTCAGACATTTATTAACCTCTCGTTTATGTTCATAATATAGGAAAATAAATGGAAGTTGTAAATATAAAAAGAGTAGAAAATTTAATCTATTGCACAACCGATATAAACATCATTTAAAGACTCTTATTTAAATGGCTTATAACTTATACTCTTTTATTAAATAAAGCCTATATAACTCAAATATGGACGAATAATAAAGTATTTTTAATGAGGATATAAAAGAAAAAGACCCGCGGTTTTACCCACGGGCCTCTCGAGGTTAACATTAAACTTAATCGTCAGACTCTTCTTGATACTCTTCTTCCTCTTCTTCCTCTTCTTCGTCGCCCGTTTCGACAACTTCTTCACCAACCATGATGTTCCCGTCGTCGACATAAACCCTGAACGTACCCGTATCGTCCGTGACGAGATTGACTTCATGAGCATCTTCACAGACCCATCCCAAACCGTCACGGAAGTTTTTCTCTTCGTCGCAGAATTCGAGAGGAATCACTGCGAGACAGCCTGCATCGACACCATACGAGGCATGATTGCCACCATAACATCCGTCACCATAGGCCGTAGAGTCGACCAACATGATTTCCTTTCCTTCGTAGACGAACTTACCGTCGTTGCAGAAATGACCTTCTGTCTTTTCCCTTTCTTCACCCCATTCAATCCACTTGTCGTAGAGGTCTTCCTTGAGGGCATAGCAAGGATCGCCAAAATAAAATCCATTCGGGCAGTTGATAGATTCGTTGATACCGCTTGTATTAGCCATTTGATTAACTCCTGTTGAATTGTTTATGCTTATAATATAGCTAATTCTGAACTTCTTGTAAAGGTTTTTATTAAGGATTTTTATTTCAATGCTTCCAGCGTAGTTTCGATACTGTCCGCGTACTTTTCTTGGTCAAACCTCTTGCAGAACAGAGCAATGTCCTCGTCAGTGATCAGATCGCCAGTCAGGTAGAAATTTTCGTGGTTTGCATCTCTCATGCTCATCGCGAACCCATAGCGAATTGCTTCGTCACCACGAAAGCTGAGGCGAGAACCACCCGTTTCAGATTCGATAAACGGCATCTTGTTATCCGGGCGAACAATCTTATTGCGGGCCAGGCTCTCAACGATGTCGTCGCACATGTTAAGTTGCTTGCTGGGCTTAAAGTAGATTCTTACGCAACGATAGTCCATTATAACCTCTTGTTTATGCTTATAATATAGCTAATTCCGAAGATTTTGTAAATGATTTTTATTTGGATTTTAATCTTCGGTTGCGCTAAGTGCGGCCTTCAGGAACTTAGGGCCTTTTTCTTCGACCAGCTTGGTGAACAGTTCAATGCTCGACATAATCCCTTCGTTATGCCTGCCGACAATCAAGGCGTTAAGTACGTCTTCGTCAGACGCCTTACCGTCGAGCATATTGTTGATAATGAGGTCGGGAATGACACTGTTCCAGCTTGAGCACAGACTATTGTAGAGGTTAGACAGGCAGAATAAGTTGGAACTGCGGTCCTTTCTCATTTCAGCATACTTGATGATGTTGTTGGTGAATTCGTTGATACGTTCTTGAAGATTCATGTTTAACCTCTCTTGTATACTTATAATATAGTTAATTCTGAACTTTTTGTAAGCATAAAGAGAGGATAATTTTTACTTCAGCGTGGCCAGAGTCTTGCGATGTTCGTTATAAGTATCGGTCACAACCTTCAAGGCCTGGACCTCATCCTTAAACTTCTTAGTCCTGTCCACGATGAATTCCAGGGACCCGTCCTTCTTTTGCTTCACCTGATAGACGAGAAACTTGTTCACCTTGTTTCCATCACTCAAAGTTTTGCGAATTTCGAATTCGATACGCATTGCAGGCTTTGCTCCGCAATCGTTCCAGAAATAAATCATGTTTTCGTTCGCGTCGTTGGGAATCGCTTTCACGAAATTATCGACATACGTCTGGCTGGTCTTGAGGAAGTCGACAATGTTGGTATAGGCCTTGATTGCGGAACCAAAGGCGTTGTTGATGGACGTTTCTGCAGGGAATGTTTTAATCATAGTTGTTTCTCCGGTTGATAATTATAATATAGAAAAAACCAGAATGATTGTAAGCATTTTCCAATAGGATTTTTATTTCAACTTGTCCACCGCATCCAATGCCTTGGCATGGTTATAGTACGGAAGGATCTTGTCGTCGAACAACGTGTAAAGGTCATCATTCGTCGTACCACGCTTGATGTTAATCTCACTAACCAACTTTCCGTTGTCATAGAAGGAAATACGTTGGTCAGACTTAAAGCGTGCATATACGAATTGAGGTTCAAAATACGTAGAATACGTAGTATACCAAAAGGTAATGATATGACGTTCTTCTGCCCCGACATCCAAAGAACACTGGCCAACTTCCCGGATGGGCTTGTTAAACACCACCTTCTTACCGACACGAACCTTTATATAAACCATCGTTTAACCTCTTGTTATATCAATAATATAGAAAAATCCGGACTAATCGTAAACGATTTAATCCGGATTTTTTATTTACGAATTACCCGAAGATAACTTCTTGGGCTTTCCGTTCACGATAACGTTTCAGGCCTGCTGCCATTGCAACGTCACTGTAGTTCTTCTTTTCTTCGATAGCATTCTTGATGTGCTCGCGAATGTTCGAAGGCTTGATGTAGCCCTTGCATCCCCATGCTTTCTTCCAGTATTCATGGCTCATGCCGTGGCCGATCTGACGGTAAGCGATGTCGCTGAGCTTGTGGAACAGAGCCGCATCAGACAAGTCGCTGAACATCGGAGCATAGTTTTGAAGAACTTCTTTAGAATTCATATTAACCTCATGGAAAATTGTGATTGAAACATTCAAATCACGTTGTAAATATAGAAAATTTAGAACTAATCTTAAACAAGAAAAAGACGAGATTTTTCACTCGTCTTTCCCTGCTGGCTCGTTCACCAGCGTCCATCCATCGTCACTTTTTAATCGAATCAACTTTGTCTTTCACTGCATTCTTGGCTTCAGCGAATTTCTTCTTATTTGCTTCCCTTATATCTCCGACTCTCGCAGATACACTGGACTTTACGCTATCGACAGTCTTTGACGTGCCACTCTTGACCGAATCAACTGTCCTTCCCGTAACGGACTTGACTGAATCGACTGCTTCAGAACCCAGGCTCTTGGCATCCTTTGCCATGTCCTTCGCTCCGTCGGCGAACGTATCAGCTACGGAAGAGACAAGTTCACTGGCCTTGTTTGCCACCTTGTCCGCGTTGTCGTTGTCACCGGTCAAGCCTCGGTAGACAGTATAACCGCCGACCGCGAGAAGACCGATAAGAATGATTGCACCAATGAATTTAATCATGTTTTTACCTCTTTGTGTTGGTTTGTTTATACTTATAATATAGAAACTTTGGAACGTTTTGTAAAGAAGATTATTAAGAATTTTTCTTTCAGTTAATCCATAATGTTCTTTTCCTTACCCAGGTTCTCGATACATTCCATCGTGTACTTGCGGTCACGGCGTTTTTCGCACCACTTACTGAACTTAATTCTTGCCGGTTCAGTCCAGTACCACAAGAGCTTCAAGCCGATGAGGGCGAAGAGGATCAGCACGACGATAGTCAGGATGCAGCCAGAAACGATACGGAGCTTAGCATATTCCAAAGCCATAGAATCGGTTACGAGAAAGTCAAGCATTGTTTAGTCCTCCAGGAAAAGGTTTTTGATAGTTTCGTAAATGTACTTATAAGTACCGCCAAAGTCTTTAA
>Ga0310696_10002328_pt1 | contig 25483 bp, 19 predicted proteins | sample AusTroGonzalo_MG_4_FD_203885 | JGI IMG/M metagenome (GOLD analysis project Ga0310696, IMG submission 203885) | Bovine rumen microbial communities from tropical cattle in Woodstock, Queensland, Australia - Gonzalo_02 (v2) (version 2) | ecosystem: Host-associated > Mammals > Digestive system >...
CGAGCATGTTGTGGTCCACGGCGAGGTTGAGGTCCTCGAACATCGGCGCGAGCTCGAACTGCGCCGGCGCGACCTCGTTGTGGCGCGTCTTCGCCGGGATGCCGAGCCTCCAGAGCCGGTCCTCGACGTCGGTCATGAACTTGATGACCCTCGGACGGATCGCGCCGAAGTAGTGGTCGTCGAGCTGCTGGTGCTTCGCGGGCGCCGCGCCGAAGACCGTGCGGCCCGTCTGCAGCAGGTCGGGGCGCTTGAGGTAGAACCGCCTGTCGACGAGGAAGTACTCCTGCTCCGCGCCGAGCGTGACAGACACGTGCGCCTTCGGACGGCCGAACTTGCGCATGAGACGCTCCGTCGCGCGCGTGAGGGCCTGGATGGACCTCAGGAGCGGCGTCTTCATGTCGAGCGCCGCGCCCGTGTAGGAGCAGAACGCCGTGGGGATGCAAAGCGTCGCCCCGTTCTCGTGGCGCTTTATGAACGCAGGCGAAGTCGGGTCCCACGCCGTGTACCCGCGCGCCTCGAAGGTGGACCTGAGCCCGCCGGACGGGAAGGAGCTCGCGTCCGTCTCGCCGCCGATCAGGTTCTTGCCGGAGAACTTCTGCACGGCCTGCGCCAGGCCCGTGGGCTCCAGGAAAGCGTCGTGCTTCTCCGCGGTCCCGCCGGTAAGCGGCTGGAACCAGTGCGTGAAGTGCGTGGCGCCGCTCTTGAGCGCCCAGTCCTTCATTCCCTGCGCCACCGCGTCCGCTATGGACGGGTCAAGCGGCTTGCCCTCGCGCATGGTCGCCATCAGCTTGTCCGCGACCGCCTTGGGCAGGTGGCGGCGCATCGCCTTCTCGGAGAAGACGTCCTCGCCGTACGTTTTGAGGCTCGTGTCAGTCATGCCGGATATTATACCAAAATCCCGCGCCTGCGGATAACCGGCCTACCTCTTGCCGCCCGCGAGCGTCTCGGCGCAGTTGAGGTAGTAGGCGCGTATGCGCTCGTAGGCGTTGATGACGTCGAGTTCGCCCAGCACCCTGATCGACGAGCCCGGGTCCTCGGGGCCAACGCGGCCGAGCTGGAGCCGGCGGCACTCGCGGATGAACTCGTGGAGCTCGGAGGAACGCCTCTGGAGCGCGCCCAGGTCGAACGCGACGCGCGGCGAGCGGATGAGCGGCGTTATGTCTGCCGCCAGCGACGCCACCCTGTCGTGCACGTCGAGGAGGAGCGCTACGGACTGCTCGGACATCGTCTGGTTCTGCTTCCTGAGGCGCTTCACGACCTTGAGCACCTGCGCGCACTCGTCGGAGACGGACTCCAGCTCGTCCGTGAGCCTCAGGAGCCGCTGCGCGCGGTCCGCTACGTCCCGCGGCAGGCGCTTGGACATCATGCTGCCGAGGAACTCCGTCACCTCGCGCTGGACGTTGTCGAGGATGTCCTCCCGGTGGACGATGTGCTTCTCGGGCCCGTCGTCCTCCTCCGTCTCCCCGGAAAGCACCTTGCGCGCGCAGTCGAGCAGCTCCAGGTTGGAGCGCTTCATGAAATCCACCTCCATCAACGCCTGGTCGCACGCGATGACCGGCGATATCCTCGCGCCTATGCGCAGCGCCGAAAGGTGCGGCTTCTCGTTCTCCGGCTGGGGGACGAGACGCTCGACCAGGCGGCAGAACGGCCTGACGATCGGGAAGAAGAGTATCCCGCGGCAGACCGCGAAGAGCGTGTCCGTCACGGCGATGGGCGCCGTCATATGCGTGAACGCGCTCACCTCGCGCCCGGAGACGACGACCGTCTCGGCTACGTTCCAGCTTGGGAACGCGGCCTGCCCGAACTTGACGAAAAGCGGGAAGAACCAGATCAGCGCGAGCGACCCGAGGAGGTTCGAGAGCGTGTGGGCGAGCGCGGTCCGCCGCGCGTCTGCCGTGCCGCCGATGGCCGCGATCCAGCCAGTGGCGGTGGTGCCGACGTTCGCGCCGAAGAGGACGGCTATCGCCACGTCGTAGGTGACGAGCCCCTGCGTGGCCAGCGCCATCGCGATGGCGATCGTGGCGGCGGAGGACTGGACGACCGCCGTGAACACCGCGGCGATCGCCGCCACCGCGAACACGCCGAGGTAGCTTCCGGCGGAGAGGCGCATGAAGACGGACGCGAAGTCGGGGTTCTCCCGTATCGGCGACACGCCCTTGGACATGAAGTAGAGGCCGAGGAAGACGAGGCCGAGCCCTATGAGGGTGAGCCCCAGGTTGTGCACACGCTCCCCGCGGAGGAAGAAGTAGAGTATTCCGCCAAGCCCGAGGCCGACGAAGCCGATGAGCTGCGGGTCGGGCGCGTAGGCGATGATCCAGATCGTCGCAGTCGTGCCGACGTTCGCGCCGATCAGGACGGCGAACGCCTGCGGGAGGGTCATGAGCGCCGTCGAGACGAAGCCGACGAGCATCACGGTGATGATGGACGACGACTGGACGATCATAGTCGAGACGATGCCCGAGCCGATGCCGACTATGCGGTGGCTCGTCGCCTTTGCCATGAACTTGCGCAGCCCGTTCCCCGCGGTCGCCTGAAGGCCGTCCGAGAGGTGCTTCATCCCCAGGAGGAATATCCCGAGCCCGCCGAATACGGTGAAGAGAATCGTCAAGACGTCTTTCATTGTGCAGCTCTCCGCATTGCGGAACAGCTTATGTCGCCGCTCCGATTATGGCAAGCGCCAGCCCCAGCGCGACGCACGCAGCGCCGAAGACGCGCGTGCCGGGATCGGTGCGCTGGACGAGGTCCAGCCCCTTCTCCAGCCGCCAGGGGTAGAACATGCCGTACATGCCGACCACCGCGCCGACATACGCAGTCACCACGAAGACGAGGACGGGGGCGAAGCCCGAGACCGGCACCAGGAGCCGCGTCGTCTTGAAAAGCTCCGCCGGGATCAGCATGAGGATGCCTGTTAGCGCCCTCACCGGCAGGCTCTTGGGCATCCATATGAACGTCAGGTAGGCGAGGACGGGCGCGACAGCCCAGAAATTGTCGAAGAGGAACGCGAAAACCGACATCAGATGCCCGAGGACGGGAACCCCGACGAAGAACTCGCGGAATATGTTCACCTCGAACGTCATCACCTCGTAGGCCGTCCACGCCCACGCGGCCGCCGTCAGGACCGCGGCAACGGGACGGGAGGACCTGAACCATGCGGCGAAGCGCCGCGCAAGGGATGGCGAAAACACGGAGACCCCGCCAAAGGCGAGGAGCGGAAAACCAAGGAGGATTCCCCAGAAGAAAATCGTCATAGCTTTTATATTTTACCAAAAAGCCCCGTTAGCGCGCAACTGCGCAGCGTCGGCGAGGACGAACGGGGAATGTGGGACGGAGGACAGGTCGAAGCGCGGCAAAAGTGCCGCGAGGCCGACATGCTCGTCCGGACCGCACCAGCCGCAGGACGCGGCGAGGAGCCCGATCACGGCCTCCGGCGGGACGCCTTGCGCGCGGAACGACGCGATGCGCGTGTCCCCGTGCCGCTTCGCGAGACGCCGTCCGTCCGGACCCACCACGAGCGGCACATGGCAGTAGGACGGGGGGCGCGCGCCAGTCCACCCGGCGAGCGCGCGGGCCACCAGGATCTGCGCAGGCGTCGCGGCCAGCAGGTCGTCGCCGCGGACCACCTCGGTGACTCCCATCAGCATGTCGTCCACCGTCGCCGCAAGCGTGTAGCCAGCGCCGTCCTCGTCCCGCGCAAGCGGGAAGTCCCCAAGCGTCCTGGAGACGTCCTGCCCGTAACGCCCTGCGAAGGCGTCGTCGAACGCGACGGTCGTCCCGGGCTCCACCTTGAAGCGCCAGCACGGGGAACGGGGGGGAGTGCAGGAGCCGAGGAACGAAACGGCCTCGGACCACGCAGCGAACCGGCCGCGGCACGTCCCGGGGTAGAAGAGCTGCTCGCCGTCGTGCGGGGCGGACTGCGCCGCCTCCACGTCGCGCCGCGAGCAGACGCACGGATACGCGAGGTCCTGCCGCCTCAGCTCCGCGAGAGCGTCGCGGTACACAGCCCTTCTCCCGGACTGCACATGCTCCTCGTCCCAGTCGAACCCGAGCCAGCGGAGGTCGTCCAGCGCCTGCGCCGCCGCGCCCGGCTTGTCCCTCGGGTGGTCTAGGTCCTCCATGCGCATTACAACCTTGCCGCCGGCGGACCTGGCGCGCAGCCATGCGACCATGAACGTGCGCGCGTTCCCAAGGTGCAGCGCGCCCGTCGGACTCGGCGCGAGGCGGCCGACGTACCTCCGGCCTACCGTTCTAGCCAGAACTTCTTCCATTCGGAAACGAACTCCGAAAACCTGTCCTCGGTGCCGAAAGCGGCAGCGGTCGCGGCGGACATGCTCTTCGTCTTGACGAGGGCCGCGACATAGTCGCGCTTGAGGTTCTTGAACGGCTGGAAGCGCACATCGGGCGCGCCGTTCTCGATGAAGTAGGCGATCGACCAGGCGATCCTGTACTTGAGGCGGCGCTCGAGGTCCGTCCCGGCGTAGAACGCCGCGTAGTCCATCCCCATGACGGACGGGAGCATCGCGGCAAGGGCCTCGAAGTCCAGCCCGACCCCCTTCATGTTCCAGTCGCCGGACTCGACGTCCTCGAAGTACTGGGCGTACCCCTCGTTGAACCACGGCGACGCCGGGATCATCGAGCAGGCGTAAGAAAGGTACTGGTGGAACGCCTCGTGGCGGATCGTCTTCAGCAGCTCCGCCGCGCCGCCTTCCGGCAGGTGCGCGACAAGTTCGCGCCGCTGCGGGCACCAGTATGCGGCGGACCACTTCATGTCCTCGCCAACCGCGTCAAGGTACTCGTCGCGGTCGCGGTATATGCGCGCGACGCAGAGGACGTTGGTGCCGTCTATCGGACTCGGCACGGCGGCGGCGTACTTCGCGCGCATCGTCTTGAGGTCGTTCGTGACGGAGGCGACGAAGCCGCGGAGCCCGTCGAGGTTGTCCAGAACGGAGAACTCGTCGCCGTCCGTGACGTGCCACGACGCGTAGTTTTCCACGCTGTGCCGCGCATCGGCGCGGAGGAGCTCGCGCTCCGGCGGGACCTTCCTCGACCGCTTCCCGGACCTGGTGCGGGACGCGCGCTCGCTTTTGATGTCCGACTTGACCAGCTCGTCCCACTTGGCGAGGAAGTCCTCCTCGAACCGTTCCTCCGAGAACGCATGGTCGTCGCCCTCCACAAGCTCCCATGTGGCGAGATACCACGCGTCGGACCCCTCCGGCAGGAAGGAGCAGACGATGTTAGAGGTGTTCGTGCCCTGGAAGTAGAGGACCTCGTCCATGCCCCTGACCCCGACGTGGGGGCGCCGCGGCGCGTCCGCCGCTTCGCACGGGGAAAGCATTGATATCGAGAGGTCCCGGATCTTCGTCTCCCTCTTGTCCGGCTCGACCTTCGACGCCTCGTACGCAGCGCGCGTCTTTTCGCTGTCGGAGACCAGCGGCGGCACCACGTCCAGCCTGGAGAGGGAGAACACCCTTCCTTCGTCGTCCTCCCACCTGCCGAGGACGGTCTGCGACGTCCAGAGGTCCAGTACGTCGTAGCGGTCCTCGAGGCGCATCGAGCCGTTCTCCTTTACCAGGAACGCCGTTGCGCGCGGCATGTCCAGCGGCGCGGGGCGGGCGAGGAAGAGACTGGCTGCGACGAGCAGTGTCACGGGGCTACAGCCCTCCCATTATGAGCGACCCGAAGGTTGAGATCGGAGTCGTGTCGCGGAAGTTGTCCAGCACCTGGCGGACGTCCTTCGCGAAGCCCTGCACCTCGCGGTACAGCTCGTCGTCCGCGAGGAGCCTGCCTACCGTCCCCTCTCCGTTCTTGAGGCGCTCGGCTGTGACGTTCAGGTTGTCAAGCAGCCTGTTGGCGCTATCGAGCGTCGCCTTTGCGTCCATCGAGTCGCACGCCTTCCTGAAGCTGGCAAGCGCCGCGTCCAGGTTCGCGTAGATCGGGTCGTCGTCCTTGAGGAGACGCCCGGCGAGTCCCTTGCCTTCGCGGAGCGAGGCGGAGATCGCGTTCGCGTTCTCGAGAGTAGCGGCGAGGTCGTCGTACGCCTTCGAGTCGGCGGAGAAGAGCTTTCCGAGCGTGCCCTCGCCGTTCTTGACGCGCGCGACGATGTCGTTTACGTCCGACACGGTCTCCTTGAGGTCGTTGTAGACGGTCTCGTCGGGCGAGAGAAGCTTGCCGATCATGCCCTCGCCGCGCTCGACCCGCTCCGCGACGATCCGTATCTTCTCGCTGGCCGCCTCGATGTTCGTGACGATGGACTTGAGCTCCCCGCCGGACGTGAACTCGTTGATGTTCTTCGCTATCCGCGACACGTCGCGCATCCAGTCCGTCGGCTTCTCTCCCTCGAACAGGGTCGTCTCGAGGGGAAGCGACGCGCCGTTGCCCTCCTCGAGCAGCAGGTAGTTGCCGCCGAGCATGGAGAGATTGCAGACCGCTATGCGGTATGTCTCCCTCAGGACCACGTCGTTGTCGACCTCGACGACGACGACCAGGTTGGAAGGAGTGAGGTCGATGCGCTGCACGGCGCCGACCTTCGTGCCGCGGTACATGACGCTGTCGTGGTCCTTCAGGCCCCCCACGTCGGTGAAGGACACGCGCGCCTCGACCTTGCGCCGCCCCTGCAGCACGTCCACGCCCGATATTACGATAGTGAAATAGACCAGGAGCGACAGCACGGCGAGCATGAACACGCCGACCACGGCTTCCGAAAACGCGTCTTTCCTCTTTGCGCTCACAGCGACTCCCCTTTCATGGCCGCGAGGAACTCCAGGACGTCCTTGTCCCGTGACCTCGTAAATTCCTCGGGCGAAGCGCAGATGGACGCGCGCCCGTTCTTGAGAAGAAGTATCCTGTCCGCGATCGTCAGCGCGCCCTGGAGGTCGTGCGTGACGACGACGGACGTGATGCCGAGCTCGCGGTTCAGCTTCCTTATGAGACCGTTGATCGTGACGGACGTGACTGGGTCCAGCCCGGAGGTCGGCTCGTCGTAGAGGACGATGTCGCTCTGACGCACTATCGCCCTCGCGAGGCCCGCGCGCTTCTGCATGCCGCCCGATATCTCGGCCGGGTACTTGTCGGCGGCGGCAGTCAGCTCGACGGACTCGAGCGCCCGCGCGACGCGGTCGGCGATCTCGTCGTCGCCCAGCGACGTGCACTCCTCAAGGGGCAGCGCCACGTTCTCCGCGACCGTCATCCACGCGAGGAGCGCCCCGCCCTGGAAGAGATAGCCGATCCTGTCGCGGATCCTGTGGAGCGTGCGGTCGTCGCAGTCCGCCACGTCCACGCCGTCCACGAGCACCCTGCCGGAAGTGGGCGTGAGCAGGCGGACGAGGTGCTTGAGCGTGACGGACTTGCCCGTGCCGGACGGACCGACGACGCAGAGGACCTCGCCCTTCTCGACTCCGAACGAAAGCCCGTCCAGGACGGCGTGGCCGTTGAACTTCTTTACGACGTTCTGGAACTCTACAAGGGCCATCTGGAAGCACGCCCTGGAAGCGTCACTTGGCCCCGAAGGGCCTGGGCTGCGTCCAGCGGTTGATGAGCGGGCAGACTGCGTTCATGATGAGGATCGCGAACGAGCAGCCCTCGGGATACGAGCCGAACTGGCGGATGAGCATGCAGAGGAGTCCGCAGCCGAAGCCGAAGACGAGCTTGCCCTTCGCCGTCGTCGGCGAGGTGACGTAGTCCGTCGCCATGAAGCAGGCGCCGATCATCACTCCGCCGGTCAGCACCTGGGCCGTCGCGGGCGCGCCGCCGGCGACAAGCGAGTAGACGAAGACAGTCGCTATGAACATGACCGGGATGTGCCACGTTATCACCTTGCGCCAGAGCAGGTACGCGGCGCCTATCGCCAGCGCGATCGCGGAGACCTCGCCGATGCAGCCGGGGATGTTGCCGATCGCCATGTCCCAGAGGCCGGGGAAAGCGGGCGCGGCATGCGGCGTGGCGGAAGCCGTCGCCTCGGAGACGAACCACGTCTTCATGGTCGCGAGGGGAGTCGCCGTCGTCGCCGCCTCGGGCGTCCGCCACCAGAACGGCTTGAGCCACGTCGTCATGGGCCCGGTGAACGAGATCAGCATGAACGCGCGCGCGGCGAGCGCCGGGTTGAACGGATTCATTCCGAGTCCGCCGAAGGCCTGCTTCGCGACGCCGATAGCGAAGACGGACCCGACGACTGCCATCCAGAGCGGGAGCCCCGCCGGGAGGTTGAGCGCGAGGAGAAGTCCCGTGAGGACCGCAGAAAGGTCGCCGATCGTGTTGTCGCGCTTCATCGCCAGGCGGCAGAGGGCCTCGGTGACCACGCAGGTCGACACGCACGTCGCAATCGTCCACACGGCCGGCATGCCGAAGAACCAGACGCCCGCCGCGGTCGCCGGAAGAAGCGCGATCATGACGTCGAGCATGATGCGCGAGACGGACGACTTCGCATGCGCGTGCGGCGAGCTGGAAAGGATGAAGTGTTCAGCTGTGTCTTTCGGTTTCATAGGGTGGCTGATTTGTAAGACGTGTAGGACTTGTAGGACGGGTAGGTCGTTGGCCGATTTTCATTCGCCGGTCATTTCCCGGCCGCGGCGGCGGCCTTGGCCTTCTCGGCGGCGATGCGCGCGCGAATCGAGTTCTTCGCGCGGCGGCAGAACTGCGTGATCGGACGGTACGCCGGGCAGCTGAAGCTGCACGCGCCGCACTCGATGCAGGTCATGACGTGCGCGTCCTCGGCGGCCTTGACGTCGTCCGCCTCGACAGCCTTGGCGATCTCCGCCGCGTTGAGGTTCATGGGGCACGCCCTCACGCAGCGCCCGCAGTTGATGCACGCCTGCGACGAGTACTGGAAGACGCGCTTCGGCGAGAGGAGCAGAAGCCCGGAAGTCGTCTTCGTCGTCGCAATCTCGGGCGTCGACACGGCGAAGCCCATCATCGTGCCGCCGGAGATCAGCTTCGCGGGCGGAACCTTCTCCCCGCCGCAGAACGCGATCAGGTCCGAATACTTCGTTCCGCTCGGCGCGAGGACGTTCTTCGGCTCCGCGACCGCGTCGCCGGAAACAGTCGTCACTCGCTCGAGGAGCGGTTCGCCCTTCTCCACCGCGTCCGCGATAGCGGCGACGGTGCCCACGTTCTCCACGACGCAGCCGACGTCGATCGGAAGAGCCGGCGGCTCGGGGACGACGCGTCCGACGGTCGCGAAGATCTGGTGCTTTTCGCTTCCCTGCGGATACAAGACCGGCAGGACCACGATCTCGACGTTGCCGTCGATGTCCGCAAACGCCTTCTCCATCGCGGCGATCGCCTCCGGCTTGTTGGCCTCGATCGCGATCCTCACGGCAGGCCCGCCGAGGACCTTGCGCATGATCTCGACGCCGACGCGGATCCTGTCCGCGCGCTCCAGCATCACGCGGTAGTCCGCGGTAAGGTACGGCTCGCACTCCGCGCCGTTGAGGACCAGGTACTCGCAGCGCTTGCCGGGGGGCGGGTTGAGCTTGACGTTCGTCGGGAACCCCGCGCCGCCCATGCCGCAGATGCCTGCCTCCTCTACGCGCTTCAGGAGGTCTTCGCGGGAAGCGGTCTTCCAGTCGAGGGGCGGGAGAATGGGAGACGAGGGACGTGAGACATGAGACGAGCCGTCTCCCGTCTCTCGTCTCTCGTCCGACTCCCCCTCTGGCTTCGCCGTCGTGTCGAGGATCACGGCGTCGGCCTTGCCGCCGGCGGGGCCGAGCCGCTTCTCGACGGCCTTGACCTTTCCATCGGCCGGTGCGCGCACGCAGACCGAGATGAAGCCGTTCTTCTCGCCGATGAGCTGCCCGCGCGTAACGAAGTCGCCGGCCTTCACGACGCACTTCGCCGGAGCGCCGAGATGCTGGCTCATCGAGACGACCAGCTCCGCCGGAACCGGCATGCGCTCGATCGCCTTGTCGCGCGCGAGCTCCTTGTTGTAGTCGGGGTGAACCCCGCCCTTGAACTTGAAACTGCTCTTTACCGTTTTCATCAGTTCTCCAGCGCCTTGAACTTTAGACTTTGAACATTGGACTTCTCAGTGACCGCTCTCGAAGTGGGGGTCGACCGACATGCACTTCGCGGGGCATTTCGCGACGATCTGCTCGTCCGTCGGCGGATTCTCGTAGTTGACCTTGGCGAGGAAGCCCTGGAACGTGAAGTGGTTCGCCTCCTTGCCGCCCGAGTTCTTCTCGCAGAGGTGGCAGCCCATGCAGCCGACGCCGCAGACCTTGCGGACCTGCGGGCCCTTGTCGGGGTTCGCGCACAGGACGTGGATCGTCGCGGACGCGGGGACGAGCTCGATGATCTTCTTCGGGCACGCCGTCACGCACTTGCCGCAGCCGATGCAGAGGCGCTTGTCGACCTTGGCGAGTCCGTCGCGTATCGAGATCGCCCCCTTCGGGCAGACGTTCGCGCACGCGCCGTAACCGAGGCACCCGTAGGTGCAGCCCTTGTCGCCGCCCGCCGTCGCCGCCGCCACGTTGCAGTCGCAGATTCCGTTGTAGTCTCCGACGCGGATCGCCTCGGAGCGCGTGCCGCAGCACTTGACGAGGGCGACGCGGCGCTCGGTCGCGACCGCGGCGACGCCGAGTATCTTGGCTATCTCGGCTGCGCACGCCTCGCCGCCCGCCGCGCAGGCGCCGTTCGGCGCGGTCCCGGCGACAAGCGCGCGCGCGTAGCCGTCGCACCCCGGGAAGCCGCAGCCGCCGCAGTTCGCGCCGGGGAGCGCCGCGGTGACCATTCCGATGCGCGGGTCCTCGCGGACCGATAGATACCTGTCGGCGATGGCGAGCACTACGGCCGCGACCAGTCCGACGCCGGCAATGCAGAGAATCGCCATTGTCATTTCAGGATCCTTTCAATTCCCTTGTCGAGCCCGGAAAAGCCCATGAACGCGAGCGCCAGGAGACCGCCCGTCACCAGCGCGAGCGCGATGCCGCGGAAACACCTGGGGGGATCGGCGTGGGCGAGCTTCTCGCGGATTCCGGAGAAGAGCACGAGCGCGAAGCCGAAGCCGACGGCGGCGGCGAAGGAGAAGAAAACGCTGGGGACGAAGCCGAGGCCCTGCTTGTAGTTGAGCTCGGCAGCGCCCAGGACCGCGCAGTTGGTGGTGATGAGCGGGAGGAATATGCCGAGGGCCGCGTGGAGCGGCGGGACGAACTTCTTCATCGCGATGTCTATGAACTGCACGAGCGCTGCGATGACGAGGATGAACGCGAGCGTGTGGATGTAGCCGAGGCCGTTGGGCGTGAGCAGCCAGTGGTCCAGGCACCACGTCACCGCGGAGGCGATCGTCATCACGAAGACGACCGCGCCGGACATGCCGAGCGCCGTGTCGAGCTTCTTCGAGACACCGAGGAACGGACAGCATCCAAGGAAGCGGCTCAGCACGAAGTTGTTCACCAGAACCGCACCCACCAACGTTATGATGATGTAACTCATGCCAATATTATACCAATTTTCCGCCGATACTGTCCATACCATGCGGAAAAACAGTTCCCGGGGTCTGCTAGAAGCGGACGTCGACCGGCACGTCCCCGGACTTGCCGGCTTCTTCCGCGGAAGCGCCGCGGCGGTGGCGGAGGAACTCGAACTCGGAGGCGTCAGCCGCGCGCGGCTCGACGGCGCGGCGGCGCTCCCTCCCGCCGGACTTCCAGCAGGCCGTGACCGTCGCGAACCCCTCGGCGAGAACAGCATCCCCGCGAGGGACGACTTCGTATGCGACTGCGTCGAGGGTCGGCGCGTCGAGGATCCTAAACCCGCCTACCGTCTCCTTGTCGAAGAACACTTCTATGCGCGCCGCCGGACCGGACCTTGCGCCTATGGCGAGAATCCTGCAGCCGGCGTTCCACGGCGCCGGGGCGACACGGCAGTCCAGCACCGGCTCCCTCGCCTCCGCGCCTGGCGCCCCGCGTCCGCCGCCCGTCGCCGACATCATCGCCGCGGACGGCTTGTATTCGAAGGCTGAAAGCGGCATCACGCACGGATCAACGAGTCCGTCGGCCTGCCGTATGCGAATCGCGCCCGGAGGAAGCTCGGCCGCACTGCGCAACCGATGGATGGGCACGCCTACGATCCTAGGTTCCGGCACGTTCCCGGCAACCGCCGCCGGCGACCCGAGGAAATCGATGTCAACGACATCTCCGAAGTCGCAGCCCAGCGGCTCCTCCTGCGCCACGTCCAACAGCTCGACCGCCTGGTCCTCCGGCGCGACGCTCACGATGGCCGAGGACTCCCTCCAGACGCGCAGGCTCTCCTTTCCCGGACCTATTATGGCGTAGAAAGCGCCTACGCAGATCGCAAGCGACGCCGCCGCGCGGCACACCGCCATGGTGAACGGAAGGACGCCGCTGCGCGTGCGGCGCCTTGCCGGGAAAAGCGCGAAATTGCCTCCCGGGACGAGAAACTCCCGCTCGTATCTGGACACGATGCCGTCGCCGGCCGTGATGCGGCCTGGACATGCCGCCGTAATCGCGGCGACGAGGCCGGACAGCTCTTCCCCTCCGACGGAGTCCACCAGCCAGCTCCGATCGGCGATCCGACGCGAAATCGTACAGGCGTTCCAAAGCTGGAAAACCCGCGGACCCGCCATGCGCTCGCGCCGGGAAGCCGGAGCGGAGAACGGCGAAACAGGCACGGCCTTGTAGCCGGAGAGCCCGCGATCCTCGACGATAAGCGCGATAAACGGACGCGAAAGGTCGGCAAATATGCGTATGTCACCAGGTTTAACGTCCGGATCAAACGCCGCGTCGCAACGCGGGGCCTCGCCGACGACCGGGGGACGCCTTGCGCCTTCGCGATGCACGCGCCATTCGGAAGCGAAGACCTCGTTCATGCGCCACCTCCCAAAACCTTTCGCAGCCCGTCGCCGAGCGCAGATTCGCACGCTTCGAGCAGAATGCGGCCGAACAAGGGGTCGTCGAACCCCTCGATTCCGCAAAGTTCCCGCTCCAGCGTCTTCATTGCCTTGTCCTTCAGCGCATATGCGCGCGATTTGCCCACTCCAAGCGCAGTCAGCACGACTGGCTCGGTCAACGGCACGTCATGCGCCGTCGCGTGGAAAAGGAGCGCGACAAGGCGTTTTTCCACTTTTATCTTCGCGGCGGCGCGGGAGATGGCGTTCTCCACCTCGCGGCGGATCGGCTCCTCGTCCAGAAACGCCGCGGGATCTGACTCGTCCTCGAGCTCGTCGCACGAGTCGCCGTCGTCCCCTGCGTTCTCCCACGTCTGGCGGCGGCGTCCGTCCGGACCCGTCACGGTGCGAGGCTTCCAGCCCTTGCAGGTCGATATCCAGTCCGTCACGATGTCGCGGACGCGTCCCGAGGCGGACCCGAAAAGCGTTCCGCACACGAAGTCCACAAGGCGAAGCCCCTCGGCGCGTATCCGGTACGCGAAGTACGCCTTGAGGGGCTTCGGGGAGTCGCGGGAGCCCTTGAGCGCGAAATACGAGTCGAAGAACGCGACGGGGTCGTCCGTGCCGACGTCGTCGCGCGAAAAGCCGGCGCGGGCGAGCGCCGAGAGCATGGCGCCCTCCACCTGCGTCCGCAGGGCGACGGCGCTGCCAGGTCCGCAACGGACGACCGAGCATTTCTCAAACCACTCGGTCCACGCCGCGTCTCCGGCGTACCTGTCGTTCAACTTGAAGTCCCTTGCCATATCCCGCCATACGCGGAAAGGAGCGCCGGCTGCGGTATTTCCGCAGGAAAGAGACTACATGTCCTTCGTCAGCTCCCAGGCCTTCACGAGCATGCGCGGAATGTGGAACGGTCCCTTGAAGATGTTGCCCTTCGCGGGCTGCGCCACCGTTCCGTCCCGGTGGAGGTACCCGTACCACTCCGGGAACTTCCTGTCCTTGAGGTGCTTCCACGCCCAGTCGTTGGCGAGCTTGTGCCATTTCTGGTACTTCTTGTCGCCAGTGAGCTTGTAGGCGTAGGCCGTCGCGATGATCGTCTCGCACTGCGGCCACCAGAACTTCATGTCCTGCTCGTAGCACTGCGCGGGGAAGTTGCGGCAGTCCTTGAAGGAGATTATCCCGCCGTACTTCTTGTCCCAGCCCCAGTCCCACGACCAGTCCAGTATCTTCAGGGCGACCTCCTTGAGCGCCTCGTCCCCGCGCGCGACCGCGACGTCCAGAAGGAACCAGCTCGTCTCGATGCAGTGCCCGGGGTTTATGACGCGGCCCGCGAGAGTGTCTATGAACTCGCCGTTCGGCCCGACGGTCTCCAGGAGGGCCTTGAACTCGGGGTGGATGAAGTACTTTACGAGCATCTCGATGGACTCGGTTATCTGCCTGTCAAGGACCGGGTCGTCGGAGACCTGCTTGAGGACGTTCGCCACGTTGATGAGGATCATCGTGAGCGAATGGCCCTGCGCCTTCACGACGCTCTCGCACTTGGACGGCATCCACTTCTTCGGGTTGGCGACGAACTTCCTGATGCGCTTGAAGAGCTCGACGGACTTCTTCGCCCACGCCTTGTCGCCGCTCGCGAGGGAGTACTCGGCATAGGCGATCGCGGCGAAGCACTCGGAGAAGACGTAGCGGCGCTTCCTCAGGCCCACGCCGTCCTCCGTTACCTCGAAGAACGCGCGACCGTCCTTGTCGAAGCAGTGCCTCTCGAGGAACTCGCAGCAGCTCTTCGACGCGGCAAGCCACTTCGCGTCCTTCTTCACGTGGTTGTAGGCGTACGCGGCCATCCACCCGAAGCGCCCCTGGAACCAGACGGACTTGGTCGAGTCCATCAGCGTCCCGTCGCGGTCGAGGCAGGTGTACACGCCGCCGTGCCTACGGTCGAATCCGTAGCGCATCCAGAACGGCATGATGTTCCCCAGGAGCTCGTCCCGGTACGCCTTGCTGCACTTTTGCCAGTATGCTGTCTTCATTTTTCCCTCCCTTTTCCTGACATTCTACCAAATGGCCCGGCCAAAGGCAAGCAGGCGCTACCTGTTGATCCCCTTGTGGTTCATGAACTCCCAGATGCGGCCGAGCCACGTGTAGCTGCCGGTGCCGGGCGAGGCCTTGCGCTGGAAGCAGTGCGGACGCTTGCAGAGCGTGTGGAGGTCGCTCGCGACCCCCATGCGGCGCAGCTGCTCCCACGTCTTCACCGAGTTCATCGCCGCCCAGCCGTCGGCATCTCCGTGGATGAACACCATCGGGCAGGTGTCGGGGTCGAACGCGAACTCGGGGACGAGCCGCGCGGAATCGTCGTTGCCGCCGGTCGTGTTGTTCCTGTCGGCGCCGTCAGTGAGCGCATACGCGGGATAGATGCCGACGCCCCACTGGACCTTGCACGGTATCTTGTCCATGTCGTCGATGTCCCAGTACGAGCGGCTCCTCGAGCTCGTCACGCCCATGAGCGTCAGGTGGCCGCCCGCAGACGAGCCCATGATGCCGATGCGGTTCGGGTCGAGCCCCTTCTCCGCCGCCTTGGAGCGGACGATCCTGATGCAGCGCTGGAGGTCCTGCCACGCGGTCGTGTGCTTCGCGAGCGGCGCCTCGGGACGGGGCGTCCTGTACTTCATCGTGACGACGGCCATGCCCTTCTCGTTGAGGAACCGGCGCGCGGGCGCGACCTCGAATCCGTCCGGCGTGTTGCCCTGGTACGAGCCGCCGGAGTAGATGATCTGTATCGCCTTCGTCGTGAGGTTCGAGGGGATGTACCACTCGAGGTAGGGAACGTTCTGCTTCTTCTGGAAGTCGGGCGTCCTGCCATCGGGCCACAGGTTCTCCTTCGCGTACTTCGCCGGGTCGTGGAAGTCCCTGGCGAACCGCGCCATCAAGTCCTCCTCGGGCGGGAGCTCTCCAAGGAAGCCCATCTGCGCAAGGAACTCCTGCGCGCGGTCGAACCAGTTGTCGTAGCCCGCGGCCTTGTCGCCAAGGCCGTCCTTGCCCCAGAAGCCGTGGTTGCGGTCGGCGAAGAGATGCAGCTCTGCGGGGACCTTCCTCTTCCTCAGCTCGCGGTATACGAGCGTCGAGGCCATCGGAGAATAGAGGTCGGCGCTCCCGTGGAACATGCACATGGGCGCTGTCTTCGCGTCGAACTTGAAAATCGAATCGAGCGTCGCGTCTATCGCCTGCCCGTTGCGGGCATTGGGCGTGCCGACGCCGTCGGTCACCGCGTAGGCGATCGCCCCCGTGATGGCCCAGTTGACGTGGCATGGAAGGTCGTCGAGCTCGTCGACCTTCGCGTAGGCTGGCGTAAGGGCGCTAGTCGCGAGCAAGGTCGCGAGGTGGGATCCCGCCGACATCGAGATCGTGCCGATCTTCTCGGGGTCGAACCCGCGCTTCGCCGCCTCGGAGCGCACAATCCTGACTGCGCGCTGCCCGTCCTCCCACGCGCTCTGGTGGATCGGGAGGTTCTTGGGACGAGGCGTCCTGTAGACGAAATTGACGCACTGGAAGCCGATGGCCGTAAACTTCTTCTCCCACGTCTTCACAAGCCCGACGTCGCAGCAGTTCTGGTAGCCGCCGCCCGAAATGAGGATCATGCAGCAGCCGTTGGGCTTCTCCGGCGCCGCGCACCAGTCCAGATAGGGGAACTTGCCCTTCTCCTTCTCGTTCGTCATCGCGGCGACCTGGTGGTCTTGCGCGTCGGGCATCTTGCCCTCCGGCCAGACGGGCACCCTTTCCGCCGCGGCGTGCATCGCTGCCGCCAGAACTGCCAGAGCCAGTGCTTTCTTCATCGTCATTTCCTTTCAGTCTTCGCTTTTGAGATACCTTAGGAGTTCGTCGAACCGGCCTATGCTCACCGTGTAGCGGGAATCGGCCAGCTTGCCGAAGCCGTAGGAGCAGAAGGCGGACTTCACGCCCGCGTTCTCCGCGCACTTGAGGTCCGTCCAGCTGTCCCCCACCATCCAGTCGCGGGACGAGAGCCTGTGCCCGCGCATCCTCGCGGCGCACTCCCTGAGCGGCAGCGCGCTCGGCTTCATCTCCGCGCAGTCCCCTCCCGCGACGACCGCGTTGCCGAAGAAGCGCTTGATGCCGAACTTCTCCAGTATGGCGTGCGTCGCGAAGCTGGGCTTCGCCGTGTTCACGCCCAGGAGCCACCCCCGGTCCGCAAGCTCCTCGAGCGTCCGGCGGACGCCTGGATAGAGCTGGACGGACTCCAGCATGTGCTCGGAATAGTGGGACATGAACAGCTTCAGCAGCTCGTCCTGCGGCATCGAGGCCCGCTCGGGGATGGACGCCGACAAAAGGTGCCGCGCGCCCTGTCCGACGTTGCCCAGCACCGTCTCAAGGGGAAGGTCGTCGAGCCCCAGGTCGCGCCGCGTGTGGTTCACGGTCGCCGCCAGATCGGCCTTGGAGTCGATCAGCGTCCCGTCCATGTCGAAGAATACCGCATTCATGCCGGGCTATTCGAGCGGAGCGCAGTTGACGCCGTGGCGGACGAGCCAGCTCCGCTGCTCCACAGCGCGCTTCTTGAAGTCGGCGAAGCCGGGCTTGGCCTCGCCGAGCCAGAACACCTCGGAAAGCGCGAGCATGCGCGGCCACGCCTTCCAGGCGAGGTCGTACTCGTTCCAGGTGTACTCGGTCCAGTTGTTGCCCTGCCCGCCGAGGATGTGCGCCTTGGCGTCGTCGGGAACGCCAGCGCAGGGGTCGAACGAATAGCACCGCTCAAGCGTCACCTTGCCGCCGATGTAGAAGAACGGGTCTTCCTTGAATCCCTGGCCGTAGTCGAGGTAGCAGTAGCTGCACGGGGTCATCACGACGTCGTGCCCGCGCGTCGCAGCCGCCGCGCCAGAAACGAGCTCGTGCCCCGCACCGCTGCGGCCCTCGCGCCAGCTCATGCCTATCGCGCTCTTCGGAATATCGCCGAGAAGGTACTCGTCCCAGCCAATCGTGCGCTTGCCCCTGTCGGCGAGAAACTTCACGAAATGACGCGTGATCCACGGCTGGAGCCCGTGGTGGTCGCCAAGCCCCTCCTTCTTGATCCTCTCCTGGCACTTGGGGCATTTCTGCCAGCGAACCTGCGGGCACTCGTCACCGCCGATATGAACGACATCGCCGGGGAACACCTTGCACACCCAGTCGACGATGTTCTCCATGAACTTGATCGCCTCGTCGTTGCCGAGGCAGAGGACATCTTTCTCGATGCCCCACACGAGACGCGGCTCGCGGCTTGAAAGGTTTTCTGGGCAGCAGGCGAACTGCGGATATGCCGCAAGCGCGGCATAGACATGGCCAGGAAGTTCGATCTCGGGAACAACTTGAATGTGCCTCGCCGCTGCATAGGCGACTATTTCCTTGAGGTCGGCCTCGGTGTAGTAGTACGGCCCGTACTTTACGCCATTGAGCTTGGCGGCGTCTTCCTTTGTGCCGGTGTACGCTTTTTCACCATGCCTCGGGCTCGCCGAACGCACCGCGCCATACTTCACGAGCTCGGGATAGCCCGGAACGTCTAGGCGCCAGCCCTGGTCCTCGGTGAGATGCCAGTGGAAGCGATTGAGCTTGTAGCGCGCCATCAAGTCAAGAATCGACTTGACCGTCTCCTTGCCGAAGAAGTGGCGGCACTCGTCGAGGTGGAAGCCGCGCCAGCTGTAGCGCGGAGAGTCCTCGATCTCGACGCACGGAACCCGCCCCTTGCCGATCTCCCCCTCAAGCTGCCTCAGCGTCATAAAGCCGTAAAAGCCACCCGCCGCGTCAGAGGAGAACACCGTGGCCCCGTCCTTCGTGACGGAAAGCCGGTAGCCCTCCTTCGGAATCGAAGCGTCGGTTTCGTACTTCACGAACATACCGACGTCTCCCTTGCACACGAACTCGCCCTCGCCCTCGACGACCTTGCGGGGCGCCGGCACGAGCGCGGGCGCTCCCGATGCGACGGACGAGGCCAGCGCGGCCGCCACGGCAATCCCCCCTGCAAACACGTTCATTGCGGTCTCCTTTCTTCGCCTCGACGGGATTACGCCCCGCCGACCAGGCGTCAGTCCTCTATTATACCACATATCGCCGACACGTGCAGGCATGATGTCCGCTCCTGGCGATTCCCGATCCGGCGCGCCGGCGTACGCACCCAGGCCTGCACGGTCAGAAATCGAGCGCGACGCCGATGCCGCCGTACGTGAGGTCGCGGCGCATCTCGGGCCCGCTAGCCGCCTTGACCGCGGCGCGCGCGTCGTCGCGGACAAGGCAGAACTGCCCGACGAAGCCGAACAGGCTCACGTGCTCGGAAAGCCGGTAGTCCAGCCTGAAGACGAGGTTAAGCGCCTTGAGCCCGCCGCGCCAGCTGCCCGAGGACCGCTTCGGGTTGGGTCCGTAGAGGTCCTTGTAGTGACGCCTGTCGCCGACGTCGCCGAAGAAGTCCGCCGTGAACACAAGCCCTTCGCAGAGCTCGAACGACCGCTTCACGCCGACGGCCCAGTACGCCTCGTCGACCGGCCTGCGTATGAGCCTGAGCCGCCAGTAGGGAGTGACCCACGGGGTGTTCAGCACCTGCAGCGCCTGCCAGTCGCAGAGAGTGCGCCCGCCCACGTAGCCGGGGTTCGTCACCCACTGGCGTCCGAGTCCGTTCCTGAGCCTCCAGCCTTCCGCAATGTCCACGTCGTAGTAGTAGCGGACGAGGTAGTCCACCTCGGCGTACGCATACCGCGTCATGCGGGAGGACGTTCCCCTGTCCGTCATTGCGGAGTACGTCCAGACGGACGCCTCGACCTTCCCGAACGCGCCGAAATCGACCGCGCCGGCCGCACTCTGGACAGAAAAGGGACGAGTATCCCAGATGTAGCCGCGCGACACGTAGGCCGTCTCGACGTCGGCGTATGCGCTGAGCGAGAGCCATTTGCGGCCCGGGTCGGAAACTTCGGCCGCGGCGGCCTCCTCGGACACGGCCTCGCCGGCTGCAGCCGCGCAGGCGGAAAGGACAGACATGAACAGAATGCGCGTCTTCATGGGAGAAGCCTTCTCAAAGCATCAAGGTTTGCCGGCTTCAGAAGTATGCCGTCGAAGCCCTTTTCGGCGTATGTATCCTTCATCTCCACTTCTGCGGTGAAGAGATAGACGGGGAGTTTCGCAAGCGCGGCGTTCGCCCGGATCGAAGCCACCAGCTCCATGCCCGTCATCTCGGGCATCCACGCGTCTGTCAGGACGAAGTCGAACCCGGGCGCATCCGGGGCAGTCAGCGCCTCCAGCGCCTCGCGTCCGTTGTCGGCAAAGGCAATGTCCTTGACTCCAAGCCGGCCGAACATCGCCTTGAGGACGATCTGGTTCATCTTGGTGTCGTCGACGACGAGAATCCTCGGTTGGGTGGCTAGGTGGCTAGGAGGTTGAGTGGTTGGGTGGTTCGGTTCCCCGTTCCCCATTCCCCGTTCCCCATTCCCCGCCGCCACCCTCACCCCGGGGACGACTATCGAAAAAGTCGCGCCCTTCCCGAGGACGGACTCGATCTCCATCTCCCCACCCATCGCCCTCGCGAGCATGCGGCAGATGTGGAGGCCGAGCCCCGTTCCGCTGCGCGGGCCGGAAACGGTCCCCACCTGGACGAACGGCCGGGCGAGCTTCTTCATGTCCGCCTCGGATATTCCGCAGCCGGTGTCTTCGACCTCTAGGCGGAACACGCCCTTCTTTCCGCCTTCGTCCGGCGAGAAGGACACCCTGATCTCTATGAAGCCTCGCTTCGTGAACTTGATGGCGTTGCCGACGAGGTTGAAGACGATCTGCCTCAGGCGGTGCGGGTCGATCATCAGGTTCGGGATTCCCCCTGCTCGGCAGAGGATTTCGAGCCCCGGCTTCTGGTGGGTCGCGCCGAACGACGCCGCAATCTCCCTGACGAGGCGCGCGACGTCGGCAGGCTCCGGCTCGATGTTCATCTTGCCGGACTCAAGCTTCGAGAGGTCGAGGATGTCGTTCACTAGCTGGAGCAGCATCTTGCTGCTCACGAGAATCGAATTCACGGCGAGGTCGTGCTCTGCTTTCGTCTCGAAGCCCTGCTGCAGCATCTCGGAAAAGGCGATGATGGCGTTGAGCGGCGTCCTTATGTCGTGGCTGACGGACGAGAAGAACAGGCTCTTCGCCAGCGCCTGCTGGATGCGCTCGCCGAACACGGTGTTCGCCCTGTTGTCCTTCAGGGTGATGTGGAAATGCGAGCGAAGCGTCTCCCTCGTAAGCGGCTTCGTCGTCATGCTGTTCATGCCGGCTGAGATCGCCTTGTCGAAAAGCGCGCGGTCGGTGTCGGCCGAGATGCCTATTATGGGCAGCGTCCGCGCCTTCGGGTGCGACGACGCCCTGAACTCGGAACAGGCGTCTATGCCGCTTTTCACCGGCATGTTGATGTCGGTCAGCACGAGGTCTATCTTGCCGCCTTCCGGCCCGTTCAGGACCTGCAGCATCTTCTCCCCGTCGCTGACCTTTACGCATTCTGCGCCAAGGTCGTCGACGATGTTCGCGACGATCTCGAGGTCTATTTCCTCGTCGTCCGCAAGCAGCACCGTGTAGCCTTCGAACCCCTTCATTGTTTGTTCCACCCGTTTTCCTGTTTCAAGTTTCCCAAATGCCCGTTGATCGCCGCAACGACTTCGCCGTGAAGCCGTTCAAGCCTGGCGAGCCGGTCGGCCGCGCCGTCGAGTCCGCCAAGGCGGGCTATTTCCACGATCTCGCTGCAAAGCGCATGCAGCGGGGTCAGCCCGAGCGAGGCATAAAGCCCTTTAAGGTTGTGCGACGACGCGAAGAGCGCCGCAGAATCCTTGGCGTCAAGCGCCTTGCGCATCTGCACAATCGCCGCGCTGCTCGGCAGCTTCGCAAGCATTCTCTCGTAAAACGGCTTGTCGCCCATGTACGTGTCGCGCAGGGCCGTCTCGACGTCGCACCCGGTCCTGGCTAGCGTAGCGAGGAGGTCTTCGTCCTTCGCGGGCGCGCTGGCGCAAGGCCGTCCCGCCGGGCGGCGTCCGCGCAGGAGCCTTTCGAGCGTCTTCATCAGCACCGGTATCCGAATGGGTTTCGCGATGTGCGCGTCCATTCCCGCGTCAAGCGCCTCCTTTACGTCCGTCTCGAAGGCGTTTGCGGACAGGGCGACGACCGGCAGGCGCCTCATGCCGGGGAGCGCGAGCGCGCGGATCGCCCGCGTCGCGGAGTAGCCGTCCATCACCGGCATGTGCGCGTCCATCAAAATCGCGTCGTAGAAGCCGGGGCCGCCGCGCAGGACCTTCTCGACCGCGATCTGCCCGTTCTCCGCCTGGTCGACGGCGAAGCCCGCATGGGAAAGGACGGTGAAGGCGATCTCTCGGTTGATCTCGTTGTCTTCCACGAGGAGGATGCGCATCTTCGAGAAATCGAGGGGTTCGGCATCGGACGCGCAGGACTCGCTCTTCGCCATCTCCTCCTCCGGGGTCGGCTCCGGCGCGAAGGGAAGCGCAAGCCGCACGACGAATTCCGTGCCCTTGTCCTTTTCGGACTCGACTTCGATCGTACCCTTCATCAGGTCGACGATGCGCTTCGTGATCGGCATGCCGAGACCCGTTCCCTCGGCGCCGTCCACGGAGGAAGTGCGCTCGCGCTCGAACGGGTCGAAGACGCGCTTCAGGAAATCTCGGCTCATGCCGAGTCCGTTGTCCTTCACCCTGAGTTCGTAGAAGCCCTCGCCGTCCTTCGTGGAGGGATTCTCGACGAGCGTGGCGGTAATGCGCCCTCCGGACGGCGTGAACTTCCATGCGTTGCCGACAAGATTGAGGAGTATCCGGTTCAGGCGGCTCCGGTCGCACATGACGCGGCGATGCGAAACGCGCCCGACGTCGATGCGGAACTCGAGGTTCTTCTCGGACATCTGCGCGGCGAAGAGGTCGGCGAGCTCGTCGAAGACGGCGACGAGGTCGACGGGCACCGGCTCGAGCTCGATCTTGCCGGACTCGATCCGGCTCATCTCGAGGACGTCGGTGATGAGCGCCAGCAGGTGGTGGCTCGACGACTCCATCTTCGCTATGTATTCGCGGAGCGTGGCCTCAGGCACGCCCTGCCGCTTGGCAAGCTCGATGTATCCGATTATGGCGTTCATCGGCGTGCGGATGTCGTGGCTGATGCTGGAGAGGAACGCGCTCTTCGCGCGGTCCCTGGCCTCGGCCTTCGCCTGCGCGACTTCGAGAATCTCCTCGCGGTGCCGCTGCGTGGCGTAGAGGCTGAACATGATGACAAGCGAGAAGACGAGAAGCGCCATCTGGACGATGTCGTAGCCCTGCCTGTCGGCGTTGAGGACGTCCATGAGCCCGTTGACGTACCCTTCCTCGTCGTGGAGGGCGTGGGCGTTGGAGGAGCCATGGTACTTTTCGCAATGCCGCGCCGAATAGTCGACAATCGAGCCGACCGTTCGCCCCGTCGCCCGCTGCGTCGCGAGCCGCACCCACATGAGCGAGGAGAAGAAGATGAGGATGACGATGCCGGTCCAGACGACCGGGGAGCGCCCGAACCGCTGGTGCGTGTCGTTCTTGAAGGCGTGCCAGTAGAGCGCGAAGCCGACGATGCACCAAAGCGCCAGGACTAGGTACGACTCCGCCGAAAGCGCGCTTCCGGAAATGTAGTTCGGCACGAGCAGGAGGATGCAGAAGACGACCGACATCACGGCGCCCGCCAGCCCAGTCGCCCTGGTGGGCGCGTCGCCGTTCTTCCTGGCGAGCTTGAACGCAGCCGCCGAAGTGAGGCAGTAGGCGACGGCCGCGCCGATGCTCGAGACCTCCACCGGCCAGCCGATTACCGTGCGCCCGAAGAACGGAATCAGAAGCGAGACTCCGACGACGAGGAGGATTGCGTTCCTCGGCGAGCCGTTCCGGTCGAGCTTCCCCAGCCATTGCCAGCGCGGGAACACCTCGTCCGCCGAAATCGCGTAGACGAGCCTGCTCATCGCGACCACCGCGCCTATGATGCCGGTGAAGATCGCCGCGAACATCGTGCCGCCGAGCAGCGCGACGCCGCCCTGACCCATCGCCGTTCTCACCGCGGCGAAGGTCGGCATCGAGTCGAGCCCCGCGAGTCCGCGGCTCCCAGTGAGGTAGTCGGTCCACGTGGCGAAGCCGCCGGGATGCGAAAGGACGGGGAGGACCGCAAGCATGGCGTACATCGCGACGGACGCGGCGATCGCCGCGGCGAACACTCGCCACAGCTTCTTCTGCGGAAAGCCGAACTCCGCAGAGGAATGGGAGACCGCCTCGAAGCCGACGAACGCCCACGGCATCATGGCGAGGATGCGGAGGACCTGCGAAAGCGGCCTGGAGCCGCTGGGCGTGAACGCCGGCGCCATTGTCTGCAAGCCCCCTTCGTGGCGCGAAAGGGCGAAGAAGAAGCAGGTTGCGACGCCGACGAGCATGAACGCCGCGAGCGCGGCCTGGACGCGTCCCGCGAGGCTCTTGCGCCAGAGGCAGACGCCGCCTGCGACGACCATCACCGCGACGGAAAGGAGAACCTCGCCGAGGTAGATGTCGAAGCCCGCGAGCGTGTCGTGCCAGCCGAACTGGAGGACGTCGCCGAACATGTAGCGGACGAGCAGGACGAGCGCGGTCGCGTTGGCCCACAGGATCGCCATGTAGGCGAGCGTGAGCGACCAGGCGGTGAGGTAGCCGTAGTCCGGGCCGAACGCCCTTTGCGCGTATGCGTATGCGCCGCCGGGCCCGGGAACAGCCGTGACCATGCGATGGTAGTTCCAGCCGATGACCGCCATCGCGAGCGCGCCGACGGCCACGCCGACGACCGTTCCGAGCGGGCCGGCGGATGGCAGGAACTCCGCGCCCGGCATCACGAACGCGCCCCACCCCACGGCAAAGCCGAAGGAGAGCCCCCACGCCGAGAGCATAGAAAGATGACGCCCGGCCCTTGCTTCGGTCTTTTCGACGTTCATCGCTTTCCTCGCCTTTCGGTTGCAAACGCCCCGACGAGCTTGTCGTATGTCAGAGGCTTGAGAAGTATTCCCGAGAAGAGCGCGTTCCTGTCGTCGCGCTGGAACTCCGCGTCGGCCGTCACCGCATAGACGGGAAGGCGGTGGAAGCGGGCGTCGGCGCGGAGCTTCTCGATCAGCTCGATGCCGTTCATGTTGGGCATCCAGAGGTCGGAAAAGACGAAATCGTACGGATTGCCCGCCTTCGCGGCGGAGGCAAGCTTTGCAAGCGCCTCCCCTCCGTCGCACGCCTGGTCGACCGACGAGACGCCGGCATGCGCAAGAAGGGACGCGAGGACCTCGCGGTTGACCGGGGAGTCGTCGACGACCAAGACGCGCTTCGGCAGGGCCCTTGGCGCTGCCACCGGTTTCGGCTCTGCGGCCGGCTTCTCCCCGGCGGCGACGACGCCGGGAAGACGCGCCCTGAACGTCGAGCCCTTCCCAAGCTCGCTCTCGACGTCGAGCTCTCCGCCCATCGCCTCGACAAGGCGCCTGCAGATGGAAAGCCCGAGCCCCGTTCCGCCGGCGCGGTCGGCCGAGTGGCTTGGATCCTGGGCCTGGACAAACGGATCGAAGATGCGCGTCAGCAAGTCGGGGGCAATTCCGCAACCTGTATCGGCAACGGTAACAACAATGCCCGTTCCGACGCACGATGCGGCGAC
>Ga0310696_10002330_pt1 | contig 25466 bp, 16 predicted proteins | sample AusTroGonzalo_MG_4_FD_203885 | JGI IMG/M metagenome (GOLD analysis project Ga0310696, IMG submission 203885) | Bovine rumen microbial communities from tropical cattle in Woodstock, Queensland, Australia - Gonzalo_02 (v2) (version 2) | ecosystem: Host-associated > Mammals > Digestive system >...
CCTCGCTCTCTCGTCAGATCCAGACATGCACCGCACGCTCGCCGATTCGTCGCTCGTCGCCGGCGTCGCGATACGCGACCGGCAGGTGCGGCAGTATCTTAACGGGCGCTCGCTTTCGCATGTGCTTGGTTCGCTCAACGCAGAGATGGTCGGCTCTGCTGGAATAGAGCTCAAGTACAACAAGCTGCTTTCAGGAACGTCTGGCACGGTGCGCGGAATGAGGGACGCGTTTCGCCGCGAACTCTACGACAAGCGCATAATCTCCATCGACCCTAAGCCGGGCTCCGACATATACCTTACCATCGAGCCAAACGTGCAGTTCTGGACGGAGAACGCGCTCAAGGCGGGGCTTCGCGAATATGGAGCGGCGACTGGATGGGCGATAGTGATGGACGCCGAGACCGGCGCGATATACGCGATGGCGTCGTATCCTGACTTCGACCCTGTGAACTATGGCAAGACGACGGATGCGCAGAAGATGAACCGCGCCATCGCGTTCAACTACGAGCCTGGCTCCGTGATGAAGGTGATTACCGCGGCGGCCGCGATAGACTCGAATCCGAAGAGGTTTGGCCCTGGAACTCGCTACAACACGAGCAGGCAGGATCCCGCCTACTACAAGCTGCCGGGCGACGCAGGACACCTGTGGGAACCGACGATGACGCTCAAGGATGCAATCGTCCACTCCAGCAACATCGTGATGGGCAAGGTTGCCTACGACCTGGGGCCGTTCACGGTGTACAAGTACATGCAGCGCTTCGGCTTCGGCGAGAAGACGGGAATAGAACTTCCAGGCGAGCAGTTCGGCATCCTTCCGAATCCTCACAAGAGGATGTGGGACAAGGCGTCGTGGTCTCGTGCTGGCATCGGACAGTTCGTCGCGGTGACTGCAATACAGCTCATCAGCGCGTACCAGTCCATCGCGAACAACGGCATGCGCATGAAGCCTTACATTGTCGATCGCATCGTGGGGCCAGACGGCGAAGAGACGTACAAGCGCAATCCCGAGAAGGCGGGCATGACAGTCTCTGCCGAGACCGCGCGTACGCTTCGCAATATGATGCTCGACGTCGCATCTCCTGCGGGAACCGCGCGCCGCGCCGCGATTCGCGGCTACTCCATCGCCGGAAAGACAGGAACTGCGCAGAAGCAGATTCCGGGCGGAAAGGGGTACTACAACGGACTTTACCGTGCGTCGTTCTGCGGTATCGTCCCGGCGTCAGATCCAAAGCTTGTCATTCTCACCACGCTGGATTTCGAAGAACGCACCAAGTTTCACCAGGGCGGCAACTCTGCTGGCCCCGTATTCAAGCGCATCGCTCTTGCGGCGATACGATACCTCGGCATACAGCCGGACAAACCGGAAGAGCTTGAGGATCAGGACGAGGACGAGTTCGACAAGATGCTCGAAGAGCGTACACGCATGCATGCTGGCGGATAGGGAATTGAACCATGCTTGACTTCAAGGGAGTTTCAGTACACTACGGACACCAGGACGTCCTTTCCGACGTTTCGTTCCGCGTCAATCGCGGAGACCGCGTCGGCGTGGTAGGCCCAAACGGCTCCGGAAAATCGACGCTATTCAAGATAATACTTGGCGAGATGACGCCCGACCGCGGCGACCTCGTAATCGAATGCTCGCCTCGCATCGGCTTCACGCGGCAGAATCCAGAGCCGCAGGAACCTGATGAGACTTTGCTTGAATATTCCATGCGCGGCATCCCAGGCCTATCTGAGATGGAGAAGCGAATCCACGAACTGGAAAACGCCGTGTGCGACGGTAACGAGAAGGCGCTGAAGGAGCTCGGCGAGCTCCAGACGCAGTTCGAGCATCTCGGCGGATACGACATCGAGACTCGCGTAAAGATCGCGCTCGGCGGGCTAGGCTTCGCGGCAGATTCGTTCGACAGGCCTTTTGCGTCGTTCTCCGGCGGATGGCGAATGCGCGCGGAGCTTTCACGCGTTCTCGCGTCTAAGCCAGACCTGCTCCTCCTTGACGAGCCGTCAAACTACCTCGACCTCCCGGCTGTGGAGTGGCTGCAGAAGTTCCTCAAGGCGTACGACGGAACGCTGATGCTCATATCGCACGACAGGTTCCTTCTGAGGACGCTTACCAGCACAATCGTGGAAGTAGATGCGGGAACCGCGACTCGATACGAGGGTGGGCTTGACTACTACCTTCGCGAACGCGACGTGCGCTACGAGAACCTGAAGGCCGCGAAGGAAAACCAGGATCGCCGCCGCGAACAGCTGACGCGCTTTGTCGATCGCTTCCGCGCACAGGCGACGAAGGCCGCACAGGCGCAGAGCCGTCAGAAGCTTATCGACAAGATTGACGAGAACCGCATCGTGCTGCCTGTAAGGCACGTCAATTCCGGACGTCTCAGGCTCGCGGAGCCGCCGCCGTCTGGAATCGAGATGTTCCGCTGCGAGAACATGGGCTTCAGCTACGATACGGGCGATTCGCCGCGTTTCGTGTTCCGTGGAATCGAGTTTCGAGTGACGCGCGGCGACAAGGTGGTTCTCATTGGGTACAACGGACTCGGCAAGACGACGATCATGCGACTTGTCGCCGGAACGCGCGAGCCGACGGAGGGCAGGGCGATTCTTGGGCATAACGTCGTTCCGGGCTATCTTTCGCAGGAATTCGCGGAAACGATACCGCCGGACCTCTCGGTCTATCGCGTTGCGAAGAATGCGTGGGACGCCCATGGAGGCGGGCCGGAGAAGGCGTTCCGCAACCAGCTTGGCGCGTTCGGCTTCGACGAGAACGACGTGGAAAAGCCGGCAGGCGTCCTTTCCGGCGGCGAGAAGATACGCCTTGCGTTTCTTCGACTATTCCTTTCCGCGCCGAATTTTCTGCTGCTTGACGAACCGACGACGCACCTTGATCTCGACGGGCGTCGCATTCTCCAGGAGGCTTTGCAGAGATACACTGGCACTATACTCCTCGTTTCGCACGACGTCGATTTCGTCCGCGCCGTCGCGACTTCGGTGATTGAGATAACGCGAGACGGCATACGAGGCTTTCCCGGTGGATACGACTACTATTGCGAGAAGAAGGATCAGGGAGTCGGAAACGGGAACATGGGGACGGGGAACGCGGAATCCGCATCTGCTAAAACTACTGCAGACGAGCAGGGCGGTGAGCGTAAGCTTACCTCTAAAGAGCTGCGCCAGATGCGGGCGGCGGAGCGGGCGAAGATTGCGCCGAAGGTGAAGGAGCTGAAACATCGCATGGAAGTTGCGGAGAAGAAGCTGGACGAGTTGCAAAAGGCCCTTGACGAGGCGTCCGCTGAGCTTTTCAATCCGACTCCCACAACTGATTTCGCAGAAGTGAACCGCAAGGTGCGTACCTTGCAGTTTGAGATCGACCGCTATACTACGGAATGGGAAGAGGCCGGAACGGAACTTGAGTCTCTGTGAGCTGTTCCCTGCGAAAATCCTGCCTAAACATTGTTGAAATTCCGTCGCGGCATGTTCCATTATGCCGCCTATGGAGGAAAAGTTGGGTACTCAGGTTGCAACCTTTAGGAAAGGTTGTGCTATAATCTCGTCAGACAAGGGTATATCGTCTGATGAGCCAGGACAAATCCATACACGGGCAGATTGTCGCTGCGTTGCGCAGCGGCATACTTGACGGCACATACCGCGGCCGCCTGCCCAGCGAGACGCAGATATCCCGGAAGTTCGGATGCACGCGCAAGACAGCTGTCCGCGCCATGGAGCAGCTGACTTGGGAGGGGCTTGTCGTGCGGCGGAAGGGCAAGGGCTCGTTCGTGTCGCACGAGTTCCGCAACCGCCGCCGCACTATCGGTCTCATAGTGATGTCGTACTCCGAGATGTTCCCGTCGATATGCCGCGAGATATCTTGCAGGTGCCAGGACGAAGGGCACGTGCTCATGCTGGGACAGATAGTAGCCGGCGACGCGATTGCGCGTGCGCGCCAGGCGAAGCGGCTTGCGGAGAAGTTCGCCGACCAGGGCGTCATGGGCGTAATACTGCAGCCCATCGGCTTCCTTCCCGATGCCGATTCGCTCAGTGCGGACATAGTGGGGATATTCGAAAAGAAGGGCATACCGGTGGTCTTGATAGACGGCGACATCGTGCCGGTTCCGGAGCGGAGCTGCTGCGACACCGTGGAGATAGACAACTTCGAGGCGGGCTACCGCCTCGCCCGACACGTGATGGAGCGCTGCCCAAAGGGGCGCATCGTGTTCTGCACGCGTCCGTTTGGTCCTCACAGCAGCGAACTTCGATGGCAGGGAGTGCGCTCGGCGGCGTCTGACATGGGCGGCGCGGCGGACGTCCTTGTCTGCGAACCTGACGACGCGGTGGCCATCGGGCGGAAGCTTCGGGCGCGAAAGACGGCCGCTATTATCTGTGGCTACGATGCACTTGCGGTCAAGGTTGCATCAGTCCTCAAACGCCTTGGCAAGCGCGTTCCAGGCGACATCATGCTGGCCGGTTTCGACGACGTGGGGCTTGCCTCCGCCATGTCGCCGTCGCTTACGACGATACACCAGCCGTGCGAAGAGCTGTCGCGGACGGCGTTTGACGCGCTCATGCGCCGCATTGCCGAGCCGAATGCGCCGCATCAGAGGATTCTGCTCGCCGCCCCGCTCGTCATCCGCGAATCGACCTTTGGGTGACAAAACCATTGGGGAACGGTCACTCAAGGCAAGTGTGATAACCGCATGACGGAACATTTCCCCAAATCTCAAGTTTTTTAATAGATTTGGGGAAAACTCATGATTGAGCGTGGGTAACACTGCCCCAAATCTTAAAATTTGATATAATTCACTTGCTCAAAGGAGGTGTAAAACCATGATCGGCAGGGTAGATGAAGTCAAAAGCCTACGTTCGGCATATGCATCAGATCATTCTGAGTTTGTGGCGATTTACGGACGAAGACGTGTCGGCAAGACCTTTCTCATCAACGAGGTCTTCAACTACAGATTTGCTTTCCATACCGCTGGCATTGAAAACGGCTCGCGTTCGATGCAGCTAGCCGCATTCAGGGAGGCGATGAAAAAACAAGGTCACCCGACATGCCCGCGTCTGACGTCATGGATTGCTGCGTTCTCCGAGCTTGAAGTGATGCTTGAACGCAAAAAGGACGAAAAGAAGGTCGTTTTCCTTGACCAGCTTCCATGGTTCGACACACCATGTTCCGGCTTCCTCAAGGCCTTTGAATTGTTCTGGAATGAATGGGCCACCTCCCGCAAGGATATCCTGCTCGTCGTCTGCGGCTCCGCCACGACTTGGATCGTGAACGCAGTTCTGCGCTCACGCGGGGGGCTGCACAACCGTGTAACTCGTCAGATACCCCTTGCGCCGTTCACACTGAAGGAGTGCGAGGCCTATGCGCAGTACAAAAATCTCGGATTCGATCGTCGTCAGGTCATGGAATGCTACATGGCTTTTGGTGGCGTGGCGTACTACTGGAGTATACTGCAAGAGGGGCAAAGCGCCGCACAGAACATCGACCGACTGTTTTTCGGTGCTGCAGATGAAATGCGAAATGAATTCGACCGTCTGTTTTCTTCGCTGTTCAAAGTCGCCGCGCGGCATGTCGAAATCGTCAAGTTGCTTGGAGCAAGGAAATGCGGCATGTCGCGCGAAGAAGTTATTGACAAACTCAATGTCAAATCCAGCGGAGACGTGACCAGATGTCTTGAGGAGCTGACCCAATGCGGATTTCTAAGGTGCAGCAGGGCGATAGGCAAGAAAAAGAAGGGTTCCATCTACCAACTTGTCGATCCATATGTGCATTTCTATTTTCGGTTTGTGGCGACATGGCGCGGCAACGACAAGCGGCACTGGTCCCTGAACTACAATTCGCCCGAGGTCAATTCGTGGCGGGGGGCGGCATTCGAGCGTATTTGCCTCCTGCATTCAGACCAGATCAAGCGGGCACTCGGCATAGAGGGCATCGAAGCTGATACCTATTCATGGCAATGGCGCTCGGACGATCCTGCGGAGAAAGGCGTGCAGATCGACATGCTCATCGACAGGGCCGACGGGATTGTGGATCTGTGCGAAATGAAGTACAGCGAGGAGCCGTATTTGCTCGACAAGGCGGAATATGAAAACATCCGCCATCGGGCAGAGGTGTTTCGGCGGGAAAGCGGCGTCAGGAAGGCGATCCATACCGTGCTTGTTGCCGCAAACGGAGTGGCTTCAGGCAAGTATCTCGGCAATATTCAGTGTACGGTAGACGGCGATTCGCTTTTTGCATGAAGACATAGGATCTCGCGTCTTTCGCGTTGTTCCATTAATCAAAAACTTGGGTACTCAAGTCGTGCGTGGCGGGTGGCTTTGTGCTATAATTCGGCGCAAAGGAGAAAACCACAATGAGTGCCACACAACGAAACAGAAGGTCGCTGCTTGCGCTTTGCGCCGGCATGGTTGCCGCGGCCTTTTCGGTTTGTGGCGCAGATGACGACGACGTTCGAATATTGCCGAAAGGCGACGACGTCCGTGTTTCCCTGGTGCAGGATGTTCCAGGCTACAACTCGTGGCCGATGGTAGCGGTGTTGGGCGACAAGATCATATGCGCATACAGCAGGGGAACGGCTCACACGATAGGAGAAGGGCAGCGCGGCGTTTATGCAAAAACGTCCGACGACGGCGGCAGGACATGGGGCGAAGAGGTTTGCGTCGTCAACGATCCGTCGGTCGGCGAGGTCACGATTGGAAAGGGCCTGGACAACGACGGCGCGATGCTTCTCTGGGTTCGTCGCTGGGGCAAGGCGAAGGGACACGACCTCTACCGCACGACAGACGGCGTAAAATTCGAGAAGATTTCTTCGCCAAAGTTCGACCCCATGCCGATGCAGGTGACGGACGTCTTTAACGTTCCGGGCGCGGGCCTGATGTCGCTGTGGTTCGCGGGGGCATACAACAACGAGAAAGACGGCCATTCGTGGGGCGTTCTGACAAGCGCGGACAACGGGCGCACATGGATGCAGAGCACAATTGAGGGCAACCTCTCCAAGGCGGACTGGCCGACGGAGCAGAGCGCCGTATATCTCGGAGGCGGACGTATTATTGCAATAGCGCGCACCGAGGCACGCAACGCGCAGTTCCAGCTGACTTCCACTGACAACGGCAAGACGTGGCATCGTGAAAGAACGAACATAAAGGACGTTTTCATGTCCACCCCAAGCCTTGTGTTTGAGTCCGAGACCGGGATCGTATACAACTACTACTATCAGCGCGGCGCGAAGAAGCTGAAGCGCCGCGTTGCAAAAGCAGACTACATCTTCAGCCGCCCGACGGAATGGCCGGAGCCGGAGGTCCTGGCGGAGGGCAACGAGGTGCGTCCGCACGACGCAGGGAACGTCAACGCCGTCGTTTACGGCGACCGTCATGTCTTGGCAACCTACAGCGGCTCGCCTACCAACGCGGCGGTGTTTACCGTAAGCGTTCGCTGCGCGAAATGCCGCCCGATGGACGTTATGCTCATGCCGAACGGCGATATTCGCTTCGGAGAAGACGGCGACCACGTATTTCGCATGTTTGCGTTTCTGCCCGGCTGGCAGGCCCTGTCGACAAGAAGTGGATTGACAATCGAGAAGTCCGGCAGTGCGTCGTTCTCGCTTGCCCAGTGGGAGAATCCGTTGCTAAAGGCCTCCTCAAATCTCGAACAGCTGCCGGGCGGCAAAGTGAAGATATCCTATTCGTTTGCACCCGTCGAAGACGTGACGCTTGCCGCGCTTGCCTGCGCGTTCTCGCAGCCGTCTGCGGAGTTGACGGGCAAATCGTGGAGGACGCCAAAGCGTACTGGCACTTTCAGACGTCCGGCCAATGGCGGCATCCATGTGATGGGCGAAAGGGGAACGGAGATATCCGTGCCGTTGGGCGCGACCGGGCGCACTCTGACTTTTATCGCCGACCGGGAGCTGGACATCGCCATTCAGGACAACTGGCGATGGGACGCGAACTATGCCCTTCGCCTCGGCACGCTCGCGCAGAAGACATGGAAGAAGGGCGAGGTGCAGACGTATGCGTTCACCGTCTCCGCCGATGAACCGCTCAGTGTGAAGTCCTACATGCCGACGGTCGTCACGCGCAGCCCAGACTGGATTCCGCTAAACTACCGCAAGGAGATCAAGGCGGGCAGTGCGCTCGACTTCTCTCACATGGGCTTCACCGATGCGCCGGCCGGCAAGTATGGATGGCTGAAGAACGTTGGCGGGCATTTCGAGTTCGAGCGGCGTCCGGGCAAGCCCGTCAAGCTCTACGGCGTGAACCTCTGCGGTACGGCGAACTTCCCGACGCATGACGAGTCGGAGATGATGATCATGCGTTTCAAGCGGCTCGGCTACAACACGATACGCCTGCACCACTATGACGCCGGTACGGTGTATGGCAGCAACGACGGCCTTACGCTCAATCGCGGGAACATGGACAGGTTCGACTACTTGATCGCCACGGCGATCCGCGAAGGTCTCTATCTCACCACCGATCTTTTCGTTTCGCGGCACAGCGCAGTCAAGTGGCGGCACATCGGAATCGACCGCGACGGCCAGATAGACGACATGGCAATCTTCAAGGCGCTTTGCGCCCTGTACGAACCGGCGTTCGAGAACTGGTGCGCATATGCGAAGAACCTGATGACGCACGTTAATCCCTATACTGGGCGGGCATATAGGGACGAACCGGCGCTTTCGCTCGTCTCCCTTGTCAACGAGGGAAGCATCTATATGGGATTGTCCCGCTGGATGGCGACAGACCCGATTCTGCGCGAGGCCTGGCGGGAATGGGTTCTCGAAAAGCGCGCCGCCGATCCTTCGTTCTTCCACGACGCCGACCCCGACAATCCTCCGAAGAACGTATGGCAAAGCCCGGTTGTCGCTGTCTTTGCTGGAGAAACCGAGGCGAAGTTCGCCGCTCGCATGAAGTCGTTTTTGCGCGGCATAGGCTGCAAGGCGCTCTTCACGAACAACAATTGCGCCCCGCACAATGCGCCGCTGCAGAGGGCGACTGCCGAATACGACTACATAGACGACCACTTCTACGTGGACCATCCGCAGTTCATTCAGGAGAAATGGAGGCTGCCGAGCCGTTGCGGAAACCTCAATCCCGTGCTTATGGGCGATCTGGCGCCATGTACCATAGGCTTTACGCGCATGGCGGACAAGCCTTTTACGGTCACCGAGTGGAACTTTGCGGGCCCCGGCATGTACCGTGGCGTCGGCGGCATCATGACGGGTGCGCTCGCATCTCTGCAGGACTGGGACGGGCTGTGGCGTTTCGCCTACGCGCACAGCATCGGGAATGTCCACGAGAACCCGAAGCACGCACCCGGCTACTTCGACCTCTCAACCGATCCGCTTGGACAGGCGAGCGACCGCGCCAGCATCTTGCTCTTCCTTCGCGGCGACATGGCGCCGCTGGCGGCGGAGCGCGGCGTTTCACTCCTCATAACTCCAGAAAGCGAAAAGCCGTCTGGCGCGAGGCCATTCGCAGGCTCGCCGTCATGGAGAGATGCCGCGTGGAACATGCGCGTCAGCTCATGCCTTTCTCCGCAGGGAGCGAGGGGTGCCCGTGTCGTCAACCGCGAAGACGCGGAGGACGACGCCGTCACCAATTGGGTGTGGAGCGTTGCCGGCGATCCTGCAGTCCGACTGGATCGCGAGAAGGGCACGTTTACAATCGACACGCCACGCACATGCGGGGGATTTGTTCCCGATGGCGGCATCGTGGAAGCGGGGGCGCTTCGTGTCGAAATCCCATCTTCATCCGCCACTGTTTGGGTCAGTTCGCTTGACGGAGCGCCTGTCCCCTCGGCGCGGTGTATTCTGCTCACCCACCTTACGGACGTGCAGGGCGAAGGGGCGACTTTCGCCGATTCCGAAAGGAAAGTTCTGCTTAAGTATGGCAGGGGAGCGCTCGTCCGCAACGGCACGGCTCATATTTTCCTCTCACTCGCCGATCCCGCAGCATACGTTGTGTACGAACTTGAGACGAGCGGCAGGCGACTTGGAACCGTACACGCCGAAGTGCGTGACGGCAAGTTGGCGTTCACGGCGTCCGTCGACGGGCCAAACGGCGCACGTATGCTCTATGAAATAGTTCGGAAGGGATCTTTTTAGAAAGGAACAAGACCATGACAGCATCAAGAAATCGAGTCTTTTTGGTGTGGGCAATTCTGCCCATGATGTTCGCAGAGGCGAAAACTGTGGCGCTCTGGCCGCTTGATACCGACAATCTGCGTTGCGTTGTCAACCCTTCAAACGACTTCGGGCACACGTCGTACTGGTCCGAGTCGGACACGGGTGCGCAGTGGGAACTACCGCCCAATCCAGACTCCGACCGACATGCCTTCGAGCCGCTCAATGGCTCCGCCGTGCGCGAGACCTTGTCCGGCAGTTCCGGCGACAAAGGCTTTCTCTTCAACCGCTACAGCGGCCGCCACTTGAGGCGCGACAAGGCATTCACCGTCGAGGGCTGGATAAAAGTGCTTCAGCTGCCCGCGAGCAACAATTGGGCATGCATCCTCTGCGCCTACGACACCCGTGCGACATCGGACAACTCGGACAAAAACCGCTGGATGCTGTCCCTCAGGCGGCGACCCGAAGAGAGCTACGCCTGCAGTTGGATCCTCTGGGGCAACAGTGGGAAGGGCGATATATTGCTTTACCGCTATGCGGACGAAGAGTCCTCCTACGCGATGACAAACACGTGGATGCACATCGCCCTCGCCCACACGCCCCTTGTGAACGGAATCGACCACTGGACGCTCTACCTCAACGGCGTCAAGGCGGGCGAAACTGACAACAATGGAGGCGTCTCGTATTCGTACGAGTATGACGACTTCGACTTGGGCGCGCGACGCAGCATGGGCAACCAGATCGATGCCGTGTTCGACTACTGGCGCATTTCGGACAAGGTTCTGGAGCCGTCGGGATTCCTCTGCGCCGGCGAAGGCGGAACGTCCGCGCCGGCGGCGAGCCACACGATTGCGTACTGGCCGCTTGGTGTGACGGAGGCGGGCGGCATCGACTGCCGCGACGCCGTGGGGGACTCGCCGCTCACAGGAGGTTTCGGCTCGAGTTTTTGCCAGAACCGCATGACGCCCGTCGAAGACTGTGCGTTCATTGGGAATCCGCCCAATCCAACGGTGACGCTTCCCGACGGGAACGCAGGAAGCGTTCTCGGTTGCGCCACGGCAGCCTGTCTGCAGCGGAGTGATGTCGGCGCGTTCCTTAACGTCTCGAGCAACTTCACTGTCGAGGGCTGGTTCTGCCCGCGCATCTGCGAGCGTCCGAAGAAATCGGCCGCGCAGGAGACTGTGGCCTATCTTTTCGGAACGCGCCCCGATTATGACAAGGGCTGGGCACTACAGTATCGCGCAAAAGGCGTGGACAAGGTGCAGTTCGACATATATTGTGTGGACGGTTCGAGTGTGTTGAGGAATAACGCCATCCTCTCCGGCGAATACGACATGGCCTCCTGGTACGACAAGTGGCGCCATGTCGCGCTCGTGTATGACGCGACTGGCGGCAGCGGCTACGGGCTATGGACGCTATACATCGACGGAGAAGTGGTCGGTTCAACTGCCAACGAGCGTGCGCCAGTTCCAATCACGAGTTCTCGCATGTTCTTCGTCGGAGGTCGTGCCGAAGTCGCCGACCAGAGCTTTCAGGGAAAAGTCGATTGTGTGCGCGTGTGCGCGGCGGCGCTCTCTCCCTTGCAGTTCCTCAATGCGTCAGACGGCGTCTCCGCGACGGACGTAGTTGCCCTCTGGCCACTGAATGTCAAGAACGGCGCATTTCCCGATCTGCACGACGTGTCTGGCAATGGACGCCATTTCAGCGACTGGAGCGGCACGCAATACGAAAACAACTACGCGAAAATACTTGCAACGGCCGATGCCGACGCGGCACCCGTTATCTCCAACCCCGACAAGACGCCTACTTTCCGCGGCGATCCCTCCGCGGTGAACGGCAGCGTCCGTTTCCGCAACCCCGACGCCGCCACGGACAATCATTTTGCCACGCTCATGACGGGAAGCAAGACGGTTATGAACAGCCTTGCGGGTGGAAGCGACTTTACATTCGAGTGCTATTGGCTGCATCGGAGCCGGACGGCGAGCGCAAGCGGCTATCAGGAAACGTTTTTCTGCCCGTCAGATTCCACGACCGCCAAAATCAGGTTTTTCCGTAAAACGGACGGTTTCTACATTTGGGAGAGCTTGAACGCAACCATCTCCGATACGCAGATTTCGGGCACTTCGGATTCCGATCTGGAATACGACCGCTGGTATCATGTGGCGCTCGTCCATTCCGTTGAAACAGTGAATGGCCTGCGCTCTTCTGTCTGGCGCGTCTATCTTGATGGCGATCAGAAGGGAATGGTGTCCAAAGCGTATAATAGCTCTACAACCGTGTTAAACATGCTGTACGTGGGCGGGCGCTACTGGAGAGACAACAACTCCGTCATCGGCAACCTTTCGTCGGTTCGCCTGAGCGACTGCGCGCTTGATCCGTCGGACTTCCTTTGCGCCACGCCCGCGCCGGCAGCGAAGCCGGAGCCCACCGTCGCCTACTGGCCGATCGATTCCGTCCAGCCCGGCTTGGCGAACCTTGTCGACGAAGAGTATCCGCTGGAGGCATACGGCACGGCGGCGGAGGCGGTCGACAAGGCGCGCAGGTCTATTCCAAACAATGCCGCGCTCACGAACGTCGTGACGGGAACTGCACGGCGGAATCACGGCTCCTACGCGCTTGGCGCGGGCGGCGTCCTCGCGGCCGCAAGCATCGGGTTCGAGATGGCGGGGCCGAAGCCGTTCACCATTGAAGGGTGGATCAAGTGGACTCCCTCTGCGGGAACGGATGACGAGGATCTGGTGTCCGTGGGCGATGCCTCGTCCGCCAACGGCGGCCTGCGCATCTACTTCGACAAGACCGGCTCCTCGCCGAAGCTGCGCGTGTTCGCGCGCGGCGCATGGCCGTGTACACCGTACGTGGACGGCTCATTCGACGCCGACCTCACGTCTCTGGCGGGCAAGTGGACGCATCTGGCCATCGCCTACGATTCCAATGACGGCGACGGCGCGTGGACGCTCTACGTGGAGGGGAAGCATGTCGGATCCAAGGTGAAGAACTTCTACCGTCCGACTTCCATCGACTACAGCCGCGGCGGAGACTTCCGCATCGGTTCCACGGCGAGTCCGCTTTCGGCGGCAGTTGACATGTGGCGCGTGGGGACGGTCGCATTTGGGCCGAATGATCTCCTCTATGCGCCGCCGATGGGAATGTACTTGTTGTTTAGGTAGTCTACTGCCCGCGATTAGAATAGCTGGGGACAGGCCCCGGCGGGGGGCTTGTTGACTGGCGAGGTAGTCCCTTTGAAGTTTCGCACCCCCGAGCGCAATCTCGATGCCGTCGACGTCGGATACAACCTCGAAGAGGCGATTCCCGCGATGCTTGCGACGGCGGAGGAGCTTGGAGACAAGTCGTTCGATTCCGAAGTGGTGGCTACGGCCAAGGCGCACCTGGAGTTCATGCTGCCGGACGGGGCAATCGACAACACGGCCGGTTCAAGGGCCTACAAGTGGACGTATTCCGGCTCGCGCACGGCGGACGGCGTTTTGCCGCTCCTGGCGATGCTTGAAAAACGCGGGGTAAAGTGGGCCCGCCGCGCCGCAGAGAGGGTCGTCGTCCTACATACGAGGCTGACTGGCGACGACGGTCTTCTCTATGGCGGCCTCTACTACCGCGACGCGGGCGAACCCGCCTGTATGCACCACACGTTCACACACGTAAAGGCCCTTGCGGAGTATGTCGTCATGACGGCGGATTCCCCGCGATGCGCCGACGACGAGCCGATGCCGCGCGAACGTAAAGACCGCGTCGTCGATTTCCCGACGATGGATGTAAAGCTCGCTTCCGTCGGTCCGTGGCGGGCGACTTTCTCCGCATCTGACGCCTGTCTTTTCCCGAGGCATGCGCGGAAGCTCTCTACTGGCGGCGGCTCGCCGACGCTGCTCTGGCACGAGAAGACGGGGCTGGTGCTTGCCGCGACGCAGGCCGACTTCTTCTTCGTAGAGCCGACGAACCAGCAGGAGACGCGCAGGGAGCGCACGATCCTCTCCACGACGCCGAGGCTTGAAACAGCGGATGGGTTCACCAACGTACAGGATTTCGGCGTAAAGGTAAAGTCCTCTTTCGAGAATGGCGTTTTCTCGTATTCCGCTGAAGGCTCGCTGACTTCGCAGAAAGGCGAGAAGGGCGCGGCGTTTTCGCTTGGCTACTGGCTGGATAAGAGCGGGTTCTCCATCCGTGCCAAGGCCGCCGCGCCATGTCGATACTATCTGCCGGTTGTAGGAGGGAACGATACGACAATCTTGGTCTCGGGAAGCGAGGCGACGATCGAGCGCGGCGGCGTTAGGTTTTGCGTGAAGTCCTCCTTGCCGTTGAATGTCCGCCGGACGGAACGCGGCGAGCGTTCGTTCACTACGATTGGCGGAATCATGTCGGAACATCTCTATGTCGAGCTTGACGCCGGAGCGGAATTAAGGGTGGGGTGGAACTTTGCGGCGCGGGCGGTGCGGCTTGGTTGGTAGTAGCTTGTTGCTTGAACACTGTAATTAAGTGTGTTTCAGATAGAGATAATTACAATATTCGGGATGTTTTTGCTGTGACGGTTGTAATTATTTAGAAAATATGATATGATATGTGCTGCCTAAATCGGAGGAGAGGAATTATGATTGGCAGGAAAGAAGAACTCAAGGCTCTTGACTGGGACATGTCGCGCCCAGAGTCGCAACTTGTCGTTGTCTATGGAAGACGTCGCATCGGCAAGACGTATTTAATCAGGGAGAAGTTTTCTGATCAATTCGCCTTTTATCATACTGGAGTCCGCGATGGGTCGCTGCGCGACCAGTTGAACGCCTTTCGTGCGTCGCTTATACAGTATGGATACAGGAAATGCCCGCGTCTGGGGAATTGGATTGAGGCTTTTTCGCGACTTTCCGAGTTGATAGCCGCTGCGCCGTCTGGGCGAAAGGTTGTTTTCATAGACGAGATGCCATGGATGGATACGCCGCGTTCCAAACTGGTCTCTTCCTTCGAGTATTTCTGGAACAACCAAGTGCTTGTCAGGAAGGAACGTGATGTCTTCATGGTTGTTTGCGGGTCTGCGACTTCCTGGATTGTAGAGAACATAGTGCACAACAAGGGAGGGCTTCATGACCGTCTCACGGATCGCATCTGGCTTCGTCCGTTTACGCTTAAGGAGTGTTCGGACTATGCGGCTTATCTTGGAATCCCGCTCAGTCGCCACGAACTCTGCCAGGCGTACATGATCTTCGGCGGCGTGCCGTACTACTGGAGCCTACTTCGAGGAGACAGGAGCTTTGCGCAGAACGTGGACGCCTTGTGCTTTTCCGAGCATGGAAAGCTGCGGGACGAATTCGACTACCTTTACTCGTCTCTTTTCCGCGATGCCACCGCACATCTCAAGATTGTCACGGCGTTGGCGTCCTGCAAGGCGGGCGTTACCCGCGAGGAGCTTGTTGAAAAGACCGGCATAGCCAATGGCGGGACGTTGAAAAAGACCCTTGAGGAACTTGTCCGCTGCGATTTCGTAAGGCAGTTCAATGCGTGGCACAAGAAGAACCGCGATGCGTTCTTCCAGCTGACGGACAATTTCACGCTGTTTCACTTTTCCTTCATGAATGGGATGGTGCGCGACAGCAACTTCTGGATGAACGCCGTTGGCGGGGCGCGGCTCGCGAATTGGGAAGGTCAGTCCTTTGAGCGGCTTTGCCTTCTTCACGTCGACCAGATCAAGAAGGCCTTGGGCATTTCGGGCATCGGGTGCGAAGTATATTCGTGGCGAACTCGTGCAAATTCGACGTCTGAGAAGGGTGCACAGATCGACCTTGTGCTCGAGCGACAGGACGGCAATGTGAATCTTTGCGAGATGAAGTTCTATCGCACTCCATATGAGATAACCGCAGAAGAAGAGTCGAAGTTGCTGAATCGTAGAGAGGCGTTTCGTGCGGACACCGGCACTTCGGCAAACTGTCGCATCACGATAATTGCAGCCGAGGGGGTAAAGCCGGGCATGCATTCCGCCGTCGCACAGAACATCCTGACGCTTGAAGATCTTCTTGACTGATGGAAAACACAATGAATAGTCGGGGACAGCGACTGTGTGCGCACCATTGACATCGCAGACGCCATTTAGTAAAATAATTACCAATTACGTACCTGAAAATAAGAGAGGAATGGATTCAATTTCTACTTCTACTCCAACGAGCATGAACCACTCCATGTGCATGTTCGGAACGGATCTGGCAAGGCTAAGTTCGATGTTTCGGAAGATGTTCAACTGATTGAGTCAAAGGGTATGAAAGTTCAAGATTTGCGCAAGGCCCAGGAACTTGCCGAAGAGAATCTTGAAACCATAAGGAGCAAATGGCATGAATACTTTGACTGAGGACAAAAAGTCTGCGTTCTTTGCGGACGACCGCTTTCATGTCACACTTCCTGATGGTGGGATGTTTTCCTTTCCCATCACGGGCAATTGGCGGCTAGAGGGCGCGACACCTGAACAACTGAACAATGTCGAGGTTGACGACGAAGGTCTGCATTGGCCGGACATTGATGAGGATTTGTCATTCGCTGGGCTTTTGCTCGGCGATCACGGGCAGTATGTCAAACGTAGGCATTATGCCTAGAATCAGACAACCACATGACCGCGCTGACGGAGAACAGTAACATCGACGAGCCGACTATAGAGGCGACGTGAAACACAAGACCATACTTTTCTTCGTGTCGATTGGCCGAAGGTATTACGACGAGCAACTTGATGGCATATTCCGCCATCCCGGTGCGCGGGATTGGCACGTTCAAGTCGTGCCGATGAATTCCGCCGCAGCTATGCGCAAGGCTATGGATTTCTGGAGACCGTCGGGAGTCATCGCCGAACATGGCGATGCCTTGAAACTGCCGCATGGAAGGCTACGATCGGTAGGGACATGATTGTCGCATGGCGTGTGTCGTGCGGGTGCAGAAGAGGCGGAGATGAAGGGCTGGCGCGAACGCGCGGCGGGAAGTGGTCCCGTGGGCATGTTCGACAGAAGATTGACGAACCACGAAACACAAGAAACGACGCTTGCCCGCAAAACTCTCATGCGCGATTTGTCTGAATTTTAGTGCTTATTCTGTCTGATATCGTTAGTGCAAATATGGTATCATACGCGGCATGAGGAACTATAAGGCTAAAAATAGACATGTGCTTTTCCTCAGAACTGGTCTGCCAATCACGAACCGGCTGACGTATGATGGTGTATATTCATACGGTAGAGAGCATGGTTGGCAGATACAGTCAGTCCAAGTGCCGAGTATAATGGATCGCGATCTGACGATTTCGCATCGCAGTGAAACGAGACGGTTGAAGGACCTATTGGCTTTCTGGAAGCCGGATGGCTGTGTCGCGATGGGTGATGTGTGTCGCCCGTACCGCAATTTGGTGAATTTCGGCGGGTTGCCGCTTGTTTATTGTGATGCGCTCCCAGAGACGTTGCAGTCTGGTGCAAACGTGGTGCGTATAGATGGGAACGGCACTGCAGACTCTGCGGCACGGGAACTTCTCAATCTTGGACTTGATCATTTTGCATACGTAGCTTATCCCCGGCGGTTGCCATGGTGCGATGAGCGCGGGAGATGTTTCGGCAAGATAATAGAGATGAACGGAAAAACCATTGTCTCTGCTCGTTTGCCTGAGCGGAACGCATCGGTATCCGCCAAGCAATCGTTTGTTCGCTGGTTGATCAATCTCCCGAAACCCGTTGGAATCTTCGCGGCGAACGATCAGGTGGCTGAGGAGGTTGTTGGCATAAGCATTCAGGCTGGAATGTCGATCCCGTGCGACGTTGCGGTAGTTGGCGCAGACAACGACGAAATGCTCTGCGAGAACGCCGCCGTTTCTGTGACAAGCGTAGTCCCTGACTTTATGGGTGCAGGACGCATAGCTGCGGAGCTTCTAGACGAACTGATTGCGGCGCCAGCGATTTCGCAGGTGCGGTGCTTCGGCGTCAGCGGTGTTGTTCGTAGGGAATCAACACGCCGCCTAGCAAACACGTTCGACGCACGGGTCATGAGGTCGCTGGAGTTCATCCGGTTACATGCCTGCTGCGGCATCTCGGTTCCTGATGTGGTAAAAATGATGGGATGCTCACGCCGCTATGCCGACCTTCGATTTGCGCAGGTGGTCGGATGGTCGATTCTGCAAGAGATTCGTCGCGTTAAAGTCGAAAAGGTAAAGGAACTTCTACGGGTGACGGGGAAGCCACTTGGCGTCATCGCAGACATGTGTGGCTTCAAGTCTTGTGACGACATGCGCCGCACGTTCCGACAGTTTGAGGGGGATTCTCTTTCCTCGTGGCGGAGGATGGCGGCCGGAGTTTGCAAAGCATGAAACACATAGCCGCCATATTGCTTGCATTCTTGGCTTCCGTTGCAACGGCGGAATACTCGCGGTTGGACGTGGACGTTTCGAATCTTCCCGGCGAAAAGGGGTTTCTGGCGAGGCTCGTACGTTCGCGTGTATACGAGAGAACGCCGCCATCGCCAAGCGGCAAAGTCTTTCGAGTAGAGTTTACCATTGACGGTTCTCTCTCCAACGAGACGGCCGTTGTGCATGTCGCTGATGGCTGCGCAAAGGTTCACGGCGGACGGTTCCGAGCACTTGTATTTGGTGTTGGCTGTCTGTTGCGATCGCTTCGCTATGGCGCGAAGTCGTTCGACGTGTCCTGCGGCGAGTTTGTGTTCCGTCCTGCGAAGCCGATTCGAGAAGTTTATCTGGCGCGTCATTTCAACACATGGTATCATCGTGCGTCGGCGGAGGAACTTTCCCGCTACGTCGATGATCTTGTCCTGTGCGGTGTTAATTCGATAAAGTCGTTTGCGCAGGTGGCGGCGGTCGATCACCGTTTGTCCGATGAGTCGGAACGGCAGATGTTCGATGCGACGACCCGCGCGCTAGTGCGGCACATCAAAGACCTGGACATCGGTTTTGCCGTTTCTGGCGGTGGCAACGTCTCCGGCAAGGCCATTCCTCAAAGCATGAAGGCCGAGCGGTACGGGCCCGAAGTGATGCGTGGATTCTCCGACTTCAGCGTCTGCCCGGAAAAAACTGGTGGACTCGAACAGCTGTTGTCAGAACGCCGCGAGGCACTGAGGGCATCCGAGGGACTGCCGATTGACGAATTCGTGTACTGGCCGTATGATGAAGGCGGATGTGCCTGTGGCAAGTGCAGTCCTTGGGGCGGACGCGGCTATTTGAAACTGATTGAGCGCATTGCAAAGATGAATGGCACGGTCTATCCAGTGGCGCGGCACATCGTTTCGACATGGCTTTTCGACGATGAGGACTGGCATGGGCTTTACCGTTATCTCGAAACGCATGATTGGATCGGTGGTCTCGTTGTCGACTCGCATGACAAGTTCCCCGAATACCCGCTTCGCCATCCCGTGCCGAAGAACATTCCCGTAATCACCTTCCCTGAGGTCAGCATGTGGGGGCGTTTCCCGTGGGGCGGGACGGGGGCAACGCCGCTTCCGCGCCGATTCGAGCGACTGTTCCGCGAGGCAGAGTCGGTGGCAAGTGGCTTCTCAATCTACTCTGAAGGTCTGTTCGACGACATCAGCAAGTTTGAGATTGCCGCCCTATACGTCAATCCGAAAAGTTCGTATCGTGATGCGCTTGCGGAATACTGCCGCTATGAATTTCCTGGCGCGGATGCGGCAGATTTCATTCGCCTCTGCGAAATGCTGGAGGAGATTCACTGCACATCGCTTGATACGAACGCCCACGCGGGCGACACGTCGAACAACAGTTTTGCCAACTATGTGAAGTTTGCGGATGATGCTGAGCTATCGCGCCGCGCAACGGTTGCAGCGAGAGCCAAGGCACTTGCGGACAAGATTGAAGGTTCGATGTTGCCGTGTCGGCGCGGGACGTGGAGGTGGCGCCAGATCGCCTTGCGTTCGAAGATCGATGCGGCGGTGTATCGTGCGCGAGACATCCGCGTGGATGCGGCGGTAGCGGCATATCGCGAACTCGTAGAACTCTACCACGCGGAGCGTCAGTATCGTCTGATGTGTGAGGGATGCCCCTTTGCGGGCTACACGTGTCCGCCCCTGATTGACCATCTTGAAACAACAAAAAGAAAGGAACGATAAAGATGAGGCTACAACAGAAAACCTGTCGCATCGCACGGTTTGTGATGCCATTACTTGTTGCGACTCTCGCATTCGGCACTGCGCGGGCGGCAACATATACCACCAATACTGTGCAGGGCCTCGTTCACCTCCTTCAGACATACACGACAAGTAGCACCACGGTCAAGCTAGAGAAGGGAGACTACGACTTGACTGGTGTATTGATGGAGGATGACTCGAAATTCGGCAAGAGTCATCTTCTTCTTTCCGGAGTGCAACTTGTCGGGAATGGCGAAACGCCGGACGAAGTGCGACTTATCGGCGACGGTTCGTGTCGCGTTCTGCGCATGGTGCCCGATACTTACGCAAAATTGCAGAATCTAACAATCACAAACGGCTACGCGAAGACAATCAGTGGAGCGACCGATTCCAAGCATGGCGGAGGTATCTACGGCTATCCGACGGTGACGAACTGTGTGATCTCAGGGTGCAAGGCGGATGGCAACGGCGGTGGTACGTACGGATACACGTACATCAGGAAATGCCGGATACTCAACAACATGGCGAACCAGGGCGGCGGCGTCTATCAGCCCAACGATGTGGTCAATTCGGTTGTGAGCGGCAACCATTCAACAAGTCACGGGGGCGGTATCTACGGCAATGGCGGAGGCCGTGTTGCCGGCTCTACCATAATCGAAAACATTGCAGATGGCGCGGGCGGCGGTGTTTGTGCCGTAAACATGGTCACGAACTGCATCGTTTCGCAGAATACGGCTGTATCTGGAGGTAGTGCCCTGTACAGTTGGGGAAGGACGGACAAATTTGCCTATGACTGCACCATTTGCAGCAACAAGACTACGACAAACGGAACTGCTGTCGAATATACAATTGCCGGCGGGGCTATCTTCGCCAATTACGCACAAAACGGTGGTGGTGCGAGGAACTGCACACTTGACGGGGTTGAAGTCCATGACAACTATGCGACGGGGAGCGGTGGCGGTCTGATTGATTGCACTGCAACTGAATGTGTTCTGTGGAACAACATATCTGCATCCAATGGCCCGAATGTCTCTGGCGGAACATTGACGCGTTGTGACGTTTCAGGCACTACGTGCTACAGAATAGTTGCGACAGGTTGCAGGTTCCATGATGTCGGGCAAGAGGTTGCGCTTTCAGGAAACAGCTATATTGAGGCAACGTTCAAGCCTGTTTACGTCCTCAACGACTATCTCAACTGCACAAACTGCTTGTTCTACGGAAATGTGGCTGCCAGATATGACGCATCCATTTTCGGCGGAAACTCTGGCGGTTCCACGAAATCGCACCTCGTCAACTGTACAATCGTCTCTAATTCGTATCCGTACGTGTTCAAGTACTTTAAGACGGCGGCGGCAAAAATCGAAGTCGTCAACTGCGTCTTCTGGGGAAACACTGCGTACGACGGCGTCACGTCGCGTGACATTTCCATGGGCGACATGGCAACGTCTGATGGTGTGCGTTTCTCGCATTGCGCATACGGAGTCTCGAACGTGTCGGGACTTGGCGACTACGTGGACGAAGCTTTGTGCCAGTTTGGCGCGAATGGCTTTGGCGCGAATCCGAGGTTTGTCATGGATGCGGATGCCGTGAATCCGTATGCGCTCAAGACGTCTTCGCCGCTCGTCGGGCGCGGCCAAGTCCTTGCCTGGATGTCGTCCGCGACAGACATTCGCGGCGATGGATTTGCCAGGCTTCGCGATGGAAAGGTCGATATCGGATGCTACCAGTGCTGGCTGGCGCATCCTGGATTCGTGCTTTCCTTTTACTGATTGAGGATGTGACTATGAGATGCGCGCTGTTCTACATCACTGCGGCGATCTTCTGTGGCACGGGACTTTGTGCCTCTGGCGAAGTCTTTACAAAAACATTTGAGGAGGATGACAGCCTTATTGCGAACCCCGGCCAGGGGTGGATGGCGTGGCGTCGCACAGGATGGGACGAGGCGCGTGCAAAGGTGGCAGTCGGCATAATCTACGAGCGGTTCTATTGGTCGGATCTCGAGCCTGATAACGGCGTCTATGATTGGACGCAACTCGATGGCCTTCTTGAATTCGCCGCGTCAAAAGGCGTTCCGGCAGCGTTCAGGATCGTCTGCGCGGCATCGGGTGTCCCCAAGAACTACGAAACGCCGAAATGGGTCTTCGAGCTTGGCGCAAAAGGCGATGCGTTCGTCTCCAAGACGGCTAATGGACCAGTGAACGACTTTGTCCCGCGCTTTGACGACCCGATATTCCTCAAGTACCACGCGCGTTTCATCCGGCGGCTTGCCGAGCATTGCGACGGTGACCCGAGGCTCGCGGGCCTTGACCTCGGCAGCTACGGCAACTGGGGCGAATGGCACTGCTGCCATCTGCCGCCCTACGACAACGGAAAGGTCGGGCAGACCATCTATCCGTTCGCCGCGCGGAAGGCGATCATCGACGCTTATCTCGACAACTTCAAGAAGACGATGGTCGTGGCGATGACGGACAACGAAGAGGGCCTGGCCTACGCCGTGCAAAACGGGCTCTTTCCACGCGTTGGACTTAGGCGGGACGGCGTGGGCGCACCGTGGATCCAGAAGGACTGGGCGGGGTCGGCGCGCTATGTGGATGTTCGGCACATGGGCGACGTTTGGAAGTCAAAGCCTGTCTGGTTCGAGTCGTATGCATCGGCAAAATGGATGTCGGAGAAGAAGGGGTGGGACATGGCGGCAATGGTCGATTGGATGACGTCCAATCATGTCACATGCGTCCACTACCATCCGATGGCTGAGAAGGATTTAGCGGAGCATTCGGAATTGTGGCGGCGTGTTGATGTTGCGGCGGGCGCACGGCTTGTGCCGAAACGAGCCGTGGTCTCGACGACCGATACAGGCTTTGCTGTAAGGCTTGGAGTCGTCAACAAAGGCGTTGGCTGCATATCCCTCCCGTACGACCTTGTCTTTGAACTGATTGACGGCGGCGGATGCTTGATCTGCTTGGCGCGAGGGTGTGCAGACCCTGCAAGATGGCTTCCGGGCAGATTTGTCATAGAAGAGGATGTCCCTGCGTCGACTGCTAATATGGCGAAGGCCGTCTTGTTGCGCGCCAGGCTCGTACATCGCGGCGGAGCGCTTCGCGATTTCCGCTTTGCCGCGAGGGGTGCGGAGAAGGGGCTTGTTCTGTGGGAACGGGGGCAAGGGCAATGAACAGGCGAGATTTCATGCGGCTTGGCGCCGGTGCGGCACTTGGGTTGGCGGCTGAGTCCGCGTCTGGCGCATGCGGAAATTCCGAAGAATGCCTTCGCTTCTGCCTTTTTGCAGACATCCACTACTATCCGGGCGTGTATCCGCACGATACTGTGGAGTGGCTTGATCGGATTCTCGTCCGAGCGCGTAGGGAGGATGCTGCCTTTGTGATGCACCTCGGCGACTTTGCGCACGAGCCGAAGAAATGCCCTGACTATGTTGACCGCTACAATGGCTGCGGAATGCCAGCCTATCACGTCTTGGGCAATCACGATTGCGACGGCAACACCTATGAGGAAACGCTGTCCGCATATCGCCTTGCGCGCGGTCACTATCATTTCGATGTCGGGGGCTGGCGTTTCGTTGTCTTGGACACAAACTATTGTTGCATGGATGGGCGGTTTTTTCACTATTCGCTTGCGAATTATCCCGGGCACCATCTTTACTGGAAGAGCCATGACAGAAAAGAACTGGTGGGGCATTCGTTAAGCGACACGCGCGTGCCGCCTGGGCAGTTGGCGTGGTTTGCGGATGTCGTCGAGAAATCGCCGTATCCCTGTGTTGTTGCAAGCCACGCCAGTTTCGAGCGAGCGAACGGCTCGCCCGACGGCGCGGCGGTCAGGGAAATCATCGACGAAGCGAATCGTAGGCATCCGGGCTGCATTCGCCTTGTCCTCAACGGCCACCACCATCGCGATCATGTAAGGATTCTTGAAAATGTGGTTTATGTGGATGTCAATTCTGCGAACTACGACTGGTTTCTGAAGGAGCACGACAAGTACCCGGCATCGTATGTGGAGAAATGGCGTAACGTTCGGCATTGCATCTTCTGGGACGATCCGATTTCGGCGATGGTCTCGCTCTATCCGTCTGGGCGCATCCAGTTCGAGGGACAGCGTAGTCGTTTCCACATGGGCATAACTCCGTCTGCCGCAGGCAACAACCCTTTTGACCGAGCTGGTCGTCCGACATCGACAGAAATACAGTCATTCAATATCTCTCTTCCCATATGACAATTGGCTTCGTATGAAAAAGCTGATTTTCCATTTTGTGTCAGTTGCAGTGCTCTGTACATGGGGCAAGACTCTGAGCGTTCCGATGTTTCCCGGCGAGCATTGGTGGGGAGTGTGCAACAGCTTCGGTACGAACATGCCCTTCAACGTCGAAACACGCGATTTCAAGGCTGACCTCTTCGCCTACAACTACGAAGGACAGCCCGCGTCGCTTCTTCTTTCCGACCAGGGCCGCGTCGTCTGGTGTCCTGAGCAGACGCGCGAACCAGCTGGGGACAGGCCCTGGTGAGGTGCTGAGTGGGCTTGCTTTTACACGCCAATTATGGTATTCTACTGCCATTCGCCTAAATAGGCGTTTGGCATTTGTCTAAAAAGGAAGGTGGCAGTAGATGATTTTGGAAGAAGAATTGGCGGCGATTGTTGCAAGGCAGCGTGAGCTTGAGGAAAAAAAGTCCATTGGGCAGTTGCGCCCGCTGGACTTCAACGACGCTTTGCTGGATTCCCACGCTCTCGACATCACGGGGGTTCGTCGCTGCGGGAAGTCGACTGTCATGCGCCAGCGCATGCGCGGATCGGGTGCGCCGTGGTTCTACGTGAATTTCGAGTCTCCTCTTTTGACGCAGTTCGAGATGCGCGACACGATCCGCCTTGATTCGCTTATCGAGAAGTCTGGCGCAAGGCGCCTTTTCTTCGACGAGATAGACCAGTTCCTTAATTGGGAGAAATACATAAGGCAGAAACTCGATGAGGGATTCCACATCTGCGTATCGGGGTCGAATGCGTCGCTACTCGAAGGCGAGATGGGAACAAAGTTGACAGGACGCCATGTCTCCAAGGAGCTTTTCCCGTTCTCGTACAGGGAGTACCTGGACTTCACCAGGTCGAAGCCGGGTCCTGAAAGCTCCGCTGCATACGTACGTGACGGGGGATTTCCCCGCTATCTGCAGACGCACGAGGAAATCGTGCTTCAGGAACTGTTCGACGACATCGTGTACCGAGACGTCATTGTCCACAACAAGG
>Ga0310696_10002332_pt1 | contig 25423 bp, 21 predicted proteins | sample AusTroGonzalo_MG_4_FD_203885 | JGI IMG/M metagenome (GOLD analysis project Ga0310696, IMG submission 203885) | Bovine rumen microbial communities from tropical cattle in Woodstock, Queensland, Australia - Gonzalo_02 (v2) (version 2) | ecosystem: Host-associated > Mammals > Digestive system >...
AACTGACAGGTCATACCCGCCTGGCCGCACGCTACCTCCGCAAAGATTTTACCCTCAAAGATGAGTTGAGCGAAGCCAAACTTTATATCATCGGAATGGGCGTGTATAGCGCCTATCTTAATGGCAAGGAAATTGCCCCCGAGGAACTATTGAAACCTACACTTTCGTGGTTTTCGAAACGGGTATATTTCAACACATACGATGTCACCGAGATGCTTAATAGCGGTAGCAATGCCATAGGCGTTATCCTTGAAGGAGGTCGTTACACCACCGTTCGCTACAACGCCGCCAATCCCAACTGGGACGACACAGAAAACGTGTTTGGTTTCGGTACGCCTCGCTTGCTGCTTCAATTGGAATTAACCTACAAGAATGGCAACAAGGAAACGATTGTCACGGACGAGACCTGGAAGATTACTAACCTCGGGCCTATCCGTTCAGCCAATGAATATGATGGCGAAACCTATGATGAGAACTTTGAACTAGGCGATTGGACTACAAAGGATTACGATGATTCCGCCTGGCTGCAAGCTGAAGTTGTTGAGGCTCCCGAAGGTCAAGTCAGTCCCCAGCCCAATCCTAACATTACCGTAATGGAGAAGCTGAAACCTGTCGCGATGTTCCAGAAAGGCGACAAATGGATGCTCGACATGGGTCAAAATATGGTGGGATTCATTGATTTAAAAGTGCAGGGACAACAAGCAGGAGACGTCATCACCCTACGTTTTGCCGAACTGCTGACTCCCGATAGTCTTCTCTATACCGCTAACCTGCGTGGTGCCGAATGTACCGATAGATATATCGTTTCAAAAAATTCTCAACTCAACTGGCATCCCATGTTTGTCTATCACGGTTTCCGCTATGTTGAAATTGCTGGTTTGCGAGAGCAACCCAATTTAGACAACTTTGAGGGTTGGGTAATCTACGACGAGATGCCCGTCACGGGAAGTTTCGAAACCTCAGATGAAATCATTAATTCGGTGTATCGCAATGCCTTTTGGGGCATCAGAGGCAATTACCGCTCGATGCCCACCGACTGTCCACAACGCGACGAGCGCTTAGGCTGGACAGGAGACCGCACCACAGGCAACTACGGCGAGTCGTACATCTTCAACAACCATCAGCTCTATGCCAAATGGCTCACCGATGCCGAAGACAGCCAATGGGACAGCGGCTCGTTGCCCAATGTCATCCCTCCTTATTGGCGCGGTTATACCGACAATATGACTTGGCCAGGTGCTGTGGTAACTGTTACCGATATGCTTTATACCCGTTTCGGTGACGCAGAGCCTATTCGCCAACATTATGACGCATTAAAGAAATGGATGCTCCACATGAAAAACGAATACATGCGAGATGGCCTGATGCACCGCGACACATACGGTGACTGGTGCATGCCGCCAGAGAGTCTCGAACTCATCCACTCTAATGACCCCACACGCATCACTGAACCAACAGTACTTTCCTCGCCGTTTTACTGCTATCTTTGTGGCAAGATGGCGCGATTTGCCGAGGTTTTGGGCTATTCCGATGATGCGGCTTTTTTCCAACAGGAGATCACCACCACTACCATAGCCTTTAACGACAAATATTTTAACCGAGTGACAGGACGTTACGCCAACAATACTGTGACTGCCAACATTCTGCCTCTGTGGTTCGGGATGGTGCCAGAAGGATTGGAAGGCAAGGTGCTGGAAAACATCGTGGACAAGACCGAGAATGAATGCAGAGGCCACGTTTCCACAGGAGTGGTAGGTATTCAGCAGTTGATGCGCGCCTTGACAGAATATGGACGCGGCGACCTCGCCTTCCGAATTGCCTCCAATGACACATATCCAAGTTGGGGCTATATGGTACGCAATGGTGCCACCACAATTTGGGAGTTGTGGAATGGCAATACCGCCGACCCCGCCATGAATTCCGGCAACCACGTGATGCTGCTTGGAGACCTCATCCTTTGGGAATATGAATACCTCGGTGGCATACGTGCTTTGGAGCCAGGCTACAGCAAAATCCAATTAAAGCCCTATCCCATCGAAGGGTTGGGTTATGTGAATTGTACCTATGAATCCGTATCGGGTCGTATCGAAAGCTGTTGGAAACGCGAAGGCAATCGTTTTGAATGGGACTTCACTATTCCTGCCAACACAACGGCTGAAGTCTGTTCACCCACGGCAAACGGTTATGAGACTAAGACTTACGGAAGCGGGAGCTACCACCTTTCTGTAGTGTATTAAGGGAGCGTTATTATGAGCTAAACCCTTTCGTCATTGCTTTATCCTATCGGGGTTTTCTGCGATGAATTTGCTCCAATCGGGGCGGCGATGGGCTTTGGCTTTTTCTGTAGTGTGTTTGGTGTAGTTTACATCCTTACCTTTTGAAATAGAATGACATACAGCGGCTGCCACAGCATCGGTGGCATCGAAAAAATCAGGGTTTTCATCAGTTTTGAGGATGAAATGTATCATCTTGGCCACCTGCTCCTTCGAGGCGTTGCCGTTGCCTGTGATGGTCTGCTTGATGGTCTTGGGCGAGTATTCGAAGATGGGGATATCGCGGTAGAGCGCTGCGGCCATCGCCACCCCTTGTGCGCGCCCCAGCTTTAGCATCGACTGCACATTCTTCCCGAAAAACGGTGCCTCAATGGCCAGCTCGTCGGGATGATACTCGTTGACGATATGAAGCACTCGCTCAAAGATCATCTTCAACTTAAGTGCCTGATTATCGAGCTTCTTTAAGTTTATGACTCCCATTGTAACAAGTTCCAGTTTCTTGCCTTTCTCGTGAATGATGCCATAGCCTGTCACCATTGTGCCTGGGTCGATGCCTAATATGACTTTTTCCTGGTCCATTTTGGATTTTTTGCAAAGGTAGGCTTTTTTCTATTGCTCACTGTATTTGGAATGATTTTTGCCTTTTTCATCAACAGGTTTAATCAAAAAATAGAAAAAGAAATGAAAGCGTTTCGAGTTTTATTCCTGTCAATTGTCATGATGATGGCATCAAGCGCAATGGCGCAAACTGTCTATAACAGCAGCGGCTCGAGTTGTGGCAAAATTGAAAGCGATGGTACCATCCGCAACAGTTCTGGCTCCAGCGTTGGCAGATTCGATAGTGATGGAACTATTCGCAACAGTTCCGGCTCCAGCATCGGCAAGATTGATAGGGATGGAACTATCCGCAACAGTTCCGGTTCCAGCATCGGTAAGATTGACAGCGATGGCACGGTACGTAATAGTTCCGGTTCCAGCGTCGGTAAGGTGGAGAGTGACGGCACGGTGCGCAATAGTTCAGGCTCTAGCATTGGCAAAGCCTCAGGCATTCCCCGCGAAAGAGTAGCCGCTTATTTCTTCTTCTTCCCGTTCTACTAGTTTCCTTTACCCAAACAACTCTGTCCCCAATTCATAAACCGATGCTACGGGAACTATCTGGATTTTGAACCGTTTAGTGTCTAATCCTTTAGCGTTATACTTCGAGATGAAGATTTTCTCAAAGCCCAGTTTGTCAGCTTCAGCAATGCGGGCCTCGATACGGGTCACAGCGCGGATCTCGCCAGAAAGACCCACCTCGGCGGCAAAGGCATAGCGCGAGGGGATGGGAATGTCGGCATTCGATGAGAGTACCGCCGCAATAACGGCCAAATCAATAGCAGGGTCGTCCACATGGAGGCCACCCGCAATATTCAAGAACACGTCCTTGACAGACAAGCGAAAACCGGCACGTTTTTCCAGCACAGCCAACAGCATATTCATCCGGCGGATATCGAAGCCTGTAGCCGAACGTTGTGGAGTGCCATAGGCCGCGCTGCTCACCAAAGCCTGCGTCTCGATGAGCATAGGACGTTGTCCCTCCATAGTGGCGGCAATGGCAATACCGCTCACTTCTTCATCGCGTTGCGAGAGCAGGATTTCGCTAGGGTTGGTCACCTCGCGTAGGCCTGTGGCATTCATCTCGAAGATTCCTAATTCAGAGGCCGAACCGAAGCGGTTCTTGATAGTGCGTAGGATGCGGAAACCGTAGTGACGGTCGCCCTCAAACTGCAGGACAGTGTCGACGATATGCTCCAGAATCTTCGGTCCGGCGATGCTGCCGTCCTTGGTGATATGTCCGATAAGGAATATCGGCACTTGATAGGCTTTCGCTATTTTGTTCATCTCAGCAGCTGTTTCGCGGATTTGCGAGAGGCTGCCCGCTGTGGCATCAATATAAGGGGATTCCAATGTCTGAATGGAATCCACCACCACGATATCGGGCTGCACATTTTTGAAGTGTTTCAGAATTTCCTGTGTGTTGGTCTCGGTGAGGATGAGGCAGTCGTTGTTATGGATGCCAATACGTTCGGCCCGCATCTTGATTTGGGTTTGGCTCTCCTCGCCTGAAATGTAGAGCACTTTTCGTCCAGCCAATTGCAAAGCTGTTTGCAGGAGCAGGGTTGATTTGCCGATGCCAGGTTCACCTCCAACCAAGGTCAGGGAGCCCAGCACCAAGCCGCCACCCAATACACGGTTGAGTTCCTCGTATGGCAAGATGATGCGCTGCTCTTTGGCATTGCCGATATCTTTGATGGGAACAGGCAGACCTCTGTCCATTTCTAATCCGACGTTTTTCTTCACCGATTTTGCGTCCTTTCCCGTGACGACGGTTTCTTCCACACAAGTGTTCCACGCACCGCAGGCAGGACATTTGCCAAACCATTTTGGTGATTCGTTGCCACATTCCTTGCAGAAAAAGACGGTTTTCTCTTTTGTAGGCATAGCTGTAGATATTTTCCGCAAAAATATGAAAATATAGACAAAATCCGCATTTTTTCCTACCTTTGTCGCCAATTCGAAGAATCAATGAAGTTAAAAGAGGTTGAATGAAAAAACGTCTACTCGCCTTTATTATATGGATTGTCTCTTTGCCAGCATTAGCTCAGCAAGGCGACGTGATGTTGTGTGAGGGCTTTTATTCCCCTTGGCTTGAAGAGGGTTGGGACGCAAAGGGTGACGATTGGGTAGTATGGTACATTTCCAACACCACTTATGCTGGCGGAAAGGCGCATGAGATGCAGATGTATCCTGACTTCAACTTTGAAGGCACCACCCGACTTGTAACCCCAATTGTGGAGTTGAACAAATACGATTTCATCAACTTTCAGTTCAACCATTGTCTTGAAGCTACTCAGGGCGAAATAGATGCTAGAATCGGCATCGGTATCTCACAGAATGGCGAAGACTGGGAGAGCATTTGGGAAGACACCGTAGTGGGTAGCATTGCCCAAAGCCAGTATCTGCTCACTTTTGATATGGAGGAATGGCCCACCAAAGAGCCGCAGTTCTGTCTCTATTTTACGGGTCACGGTGCTTATGTCAACAGCTGGTATATCGACAACATTTTTATCTTCGCTTCCAAGAAAAACAAATACGGCGGTATCGATGATACCGATGAAAACGGTTTTATCGCTTCAGCATCGCATATCACTACTTTGAAAGGTCCGTCGGCAGGTACGGTAACGCATTTCTCAAAGATGAGGAAATCGCACAACCGTTATGCTCGTGTGGTGGAAGGACGACAAAAAAGATGGTGGCAGTTTTGGAAATAAGTTTGAATATGAAACGGTTCAGCATAGCTTTTTTATTAATTATCTTGTCGATGATGGTTACAGCACAGACCTTCACTGACAGCAATTTGCCCATCGTGGTCATTGAGACCGATGGCGGCGCCAGTATTCCTGATGAGCCTAAAGTACTGGGGACAATGAAAATCATTTGGCATCAAGACGGCTCGCGCAACTATATGAGTGATATAGACAACCCAGAGTTTCTCAACTATAACGGACGCATTGGCATCGAAAAAAGAGGTTATTCGTCGCAGATGTATTCTAGTAAAAAGCCTTATGGCTTGACGACACTTCAAGATGACAATGTTACCAACAACAATGTCAGCATCCTCGGTATGCCAGCCGAGAACGATTGGATTCTCAATGCTTTGGCATACGACCAAACAGGAATGCGCGATGTGATTGCCTACGAGTTGTCGAACCAAATTGGACAATATGCTTCACGAAGCCAATATTGCGAGGTGGTGCTCAATGGCGACTATAGAGGCCTTTATGTCTTTATGGAAAAGATCAAGGTGGACAAAAGCCGTGTCAACATTGAGAAGATGGACGAGACCTGCAACAGCTATCCTGAGGTGACTGGCGGCTACATCACCAAAGCCGATCGAGCTGACAATGATCCTTTAGCTTGGACGATGCCGACTTACCAACACGGTTGGGGAGGCTATGTCAACACAGAGTTTGTCCATCATTATCCCAAACCCGACAACATTACCAATACGCAAAACAACTACATCCACGACGTATTCAATAGCTTAGCCGATGTGTCTCACGACCATAACATTTCCATTACTGATGGCATTACTTCGGTTATTGATATACCATCTTTTGTTGATTTCATGATTGTGGCCGAATTCTCCTCCAACGTTGATGTGTACCATTTGAGCACTTTCTTCCATAAGGATCGTTGCGGCAAGTTACGGGTGGGTCCTGTTTGGGACTATAACCTCGCTTTCGGTTATGATGCTTTCGGCAATCGTAGTCGCTTCGATGTTTGGCAGTTCGACAATGGTGATAACGTGGGGCCGAAGTTTTGGAAAGACCTGTTCGACACCGATGAGTTCCGCTGTTATTTTGCCAAACGTTGGTTTGAGCTGACAGAAAACGGGATGCCCTTAGACTACAATCGAATCTGTAACCGCTTGGATGAAATAGATACGCTATTAGCAGAGGCCATCACTCGCGATAATCAACGCTGGAATCAAATGTCGGAACACGCTCAGTCTATGGATGAAATGAAAACCTGGATTCAGCTTCGCATTAATTGGCTGAATCAAAACATAGGTTCCTATCAAGGTTGCACCGATGTAGACCTGCCGCCTTTGGTTATCTCTAAAATTCACTACCATCCCCAAGACTGGTGGAGCATCGATGGTGACCTTCTCGAATTCATTGAAATCACCAACAACGGAGATGAAGAGGTAGACTTGACGGGTTTATATTTCCGCGAATTAGGCATCACCTATCAGTTTCCTGAAGGGGCACATCTCGCCGCTCGACAAGCACTTTTACTTTGCTCCGATTCATTGCTGTTTAGCGAATACTATAATACAACACCTTTCGGTCAGTATTCCCGTAAGCTCTCCAACAAGTCGGAGAACCTTGTGCTGGCTGACGCCTGGGGCAACATCATCGATCAGGTGCATTACTCTGACAGTTTACCTTGGCCTATTGAAGCTGACGGTCAGGGATATTTCCTTCAACTCAAGGAATTGGATAGCGATAACAGTTTGGCTGAAAACTGGACCATTAGTAACGACTTGGTGGGAATAGAGGAGGAGAGCCATTCCTCTTTGGTACATCTCTATCCTAATCCAACCTCAGACAAGATTTATGTCGAACTTGCTGAAACATCTCTCCAATGTCAAATTATGAATCTGATGGGCAACGTGATTTTTGAAACTGCCATTACAGATTCTCGGTTTGAGCTTGATTTGAGCCGTCTCCCATCGGGTCTCTACCTAATAAAAATAATACAGGCCGACGGAACATCGACCTACGAAAAGGTTGTAAAACGCTGATTCTTTTGAATTATATCTCTTCACTGAACTTAATGTCCTTCACATTAAGCTGTAAATTGGTCTTTCCCTGCCATGTGTTGTATTCCAGATGGTAGCAGATACTGAAGGGCTCGCCGTCGTGGATGCGGTCGAAGAGATCGCCCTTTTGGAATGCGATGCCCGAGAAAGGAGCCACCCCTTGTTCAGCGTCGCCTTCTTGTGAAATGGTGAGTTTCAAGTGACGGTGACCACCCACAGGACGCGACCCGCCAGCGTCGATGACGTTATCTGTCCAAAACACAGGAGCTGAATTGCCGGGACCGAAAGGCGCAAACTGGTTGAGGATACGCATAAACTTGGGCGTGATGTCGCTGAATCTGATCTTTAAGTCCACTTCAAGTTCGGGTACAAAGTCCTCGTCGAGGAGATGCTCGCTGACATAGGCTTCAAAACGACGGCGGAACTCAGGCAGGTTCTCCGGTTTCATCGAAAGCCCCGCAGCATATTTGTGTCCTCCGAAGTGTTCCAGCAGGTCGGAGCAATGGTCGATAGCGTCGTAGATATCGAAACTCTTGATGGAGCGTGCCGAACCTGTGACCAAGCCATTGGCACGGGTCAGGACGATGGTGGGTCGGTAATAATAATCGGTGAGACGAGAAGCCACGATACCGATGACACCACGGTGCCAGCGTTCGTTAAAGACAACGGTACTCTTGGCATCTTTCAGCTCTTGGTCGGCATCAATCATGCTGAGAGCTTCCTCGGTGATGCGGTTGTCAAACTCGCGGCGTTCATCGTTGAGGTCATTGATGGAAGCTGCTAGTTTCTCAGCGTGTTCCTTCTTGTCGGCAATGAGCAGGCGAACGGAATCTGAAGCTTTGGCAATGCGTCCTGCAGCGTTGATGCGCGGGCCGATAAGGAATACCAAGTCGCTGATTGTCAACTCACGTGTAAGCACGTTTTCGTCTTCGTCCAATTGGTCTTCATCGCGACGGTAGATGTTGGCATGTTGCAGTATAGCTTCGATACCAGGACGCGGTTTCTTGTTCAACTGCTTCAAGCCGAAATAAGCCAACACACGGTTTTCGCCAGTGATTGGCACGATATCGGCAGCGATGCTCACAGCCAAAAAGTCGAGCAGCTCATATACCTCCTCGATGGTTCCCAAACCTTTCATGGAAAGGGCGGTGACCAATTTGAAACCTACGCCACAGCCAGAGAGTTCATCGTAAGGATAATGGCAGTCGGGACGTTTGGCATCAAGCACCGCAACGGCGTTGGGAATCACGTCACCAGCGCGGTGGTGGTCACAGATAATGAAGTCTACGCCTCGTTCGTTGGCGTATTCAATACGTTCCACAGCCTTGATACCGCAGTCCAAAGCAATGACAAGCTTAAAGCCGTTGTCAGCTGCATAGTCAATACCTTTGATGGAGATGCCGTAGCCCTCCTCATAGCGGTCGGGGATGTAGAACTCGATTTTTTTCTTCTTGAAAAACGGCTTTAGGTAAGTGTATACTACAGCAACGGCTGTGGTGCCGTCTACGTCATAGTCACCATAAACCAGTACTTTTTCCCCCTCGCTGATGGCATGTAGCACGCGCTCGACAGCTTTGTCCATATCCTTCATAAGGAAAGGATTATGGAGTTGGGAGAGCGAAGGACGGAAGAAAGTTTTGGCCTCTTCGTAGTTGGTAATTCCACGTTGGACAAGCAAAGTGGCAAGGTTCTCATCGATATTGAGCACCTTGGTAATCTCGGCAACTTGCTGTTTGTCAACCGATTGATTTAAAATCCACTTTGTTTCCATTCGTGTAGTTTTGAATCGGTAAAAATAATAAGAAAAACGATACGGCAAATGGGATTTTGTAGTTTATACACAATTTTTCTTTTACGGCATTCATTTTCAGTGGATTATTTTTTTGCTTTTTCAAGTCATTCTACATAACAAATCGCTTTTAAACGGATAAAAAAATGTTGAAAAATATGTTCAAAAAAAATGCAAAAGACTCTTGCGCGGTGTATTGTTTTTTGGTATTCTTGCAGTTTAAAATCACCTAAAATTTTACACCCTTGAAAAAAATTAGAACTGCTTTAATATCAGTATTTTATAAAACAGGTATCGACACTGTTGTTGACTTGTTGAAGCAAAATGGAGTACAAATCTATTCCACAGGAGGCACCTATGATTTCATCAAGCCGCTCGACCCCTCGGTGAAAACCGTTGAATCGTTAACGGGTTATCCGTCTATTTTGGGCGGTCGCGTGAAGACTCTCCATCCCAAAGTGTTTGGAGGCATCTTGGGTCGCACCCAGCTTGAATCGGATCAAAAGGAGATGCAGGAGTACGATATCCCGCCTTTTGACCTTGTCATCGTTGACCTTTATCCCTTCGAGGAAACTGTGGCCTCTACCGATGATGCCAGCAAAATCATAGAGAAGATTGACATCGGCGGTATCTCACTCATCCGCGCTGGTGCCAAAAACTTCAATGATGTGCTGATTGTGCCTTCTCAGAAGTATTACGGTGAACTCATCCAATTGCTCAAAGACCAGATGGGAGAGACCTCCATTGAAGACCGTCGTCGTTTTGCAGCATACGCTTTCGGCGTCAGTTCACACTACGACAGCGCCATCATGAACTGGTTCACCAAGGGCGATGACAAAAAACCTTTGCGTATCTGTGAAGAAGAAGGCACTTCGCTCCGCTATGGTGAGAATCCTCACCAGAAAGGCGTTTTCTATGGTGACCTTGATGCCATGTTTGAGAAACTGCATGGAAAGGAACTGTCGTACAACAACCTTCTTGACCTTGATGCCGGCATGAACCTCATTCGTGAGTTCGACACGCCCACCTTTGCTATTCTCAAGCACAACAACCCCTGTGGTTTGGCATGCCGTCCTACCGTCAAAGAGGCTTATCTTGCCGCTTTGGCCGGCGATCCTGTTTCAGCTTTCGGAGGCGTGCTGGTGTGCAACCGCCCCATTGATTTTGAAGCCGCAGAGGAGATTAACAAACTCTTTATCGAAGTCATCGTGGCACCTGATTACAACGACGGCGTACTCGACCTGCTTTTCTCAAAGAAGAACCGCGTCGTGCTGCGCTTGAAGGCCGACCTCTATAAGTCGCAGACGGTGAAGACCGCTTTAAACGGTTACCTCGTGCAAGACCGTGACCTTCACACCGAGACCGCCGATGATTTCAAGGTCATCACCACAAAAGCCCCTGCTGCCGACGAGGTTGAAGACATGATTTTTGCCAATAAGATTGTGAAGCATAGTCGTAGCAACGCCATCGTCCTCGCCAAAGACAAGCAGCTTTTTGCTTCGGGCATCGGCCAGACTTCGCGAGTGGACGCCCTGCGTCAAGCCATTGAGAAGGCGAAGTCCTTTGACTTTGACCTTAAGGGAGCTGTATTGGCCTCTGATGCCTTCTTCCCTTTCAAAGACTGTGTCGAGTTGGCTCATGAGGCGGGTATCACCGCTATTGTGCAGCCTGGCGGCTCAGTACGTGACCAAGAATCCATCGACTGCTGCAACGAAAACGGCATCAGCATGGTGTTTACCGGATTTAGACATTTTAGACATTGATTAACTGACAACTGAACAACTGACAACAAATAATTGAAAAAATATGGGAGCTTTTTCATTCCTCAACAAAGAAATCGCTATTGACCTCGGTACGGCCAACACGATTATCATATATAACGACAAAGTGGTCGTTGACGAGCCCTCCATCGTGGCTCTTCAGCGCGACTCAAAGAAAATCATTGCTGTCGGCAAGCGCGCCATGATGATGCATGGTAAGACACATGAGAACATCAAGACCATCCGTCCGTTGCGCGACGGTGTTATTGCCGACTTCCAGGCGGCCGAGTACATGATGCGCGAGATGATCAAGATGATCAACTTCAAAAACACCTTGTTTCCACCTAGCCTGAAGATGGTCATCTGTATCCCTTCGGGTATCACCGAGGTGGAGGAGCGTGCCGTGAAGGACAGTGCCGAGCAAGCTGGCGCCAAGGAAGTGCGTCTGATTCATGAGCCGATGGCTGCTGCTATCGGTATTGGTATCGACGTGCTTGAACCGACAGGTAATATGATTATTGATATCGGTGGTGGTACCTCTGAAATTGCCGTTATCGCATTGGGTGGTATCGTCAACAACAAGTCAATCCGTATCGCTGGTGACGACTTCACCGCCGATATCGAAGAATACATGCGTAAGCAGCACAACATCATCGTTGGTGAGCGCACCGCCGAACGCATCAAGATTGAAGTAGGTGCCGCTATCCCGCAGTTGGACAATCCGCCTGATGACTATGCCGTGCAGGGACGTGACATGTTGACTGGTATCCCAAAGGAGATTCGCGTCAATTATGCTGAAATCGCCCACTGCCTCGACAAGAGTATCATGAAGATTGAGACAGCCGTGTTGAATGCCTTGGAGCAAACTCCGCCAGAACTGTCGGCCGATATCTACCGAACGGGTATCTACCTCACCGGAGGCGGCGCCTTGCTGCGTGGTCTCGACAAGCGTCTTAACACCAAGACAAAACTGCCTATCCATGTGGCTGAAGACCCGTTGCGTGCTGTAGCCCGTGGTACCGGCATCGCCCTGAAGAACTTCGACCGCTTCACCTTCTTGATCAAGTAAATGAACAACCTTCGGCGTTTTATTCTCAAATACAACTTCGTCATCCTGTTCATTCTGCTCGAGGTGATTTCCATTTTGCTGCTCGCCAATAGCCAACGCTTTCATCGCAACCGCATGGTAAACACCACCAATGATGTTGTGGGAAAGATTTATGAGTGGGGCAGCGAAGTGGGCAATTATTTCCGTCTTAACAGTGCCAATAAACAATTGGCCGAAGAGAATGCCATGCTGCGTCAACAGCTGTCGGTAGTGTACGACACCTCCACCTGTACCTATGACGTCCTCAAAGGCGACACCTTATATAAATACATCCCCGCTCAGGTCGTCAACAACAGTACCAACCAGGCCAATAATTATATCATTATCAACAAAGGTTCGGTCGATGGCATAGAATGCGATATGAGTGTCATCTCCACCGACGGCATTGTGGGTGTGGTTACCGATGTCAGTCGCCATTACGCCTCCATCATGAGTCTGCTTCACAGCAAATCGGTGGTCGGTGTGCGTTTCAAGAACAACCAGGAAATTGCGGGACTGAAATGGCAAACCAACAACTACCGTTACGGTATGGTGGAAGACATACCCACCCACCTTGTCCTGCAAAAAGGCGACACCATCCTGACCAGCTCCCATTCCAATATCTTCCCTGAAGACTTGATGGTGGGCACGGTGGAGGAGTTCTATCCCACCGCTGTCGACGCCCTCAGCAAGGCCAAGATTCGCTATGCCACCGACTTTGCCAGGTTGAGGCATGTATATGTGATTAAAGATTTGCACAAACCCGAGCTCGATTCGCTCAAAGCCAGACTTCAGTGATATGAACAAGACCGTGCAACAAATCATCCGTTTCGTCCTGCTCTTACTTCTTCAAGTGCTGGTAATCAACCATATCCGCCTCGGAGGGTATGTGCATCCCTATATCTACTTGATTTTGGTCATGCTGTTGCCGTTTAGCACTCCTAATTGGCAGCTGTTGCTTTGGGGCTTTGGCCTGGGTTTGGTGGTCGACTTGTTTACGGGTACGCCTGGACTTCATGCCGGAGCCACCACGCTGATGGCCTTCAGCCGTCCTTCCATCATCAAGTTGGTGTCGGGTAATTTGAAGTTTGAGAACGTCACCGAACCCAACATCGTACAATTGGGCGGACTCTGGTTTTTCCGTTATGCGCTCTGTATGGTGTTTGTCCATCATTTCGCATTGTTTTTCCTCGAGTCCTTCAGTTTCCGACTTATCGGACAGGTCTTGCTTCGCATTCTGCTCAGTGTTCCTGTCTCCATTTTCCTCATCATGATTTTAATGTATATCTTCAAATCGGACAAAAAAAGAGAAAGAGAATAACAAAACAAATAACTGATTTACAATGAAAAAAATTACATTCTTTCTGTTTGTTCTTGCATTGGGCCTGACCGCCTGTGACAAAGAGAAAACCTTCAATGTCAGTGTCAGCTTGGCAAACGCCAACCAGAAGACCGTTTATTTACAGAAATTTGTCAACCACGAGCCCGTTATCATCGATTCGGCTGTCGTCAGCAACGATTTGGCTGTTTTGAAAGCTCCTGTCGACAATCCCCAAATCCTTTATGCGCTGAAGGTAAAGGGCAGAAAAGGTTCCATGCCGTTCTTTGCCGACAACAAGGATGTGGCGTTTGTGGGTGATATGAATAACCCGCAAGCCGTGGAGATTATGGCCTCGGAAACTCAGGCAGAATTGGATGCCTACAACAAACAATTGAACCAATTCGATGAACAAATCGCTGAACTCTATGTCGCTTTGCAGCAAGCCTTTGAAGATAGTGATACACTCAAAGTGGACTCGCTTGACCAAGTGGGCACTGCGCTGATGGAGCAGCAAGACAATTTCCGCGACGATTACATCAAAGCTCATCCCGAAAGCTTTGTCTCCCATTACATCCTCGACGGCGTGAAACAGGATTATCCCGTCGACCAGTTGAAAGAAATGGTGAATGCCTTCACTTCGGAATCCATCTATCGTGACCACATCAACGAATACATCACCTCGATGGAACGTTTGGAAGTGGGCCAATCTTTCATCGACTTTACGCTGAAAACCAAAGAAGGGGAGGATATCAGCTTTGCCGAAATCATTGCCCAAAACAAGGTGACGATGGTCGACTTTTGGGCTTCGTGGTGTGGTCCCTGCCGGCACGAGAATCCCATTGTAAAGGCAGCCTACGAGCAGTTCCACGAACTTGGCTTTGATGTCATCAGCGTTAGCGTCGACCTGGATGATGCTGCCTGGCGGCAGGCTGTCGTTGAAGACGAACTGCCTTGGACACAGGTGCGCGACACCGAACACAAGGTCGGCGAAGACTATATGATTTATTATATCCCGGCCAACTTCCTCTACGACCAGCACGGCACGATGGTAGCCAAAGGGCTGCGTGGCGAGGAATTGGCGGCAAAGCTTTCTGAACTTTTAAAATAATACGGAGTTCAAAATCAACACCTTACGCTATGAAAAACAAATTTTTTCTATTGGGTGCTCTTGCCTTAGGGCTCTTTGCTTGCACCTCGACTCCTAAAACCGAGACCTTCAAAGTCAATGTGAACCTAGCCAATGCCGACGGCAAAACAGTCTATCTGCAAAAGGACGGACAAGTGCTCGACTCGGCGGTCATTGCCAACTGGGACGCCGTTTTTGAGACGCCCGTCTGCAACGACAACGAGATGTACGGCCTCATGCTGAAAGGCTGGCGCCGTCCTTTCGCTTTCTTCACCGACAATACCGATGTGACCCTCGAAGGCGACGCCCAGAATCCCAATGCCATCCTGGTGAAAGGCTCCGAATCGCAGGCTCGTTTGGATGCTTTCAACCAAAGTTACAACGACCTTGAAGCCAAGCTGCAAGCCGACAGCACAATGGCTCAAGCCGATGCCGACGAGATCCTCAAGATGCATTGCTTCGACTATGTGTGGGAAAACCCGAAAGACCCCGTGGCGCATTATGTGATGTACCGTTACAAGTGGGCCTTTGGTCCTTGTGAACTGCGCACGATGATTGACAATATCCATCATACCGACAGCACGCTGAGCACTTCCAACCTGAAGCTGGCTGAGGAATATGTTGCGAAACTGGAACGCGTGCAAGCCGGTCAGCCTATCATCGACTTCACCCAAAACGACCCCGAGGGTAACCCTGTGACGCTCTCAAAACTGGCTGAAGGAAAACTCTTACTCGTCGACTTCTGGGCCTCATGGTGCCCCGATTGCCGCAAGGCCAACCCCGATGTGGTGGCGGCTTATCAGAAGTTCCACGAACAAGGCTTTGACGTACTCGGCGTCTCATTTGACACCGAAAAGGAGAAATGGCTCGCCGCTGTCGAGAAAGACGGTCTTACCTGGACACAGGTCTCTGACCTGCAAGGCTGGAGCAATGCCGCAGGTGCTTTGTACAGCATCGCTTTCATCCCGCAGAATGCGCTTATTAAGGACGGGATGATTGTCGCCCGCAACTTAGAAGGCGAGGCGTTGATGGAAGAGATAGAAGCGCAACTCCGCTAATCCTATTTCCGTGACCCATCAGTTGGCGAACACGTTGCCCCCAAGGGGAACTTCGTGGTTCTGGTCGCTGATTTTCTGTGTGCCAAAGAGGCTTTTCTTGTACTTCTGCCATGTCAGGAAACGGAAAGCCATATAAGCCGCTCCGGCCAAAACGAGGATTAAACTACTATTTTCGTGGTTGTTGATAATTATATTCCAAAAACTTATGTCGGTATTTGTTAATCTCATCGGCTAATGCGTTACCACTATCGGTGTGGAAGCCCATTTCTTGAGCGAAAGATCCAATTTCATCCACGCCAGATGGAGTGGCTGCATCAGAGGCAAAGCCGCCATAGGTCTTGGTGATTCCGCCCATCCCTTCATAGTAGAGGCGGTTGATGCCTGCTTTGGTGGCATTGTCGAGAATCTCCGAGGCACTCTTGTTTGGATCCATGAGGTCATTGATGATGGATTTGGTTGTCTCAGCGCCTATGTTCACGCCAGCCTTGGTCAGTTTCCCAACGACCGATGTCCCGAACAAACCAGTCATCTCCTGGTTCTGCAAGACGCTCAAGCCGCCTTCCACGGCGCCTTGGCCAATGCCGCCCCAAACGCTATCGCCTTTGACCTTGCTCTCTGTGCCATGCTTGATGATGGATTTGGCGACAGTATAGATATTCTTGGCCATTCGGTTTCCAGGGTACTCGCCCATGACGTTAATCAAGACATCAGCTGCGTGCTCATAAAACTCGGCATCATAGGCCTTGTCGTTCCAATAAGCGGCATCGTTCATGGCTTTGGCGCCTTCTTCTAAGGCTTCGTGCTTGTCTTTGAGGATAGATTTCTTGAGCGATTCCATGTCGTTGGCATTGACAAAGCCGTGCTTCAAGGCCAAATCGCCAAGATACACCATGTGCTCGCACTGTTCCTTGAAGGCCTTGTGTGCATCGGCGGCAGCGGAGCTGTGGCGTTCACGGTCGTAGTCGTTTTGCGCTTGGTTCATGGCCCGCTGCTCTGCGAGGTTCTGTTGGGCTTGTGCCTCATTCTGGGCGAAGTGCTCTGTATTTCGGTCACGCCAGGCCAGCCATTCGTCAAGCCCTTGTTCACTGTAGGCCGTGTCGTTCTCATTCACCCAGCCTTCTTGCGCGCCTGTTTCAGGATTGTATTTTGGGTATAGTGTCTGCGTCTTTTTTGTTGCAGGGTCTATCAAGGTTTTTGTTCCGTCTCCGTTGTCGTGAACCCACTTTTTGCGCAAATTCTCCAATGTTTTCTGGTAACGTTGCCACTCCAATTCTTCCGGTGTAAGGTCATTTCCTCCCATAGGGCCTTCGCCGCCGGGGATGTCGCCTGTGGGGATTCCGCCGCCACCTAATCCACCTAATCCGCCGCCAACCGCACCTCCCAGGCCGCCAAAAACGCCTAAAATACCAATGAGGATGGTAATTACGTCAGAGGTATGTTCACCGTCGGTGCCGAGTAGCTTGGAAAGCCATTCAGGAATGGTTATATTTTCATCATCTTCGTTGACCTGATCCGCCTCGACTGAGGCATCGGCTTTGCCGTTCCACTCGAACACGTATGTCAGGATGACGGTTTCTTTGTCGAAAATTTTGGCCACATACTTGATAACCAATCGGTCGCCGTTTACCTTATCTTTTGGAGGGAAAGTTATTCGGCAATAAGAAAAGCCTTTTTGTTCTATTGATGGTCCTAAAAATTGCTCGTCAACGTTTCCATTGTTTGTGTCAATATAGCCGTAAACCTTTATTTTCACATCACCCAGACGCCCAGACCATTTGTGTTCTCCATTAAATTTTTCGCCTGGCTGATAGCTCTTTTGAAAAGGGGTAAATGTGCTTTCATAATGAGTGGTGTAATTGTCTTTTTCTCCTGAGCTTTTCTTAGTATGAACCTTAACGACATCGAAACTAAAGCCATATTGGGTCGCCTTGATATTGCTCACATCGACAACCCAAGTGTGATAACCGTTATCCTCTTTATTGTGGGCGGTAGTACTGGTAACTTGGGCATCGGTATCGGTTAACACCCATCCTTTACCTCTGGCGTATGCCGAAGACGGGGCGACCATCAAAAAGACACCAACCCAAAACATGGCCGCCGCCTTTTTGAGACGGCTTCCCATGATCAATCCCACAATGAGGGCAATCAGGCCTAATAAGCCAGCCCAAACGAAGCCGACAGCACTAAACAAAATGCCAAGGGTAAAGCCCAAGGTCATGCCCGTCAGGATGCGTATGATCCTTTGATACGAGGGCACCTTCCCCTTGGTCACCGAGTTCATCCAACTGAGCACCAAGCCCCAAAGGAAGCCTTGTTTGCGTGTGGCGGCGCTGATGAGCGCAACAGCACTCACGATACCCACCAGACTGTTTTCAAAAGATTGCGTCACATTGAAGATGCTATAAAGCAACAGTGCAGCACCACTGCTTTTGAGCAGTATGACGATAACATCCTTACTCTCAAACTTGATGTTGGCGACAATCTCTTGGAAGCCTTGTTTAAGGTTGGCGAAGGGGTTTTTCTTGTAGAACAGCGGCACAATCATGGCATTGACAAAAGCCGCCACCACAATCTTTCCCAAGATGCCGCCTACAGCACCGAAGATACCGCCATAAAGGCCACCTTGGGCAAAGGTCAAGAAGTTGAGGATAGATAAAGGCAGGTTTCGCTCCACGTGGTTTTGAAGGATGCCCAACACTATCCATACCACGGCCAAGATGGCAGTGGGAAGCAGAAGTATGGGATGCTTGAACACCTTCAGACACTGCTTGAAATAGGCCTTCAGGTAAGCGCCGAAGGTCATGCGAGTTGTATCCTGTGACATAGGCGTTTATTTGCGCGGCGCACCGCAGATGACACAGAAATTGGCGTTTTCGCTTTTGTAAGGTGTTCCGCAATGCGGACAGAATTTGGCATGGGAAACCGCGGTTGCAGGAGCAGCAGCGGCAGCTTGTTTGTCTTTCTCCTCAGCATCGCGACGAGCCTTCTCTTCTGCCTCCAAGCGGGCTTGTTCTTCTGCCTCCAGCTGGCGAATGTCGGACTGGAGCTTTTCTATCGAAGCCTCGTCCATGTCGGGAATGAACATCCATTTGGTGAGATATTCGACTCCCGGACTGACACCGATGGCGCCTTCGGCGCTCACCATGTAGAAAGAGCGGTCTTTGATCGGGTGCTCTTGGTCGAAGTCTTTGGCGAAGTTGAATAACTGGATAACGTCGTATTTGTCTTCCGTGTTGGCATAGCGCCAAATCACGCAACGGGTCATGGCTGCAGCCAAGGCGTGCAGAAGACTGAGAAAATGCCCTGTCTGAAGCTCAAAAGCTTCAAGTGTAAATCCTTATTTTTCTTCCATATTTGTCAATATTGAATTTTGGTTATCTCTTTTTCGCTTTAGGGCAACGCTCACTGATGTAGCGCAGCACAAACTCATAATCCTCAGGGTCTTCCACGTAGATGCGGTTCTTGGTGAGCAGTTCATCCACCTTGATGAGATGGCGGCGGCGATGGGTTTTTATCTTGCGCACCCTCCTGTAAGGAGTAATGAAAGGCGAATGAGCAGCAGCCAAAAGGGCAGCAGAACCCATGTCGTCGTCCACCATCATATTGATGGCCGCAATCACTTGCGTGCGCTTCACCTCCTTATTCATCTGTTGGTGGGTAATAGTCTCCTCGTCCATCACAAAGTAAGCCGCATAGCGTCCGCCGCTGACTATACCCGAAATGATATAGCCGATGAGGCAGAGCACCAACACAGCTATCAAGACCCAGATGAATGTTGCTGAGGTATCCATTACCCTATGCCAGCGTAAATGGCCATCGAACAATGGTACAATGATAGCAACTAACAGCCACATACCCAGCATGATAAACCCAAAGACTTTCATAAGGTCTAAAAATATGCTTGGGTTCCTCCACAGGTTCACCTCGTAGCTCCAGCGGTACTTGCCGTCGGGGCAGAGCTGGATGCGAGCAGAAAGTTCATTTTCACAATACATATTATTGTCGTTTTTAAGTAACTGTTCAAAAATCAATTTCTTTTAACGCGGGGCTTGGTTTCGTCCCACGAGCCGTCGGCAGCGGTGCTGAAGCCGTCGAAGGCGAGGGTGTCGGGGGCGAGGAAGCCTTGTTCGTCGAAATAATAGAGTTTGTTTTCGGGACCCAAGGCCCAGACGCGGCAGCGCAACAGGTCATCTTCGAGACGATGATAGACGACATGGCCGTCGGGAAGCGTGTCGAAGCTGCCGTTGTGGAGGACGTAAGTGCTAGGCGTGTATCCTTCCGTGGCGGCAAGGCTGTCGGGATTCCGGATTTTGAGGCCCCATGTCACGAAAGCACCGCCGTCCATGCCTGTGTGTGCCATTTGGTCCTCGTAGGCCTCGTCGGGCGTGAGCCAGGGGTCGTTATCGACGGGCGGCTTGGGTTGCCAAAGGCCACAAGCGGTAAGTAAGCTAAGACTGATAATCGGCAGAATGGTTTTTTTGACTTTGTTCATCTTTTAATAGGTTTATGTTTAGGGTTCTTATAAAATGCAAATTTACGGAGAACCCTGTTAACCTGTGGTTTCAGTAAGGTGACAAATTAAAAAAACTTGGTGACAAATTATAAAAAACTTGGTGACAAATTATAAAAAATGGTGACAATTTCCAAAATACCGCTTCTAAGCAAGAAAAAGCCCTATCTTTGTGGTATGAAAAAAGGGCTTATTTTGCAATTACTGCTCTTATTGCTGCTATCGTGCCAACCGTCTCCAGAGGAGGTGCGACACGGCGACATCACCTTTCTCCCGATGGCGACCAAACGTCTTCCCGACCTGAACGAGGCTCGCACAGGCCACGCCTTGGTGTGGGCCGGCGACCATGTTTTGGCCATTGGTGGTCACACCACGGGTTTCATCCCCACTGCCACGGCGGAATACTACGAGGGCAGACGATGGCACACCCTGTCCACCCTTTATCCACACGACACGCCCTTTGCCTTGGTGCTAAAAAACGGCGATGTGTTGATGGGCGGCGGCTACGAAAGCAGCTTCGGAGTAGGTCAAACATGGGGTGTGGAACGCTACCATCCGGCCACGAACAGCTTTACGCCTGCGCATATCATGGACAAAAAACGGGCTCATGCCTCTGCCTTGGAATTGGAGGATGGCCGTATCGTCATCAGCGGCAACTGGTGGACCACTGACTTCACCGAAATCTATAGCCAATCGATTGAAGACGTGTGGGCCGACACCGCCTCCGACAACCGCAGCTATCCTATTATTCTCCCCATGAAGGACGACAACGCCTGGATTATTGGAGCCTCGTATGAGAGTTACGGCGGTGCCACCAAGAATATTGTTGATCAACTCAAAGGCGAGCCTTTCGAGGTGGTTTTGTTAGACGAATGGCATCCGCAGTCCCCTTTGGATCGCAATGTTCAGGCAGACGCCTGCCGAGTGGCGGAAAACGCTTTCCTCATCCTTGCCGTCAACGACCAAAAACAATATGCTCCTTTGCTGGTCAACAGCAGTGGCTTCTCGCTTTTGCCTATGGAACAGGCGTTGCCCAAAGAAGGCCCCTGGGGCGCCATCCGATTCATAGGCACTATTTGGACCGTTCCCGAAACGGAAACAGCGTGGCTGATGGGCTTGGATGAGCAAAACCGTGTTTATCTGGCTGAGATAGCCTATCAACCTGCCTTGCAAGGTGGCCAAGCAAAGCTCTCCATGCATTACTCACAGCCCCTGGAAGATTTTCCACGCGATCCTTACGAGTTATTGATCCCCGACGGAAGTTTTGTCACCGTAGGCGGCATGAATCACAACAATTACAATAGCAGTGCCTCTGTGTTTGCCTTTTATCCCAAGGCTATGCCTGAAAGCCATTCCGCCCTATTTATCATAGGTGCTGGCCTTGTCGTATTGTTGTGTCTGGGATTCGTTGTTGTGACGAGAAAAAGGAAGCAACACAATGCTGATACACCTGTTGCCACAGAGGAGAGCACCGCTACTGACGGGTCATCCGACTTTGCGAACAAGCTCAAGGCTTTGATGGAAGAGCAGCAACTCTTCAGGAACAAGGATCTGCGGATTGCCGATGTGGCTGCCGAATTGGCTACCAACACCACTTATCTTTCGGCTTGCTTGAACGGCGAGCTGAACACCACTTTTCCTGTGTTCGTTTTGGGCTACAGAATCCATTATGCCCAGGAGTTGATGCGCAAAGACCCAACGATGCGCCTGTCTCAAGTGGCTGAGGATTCGGGGTTTGCTAATGAGAAGACTTTCTTGCGCAGTTTCAAGGCAACTTGTGGTGTCACGCCTTCGGAATGGAAGCAGCGGCATACGCCACAAACGGCGGATTAGGATATTCCTCTTTACTATATTCCAAAGGCATTCCGTCGCTGATGCGCAGCACCTTGCCTCCTGCAGCACGCAAGATGGCATCGGCGGCAGCGGTGTCCCATTCCTTGGTCTTGCTGTAACAGACGTAGACATCGGCAGTTCCATCCACCAGTCGGGCAAACTTCAGACTGCTTCCCTGGCTGTCGATAACCAAGTCGGGATGGACAGGACGCAACACCTTATTAATATATGCGTCCACCTCAGGCGTACGGTGGGAACGACTGACCAATACAGTAAAAGTTGAGAGTTTAGAGTTTAGAGTTGAGAGAGGTCGGTCCTCGGAGGTCCAGAGCTTGTCTAGTACCGGCGCATAAATCACACCCAGGACGGGTTGTTTGTCGTCGATCAGCGCAATGTTAACCGTGAATTCGCCGTTGCGGTTCACGAATTCAACGGTACCATCCAAGGGGTCGACGAGCCAATAGCGCTTGTATTGCGAACGGTCGGGCGGCAGGTCCTCTTCGCTGACGAAGGGCAAACCAGTCGGCTTCAAGATTTCTTTGATGATATTGCTGGCGCGGAGGTCGGCTTGGGTGACAGGCGAGTCGTCGTCCTTGGTGTAGACCTCGAAAGGCTGGGCATAGACCTCCATGATGGTTTTGCCGGCTTCGCGTGCGGCGTGTGCGGCTAGTTTTAGTAGTTCTTTCATTTAGCAAAAGTAATAAAATCTGAAATGCTACGCTTCGCTCGCAATGACATTTATTCGCTTTGCGTCATAAGCTACGCTGAATCTTCGCTTTGCGAACGAAGTGAAGCAAACCAGAAAACAAAAATATCTAACTGGAAATCAATAAAATGAAAAAATATTTCCAAAAAAGTGTCTTTTGTCCGCTTTTATTCCACTAATTTTGCACGCGAAAAAATGAGACTATGGCAAAGAATTTAGTTATCGTGGAGTCACCGGCCAAAGCCAAAACCATTGAAGGTTTTTTAGGTAAAGAGTATACGGTGAAGTCGAGTTATGGACATGTGCGCGACTTGAATAAAAATACCTTGAGCGTCAATATTGAAAAGGATTTTGAACCTGAATACGAGATTTCGGACGATAAACGCGCCTTGGTGGTGGAACTGAAGAAACTCTCGAAAGCCTCCGATACGGTGTGGCTGGCATCCGATGAGGACCGTGAGGGGGAATCCATCTCGTGGCATCTCTATGAAGCCCTTGACCTGAAGAAGAAAGACACAAAACGTATCGTCTTCCACGAAATCACCAAGACCGCCATCCTTGAGGCTATCGAGCACCCGCGCGACATCGACATGGGTCTCGTGGCCGCTCAGCAGGCCCGTCGTGTGCTCGACCGTCTGGTGGGTTACGAGCTGTCGCCCCTGCTGTGGAAAAAGGTGAAACCCTCGCTTTCGGCAGGTCGCGTGCAGTCGGTGGCTGTGCGGCTCATCGTGGAGCGCGAGGAGGAGATCAAAAACTTCCAGCAAACCAGTGCCTACCGCATCACAGCGCAGTTCAACTTCGAGAAAGACGGACAAAAATACAGCATCCTCGCCGAGTTGCCCCACCGCTTTGACACCGAAGACGAGACCCACAAGTTTTTGGAATCGTGCATCAAGGCGAGCTATAAGGTGGACAGCATTGAGAAGAAACCTTCTTCGAGAACTCCTGCGCCGCCCTTCACCACATCGACTTTGCAACAGGAAGCCGCACGAAAACTAGGCTTCTCAGTAGCCAATACAATGCGCGTCGCCCAGCAGCTTTACGAATCCGGTAAGATCACCTATATGCGTACTGACTCCGTCAATCTCTCGAAACTTGCGCTCTCTATGGCCAAGAAGGAGATTTCGGAAAACTATGGCGCTGAATACGTGAAGACACGCCAATACCAAACCAAGACCAAAGGCGCACAAGAGGCTCACGAAGCCATCCGCCCAACTGATTTGGAACAACACTCCATCAAAGGCACTTCCGACGAGAAGAAGCTGTATGAGCTCATCTGGAAGCGCACCATCGCCTCGCAGATGGCCGATGCCCAGATGGAACGCACCAACGTGAACATCGGCATCTCGACCAACGACAAGCAGTTTGTCGCCACAGGCGAAGTCATCCTTTTCGACGGCTTCCTGAAGGTCTATATGGAGAGCTACGACGACGAGCGCACCGATGACACTGCCGCCATCCTGCCTCCCATCGAGAAGGGCACCATCCTCGCCCTCGACGAGATGGAAGCCCAACAGCGCTATACGCGCCATCCGTTGCGCTACACCGAAGCCAGCCTCGTCAAGAAGCTGGAAGAACTCGGCATAGGCCGTCCTTCGACCTACGCGCCCACCATCTCCACCATCCAAAAACGTGAGTATGTCAGCAAAGGCGACGTGAAGGGCGAACCCCAAACCTACCGGATCATCACCTTGAAGAAGGACAAAATCTCTGAAAAGACAGGCAAGGAAAACTACGGTGCCGAGAAAGGCAAATTGCTGCCCACCGACGTCGGCATCCTGGTGAACAAGTTCCTTATCCAATATTTTGAAAGCATCATCGATTACAACTTCACCGCCAATGTGGAGAAAGAGTTCGACAAGATAGCCGAAGGCAAATGCCAGTGGAACGCCATGATAAAGGACTTCTACAAAGGCTTCCACAAGCAAGTGGTCTCCACCACCGAAAACTCGGGCAAGTTCAGCGGCGAGAAGCTGCTGGGTGTCGACCCCGCCTCGGGAAAGAATGTCTTCGTGAAGGTGGGTCGCTTTGGTCCGGTGGCCCAGATTGGCGACACCGAATCGGAGGAGAAACCCCGCTTCGCGGGTCTGAAGAAAGACATGAGCATCGAAAGCGTCACCCTCGAAGAGGTGTTGAAGCTTTTCGACTTCCCCCGCACCCTCGGTGAGTATGAAGGTGAGGAAATCACCATAGCGATAGGCCGCTTCGGTCCGTATGTGAAGCACAACAACAAGTTCTACAGCCTTGCCAAGACCGACGACCCCACCTCGGTTGATTTCGACCGTGCCGTTGAGATCATCAACGAAAAACGGAAAAGCGACCTCAGCAACATCATCCTCTCCTTCGACCAAGACCCCGACCTACGCGTAATGAACGGCCGCTTCGGACCTTATATCGCCTACAAGAAGAGCAATTACAAGCTGTCGAAGACCATCGACCCGGCCTCGCTCACCTACGAGCAATGCATGGCCATCGTCGAAGACCCGAAAAACGCCCCGAAGAAAAAGGGGGCGAAGAAAAAATAATAACCTGTTTTCGGGATTTTTGTTATTTTTGCAGATGAAAACAATATGGCTAAGTTATGAATAGGAC
>Ga0310696_10002333_pt1 | contig 25405 bp, 26 predicted proteins | sample AusTroGonzalo_MG_4_FD_203885 | JGI IMG/M metagenome (GOLD analysis project Ga0310696, IMG submission 203885) | Bovine rumen microbial communities from tropical cattle in Woodstock, Queensland, Australia - Gonzalo_02 (v2) (version 2) | ecosystem: Host-associated > Mammals > Digestive system >...
CGGCCGGGGCGGCGCCGAGGCTGCCGACCATCGACGCGTCGATGAACTGCAGCAGCACCGAGGCCAGCTGCGCCAGGATGGCCGGGCCGCAGAGCAGCAGCGTCAGCCTGACCTGCTGCCCGAGTCCGAGCCCCTGCCCGCCGCGTATCCGTCCCAGCAATATGTCCTTGCTCTCCGCCATATCTCCACAAATATACGAAAAAACCCGCAGCTGCCTGCGGGTTTTTTCAAAGGAAACAAGATTCCTTAGCCGATCTCGATCTGGCGGGTGGCGGGGGTCTTGACTACGACTTCCTTCTTCGGAAGGGTAATCTTGAGGACTCCGTCGACCATGGCGGCGCCGATCTTCTCGGCATCGACCTCGTCAGGGATGATGAACGCCTGCTTGAAGGAGGCGTAGGAGAACTCGCGGCGGAGGTAATTTTTCTTCTCGTGCTTGTCCTCGTTCTTCTTCTCGAGGGCGATGACGAGCTCGTTGTCGTTCTCGAGGCGGACCTTGAAGTCTTCCTTGCTCATGCCGGGCGCGGCGACCTCGATCTGGTAATCCTTGTCGTTCTCGATGATGTTGACGGCCGGGGAAGCGAACTGCTTCGCGGGCGTGTAGCCCATGAAATCGTCATCGAAAATGTCATTGAAAATGCTGGGCAGCCAATACTGGTTTCTTCTTGCGGGTAACATAGTTTCAGTCTCCTATCTTTTAAGTTTCACTATCTTTCTGTCTCCCGTCATACCGGCGGGTTCGACTGGAATAGTTGCAAACAGGAGACCAATGCCCGAAATGGCCATTATGGCACGCCATTACTGACAGAATGTCACTAAATACCTGACAATCAGTCATTTATGCTGACAGTTTGTCAGCAGTCGGAGGACTCAATATTTGATGGCGCCGAGGAAGAGCCTGCGGCGGAGTTCGGGGTCGATGTCCAGGCTGATGATGCGCTCGTCCTTCTTGATGCCGTCGTCCAGGCGGCAGATGTGCAGGGTGCTGATCTCGGAGAGGAACAGGGCGTTGTAATGCCTCTCGCATCCCTGCTGGAGCGAGCGCATGTAGCGGAGCGTCTTCAGGACGTCGAAATCGGAGAGGTTGTCCTTGCAGAAGACATAGAGGCCGAAGCGCCTGTAGTCGCCGTAGAACCCGCCGGTCACCTTAGCCACCTTGCTCTTGAGGATGCGCTCCAGAGGCAGGGCCATGGACCAGTATCTGTACTCGTTGAATCCTATGTAACCGCCGGTGTCCAAGCCATATCCGTATCCTGAGCTGATGAGCTGCTCCAGGTCGGCAAGATTCTTCAGGTCCTCTTCTGTGGCGGTGACTCCGGCCATCTCCTTGAGCAGATGGCGCGCAGCGTCCTTGCTCTGCTCCATGGCGCGCGTCACCTCGATGCCGACCTCGTGCGTCCCGCCGGGGCTCTGGAGGTCGGGCCTGTCGCCGTTGACGAGCCCGGCGAACTCGCCGCCCAGGAGCTCCGTCAGGCAGAGCTGCGCATAGCGCTCGAAGAAGCAGGTGTCGTATTTGCGGTATTTGGCCATGGTTCCGGTGTTACAGTCACAAATATAATTGTTTTTCAGAAGAAAGATGCGTAATTTTACGATGTTATGACAGACAAGGAGACCATTTACAAGGAGCTTCTCCCGCAGGCGCTTTCGCTGCTGGAGGGCGAGACGGACGAGGTGGCGTGCATGGCCAACCTCGCGGCACTGCTGCACTCTGCATTCGGGTTCTGGTGGACCGGGTTCTACCGGGTGATGGGCGGCGAGCTAGTCCTCGGGCCTTTCCAGGGGCCGGTGGCCTGCATCCGTATACCATACGGCAGGGGAGTCTGCGGCACGGCCTGGGAGCGCGACGAGACGGTGGTCGTCCCGGACGTAGAGCTGTTCCCGGGCCACATCGCCTGCAGCTCGGAGAGCCGCAGCGAGATAGTGGTCCCGGTGCGCCGGGACGGACACGTCGTCGCGGTCCTGGACATCGACAGCCGCGAGCTGTCCACCTTCGATGATACGGACCGTAACTATCTGGAACAGATAGTCCAATCCATCTTCGCTTAATCCGTTGCATGAAGGATTCCTTCGCTGCGCTCGGAATGACATTATTGCGGGGGCGACGTTCGCTTCGCTCAAGGTGCTTCGATTCAGCGAAATACAAATAAGGCCGCAGGGATCACCCTGCGGCCTTCTGCGTAAAGACGTACCCGTGCCTGTCAGGCGAGGAGCCGGCGGACGAGGGCGGAGATGGCCTTGCCGTCGGCGAGGCCGGCCAGGCGCTTGGTGGCGACGCCCATGACCCTGCCCATGTCGGACGGGGCCTTGGCGCCGACCTCGGCGATGATCTCCCTGAGCTTGGCTTCGAGCTCCTCGGGGGTGAGGGGCTTGGGGAGGTACTCGCCCAGCACGGCCGCCTCGGCGAGCTCGTTGTCGGCGAGCTCCTGGCGGCCTGCGGTGGCGTACTGCTCCGCCGCTTCCTTGCGCTGCTTGGAGAGCTTCTGGATGAGCTTGACGATGTCGCCGTCGGTCAGCTCGCCGCTGGCGCCCTCGGCGGTCCTGGCGAGCAGGATGGCCGACTTGATGGAGCGTACGGCATTGAGCCGGACCTGGTCCTTAGCCTTCATCGCCGCCATTATATCCTTCTGTATCTGTTGTTCAAGTGCCATAATGCAATTATCTGTCATTTAGCAGGTTCAATCACTCTGTAATGGCCGCTCAGGTGCATGAACGCGAAGAGCCTGAGGAGACCGTCGTAGTATGCGTCGAAGTAGCCGTCCTCATAGGGTTTGTTCTCGCTGTCCCAGAGGCGCTGGACGAACTCGCGGGAGATCTCGTTGTCGGCGGCGAGGGTGGCCGCTGCGGTCGTGGCCACGAGGCCCACCGAGTGGCGGGTGCCGCGGCCCTGCATGGCACCCATGCCGGCCGGCATGGCGAAGGCCACGTCGGTGCCGTCGACGTTGTACTGGTCGACGAACTCGTCGATGCCCTTGGAGTAGAAGAAGGCCTGGATGGTGTTGGCGTAGTTGGTCTGCCACTCACGGTCGGCGCAGCACCAGGAGTAGTCGAGGGCGATGTTCATGGGGACGCGCCAGGAGTCGAAGCGGAAGGAAGGCTTGGCGGGAGCGCGGCCGCCCCAGGACGGGGTCTGGATGTACGAGCCGTCGAAATTGTTGGTGTCGGGGTTGAGGCCGGTCTCCGGGTCGATGCTCTTGTGGAGGTACTCGCGGCTGGCCTTGGAGCACTCGCGCCAGAAGTCGGCGCGGCCGTCGTCGGCCCAGCGCGCCCACACCTCGTAGAATGCGGGGATGTGGTAGGAAGGGTCGGTGTAGGTGGGGCCCCTGCCGTCGGGAGTGAAGACGATGAGATGGTTCTCCTTGTTGATGAACGGCATAATGCCGCCTTCCGAGCCGTCCTTCTCCCAGGCGCAGTTCAGAATGTTCTGAGCCTCAGCGAGATAGTTGATCTCGCCGTCATTGCCCCAGCGGTTGGAGGCGAAGATGAGGGCGGTGATGAAGTATAGCTCGCCGTCGGAGGCCGGGCCGGCGCCGCGGATGGTCCCGTCGGGGCTGAGGCTCCAGGCGAAATAGCCCTTCATGGGCCCGTCCTGGTACTGCATGTACTTCTTGGCCCATCTCCACAGGCGGTCGAAGACATCCTTCTTGTCCAGCTGGACGGCCACCATCATGCCGTACGACATTCCCTCGGTGCGGGCGTCGAAGTTCTTGACGTCGGACATGTAGCCCATGTCGTCGCCGACCTCGAAGAATACCTTGTCCGGGCCGTAGAACACCTCCTGGAAGATGGCCTCGAGCTTGGCGTCGATCTCCTTCTTCGGGTATCCCATCTCGGCGAAGACGTTGCGGTACTTGTGTGTCTCGAAGCCGCCTTTCTTCCACGGCTTCAGCTGCTTGTCGCCGCAGGCGCAAAGGCAGAGCGCGGCGGCCAGAACGATCATAATCTTTCTCATATCTTTATCTGTCCCTGAAGTTCCACTTGGAGTTGTCGCTATTGAAATCATATTTGCCGAGCGTCACGGTGCTGTCGCCGGTGCAGACCAGGGCGAACTGCCCGCCCTCGTGGCCCGGGACGGCCTTCGGCATGATGCGGAAGGTGCCGTCGACCAGCTGCTCGATGCGCCAGAGCTGCTCGGGGGCGCCGGTGAACTGCGGCACGGCCGTGAGCTCGGCGTCGGAAGTGGCCGCCAGGGCCCTTTCCGTGCCTTCTATGACGATTTTATAGTAGGGGGCGCCCAGATAGCCGCCGGCGTCGGGAACGGCCGTCACGGTCCATCTCTGGTGCGGGCGGAACATGTAGTCGCCCAGGCGGATGTCGATGTCGCCCTCGGGCCAGCCGCCGATGACGTCCTCGAGCTTCTGGTCCTCAAGCACCACGACTGGCTGGTCGGCGGAGATGCCGAAGGCCCTCATGCCGCCCTGCAGGCGCACGAAGTTCACGGCCAGCTCGAGCGAGTAGCCCCTGCGCTCGGACTCGATCTCGAAAGTGCCCTCCCTGAAGGGGTCGGCGGCCACCGGCCAGCCGTTCTTCCAGAGGAGGGAGCGCACGGCCAGGACGCTGCGGCCGCTGCGGTTGAAGTCGGCCTCGTAGTGGAAGGACATCTTCTCGACGCCCTCGTCCTCGACGTAGAGCCCGAAGTGTCCGGGGCCCGTTGCCCTGTTGCCGGCCGAGAGCACCATCCTGCCGCCGCCCTCGAGCATGTCGCGGCCCATGTTGTCGAGATAGGGGCCGGTCACGCTCCTGGAGCGACCGCAGACGATGTTGTAGGTGGAGTTGGTGCCGTCGCAGCAGGTGCCGTGGGTGCCGAGCAGGTAGTACCACCCGTCCTTGTACATAAGGGCCGTGGCCTCGCAGTCGATGGCGATGTCGACGGCCTCGTTGCCCTCGACGCGCTTGCCGGTCTTCGGGTCGAGCTCGACGATGCGGATGGCTCCGAAATAGGTGCCGTACGAGCACCAGAGGCGGCCGGTGGTCGGGTCTAGCAGGAATGCCGGGTCGATGGCCCAGCAGTCCTCGTCGTCGCCGGCCCAGGCCACTAGCTCAGGGTCGGTGAAACCGAAGTCGGGCGACTCGGGGTCGAGCGACTTGGTCCACATGGTGGTGACCACGCCCCTTGTCTTGCCCTCGGTACCGGGATAGCCGGCACTGTAGGCCACGAGGTAGCGGTCGCCTATCTTGACCACGTCGGGGGCCACGCCGCCGCCGGGACGGACGGCTCCGCCCTCCCAGGTCCAGCCGTCCTCGGACATCAGTCCGCCGGAGCCGGTGCCGAAGGTGAAGTATTTCCCGTCGCTCATGACGATGGTGGACGGGTCGTGGATATATACGTTGCCGACCTGCGCTGCAGCGGGAACGGCGATGCCGGCGGCCAGCAGGACGGCCAGCAGGATATTCTTCATCGATTCCATTGTGTGTGCGCTTTTACTGGTTGGTAACGGTAAGGTTGGTGACTGGCCTGCCGTCCTCTCCGAGGAAGCGGACGCAGAAGTCGCTCATGCCGGGGCCGTTGATGACGGCTCCGCGGATGACGTTGCGGCCGGCCTTGAGAGTGATCTTGCGGGAGACGCAGTCGTCGACGACCATGCGCCTGTCACCGGTCAGGAGGATGGCCTCCTCACCGTTGACCCACCACTTGGAGCCGGAGTTGGAACCGACGGACATGCGTACGGTCATGTCCTCGGGGGCGTTGACCACCGTGACGGCCAGGAAGAGGGCCTCGGTGGGGTGGAGCCCCAGGCCGGTGGCGAAGCGGTAGAGCTTGACGTTGTAGCGCTTGCTGTCGTAGCAGTGCCAGACCAGGCTGGTCTTCTTGTCTAGCTTGACCTTCTGCCCGTCCTTGGGCACGATCTCGTTCTGCCCTTCGAAATAGACCTTGGCGAACTCGGCGTTGAGGTAGTCGTCGTCGAAGACGGCGTTGGTGCGGATCTCGGGCTTGGCGATGGGCTCGAGCAGGGACCAGCGGCGGATGAAGCCCTTGGCGTCGGGCGTCGCCGGGGTCTGGGCGGCGGGGGAGAAGTAGTCCTCCAGCACGGGATGGTGGTAGTCAAGGTTGAGCTGGGCCTTGGCCTGGAAGGCGGTGCCGGCGCTCAGCAGGAGCACGGCCAGCACAGCCCTGGTGATGGTTTTACGGATCATTTGATCACTGAGGTTAAAGTATTTATGACTTGTGGATTATAGTCCTGCTTTACTTCGCGTCCATGGCCTGGCAGGCGGTGATGGCGACCATCTTGTAGATGTCGTCGACGGAGCAGCCGCGGCTCAGGTCGTTGACCGGACGGGCTATGCCCTGGAGGATGGGTCCGATGGCGTCGGCCTCGCCGAGCCTCTGGACGAGCTTGTAGCCGATGTTGCCCACCTCGAGGTTGGGGAAGACCAGGACGTTGGCCTTGCCGGCGATCTCGCTGCCCGGGGCCTTCTTGGCGCCGACGGACGGCACGAGCGCGGCGTCGGCCTGCAGCTCGCCGTCGATCTTGAGGTCCGGATCGAGCTCCTTCGCCTTGGCGAGGGCCTCGACGACCTTGTCCACGACCTCGTGCTTGGCGCTGCCCTTGGTGGAGAAGGAGAGCATGGCCACGCGCGGCTCCTCGAAGCCGGCGACGCTGCGGGCGGTCTGGGCGGTGCAGACGGCGATCTGCGCCAGCTGGTCGGCGTCGGGCATGGGGGTGACGGCTACGTCCCCGATCACGAGCACGCCGTTCTCGCCGTACTGAGGGGTCTTGGTGATCATCAGCATGGCGCCGCTGACGCAGGTGATGCCGGGGGCGCACTTGATGATCTGGAGGGCGGGACGGAGGGTCTCGCCGGTGGTGGAGAGGGCGCCGCTGATCTGGCCGTCGGCGTCGCCGCTCTTGATGATGAGGCAGCCGAAATAGAGCGGGTCGAGGACCTGCACGCGGGCCTTCTCGAGGGTCATGCCCTTCTTCTCGCGGAGCTTGAACAGCAGCTGGGCGTACTCCTCGGTCTTCTCGCTGGTGGCGGGGTCGATGATGGTGGCCTGGCCGATGTGCTTCAGGCCGAGCTTGTCGGCATATGCCAGGATCTCGTCGCGGTTGCCGATGAGGATGATGTCGGCGAGGGCGTCGGCGATGGCCATGTCGGCTGCCTTGATGGTGCGCTCTTCGAGCGATTCGGGGAGGACGATGCGCTGCCTGTTGGACTGTGCGCGCGCGATGATGTTGTCAATTAGAGCCATAATAGTATCGTTGTGTTATCATATGTCGCATTTCCACAAATATACGGCTTATTTGAGAAGAATCATCGGGAAAATGGGTATATTTGTGAACAAAGAAATGAACGATTATATGGAAATCACAGAAACCCTTGCGCTCACGAGGCTCGGCGTCAGCCTTCTGCTCGGAGGGATCATCGGCCTCGAGCGCATGATCCACAAGCACCCCGCCGGGATGCGCACATTCATGCTGATCTGCATCGGATCCACCCTCGCGACGCTGGCGTCCATCTACATCTGCCAGACCAACATGGGCCTGCACAACGGCGACCCGGGGCGCATCGCTGCCCAGATCCTCACCGGCATCGGCTTCATCGGCGCGGGCCTCATCATCAAGACAGGCGACGGCGTGCAGGGCATCACCACGGCCTCCAGCATCTTCGTGACGGCCGCCATAGGCATAGCCGTGGGAGTGGGGATGATGCTCACCGCGTCCATCATCACGGTCGTTGTGCTGATAATACTGTCTTCCGGGTATTATGCACGTAAGATGCAGGATACCAAGCAGAGAAACAATTAAGTTTTCTTCTATAACATTTTTGTTATCGGCTAAAATGGCAGATTTCTCCCGCACCGGCAGCTATTCTCCTCCCGTCCGGAAGGAGATAGTGGATTATGTCGAGTCCGCCGTCATCCCGGCCTACGCCGGCTTCGACAAGGGGCACCGGGAGGACCATGTCCGATACGTCATCGGGCAGGCCATGGCGCTCGCGGGCCATTACGACGTGGACCCGGAGATGGTCTATGTCGCGGCGGCCTGCCACGACCTGGGCCTTGCCGAGGACAGGGCTACTCACCACCTCGTCTCGGGCCGGATGATCCGCGCCGACGCCGCCCTGCGCCGCTGGTTCTCCGAGGATCAGGTCGAGACCATGGCGCAGGCGGCCGAGGACCACCGCGCCTCGTCCGACCACGACCCGCGCACCATCTACGGCCGCATCGTGGCCGAGGCCGACCGTCAGATCGTCCCGGAGACTGTCGTCCGCCGCACCGTCCAGTACGGCTTCAGCCACTATCCCGAGCTCGACAGGGAGGGCCACTGGAGGCGCACCTGCGAGCATCTCCTGGAGAAGTATGCCGAGGGCGGCTACCTCAGGCTCTGGGTCCCCGAGTCGTCCAACGCGGAGCGTCTGGCCGAGCTCCGTGCCATAATACGCGACAAGGCCCGTCTCCGGGCCCTGTTCGACAGATTCTTCGATGAGGAAATGAGATAGTCCTCCCGCAGGCTCAGGCCAGGGAGAGTGCGACCTTCATCATGCCGGTGAAGGTCTTCTCGCGCTGCTCGGGAGTGGTGTCCTCGCCGAGTATCACGTGGTCGGAGATGGTGCAGATGGCCAGAGCCCGCTTGCTGGCGCGGGCTGCGTTCATGTAAAGCGCGGATGCTTCCATCTCGACGGCGAGCACGCCCATCTTGACCCAGCGGTCGGTATGGGGATTGTCCGAATAGAACACGTCGCTGGAAAGGACGTTGCCCACCTTGTAGCGCAGGCCGAGCGACTCGCAGGACTCCACCGCCTTGCGCAGCAGGCCGAAGTCGGCGATGGGGGCGAACGTGCCGGGCAGCTCGTACTGGTCGGCGTAGCTGGAGTTGGTGCAGGCGCCCATGGCCAGGACTATGTCGCCGACGTGGAGGTCGTGGTCGTATGATCCGGCCGAGCCGATGCGTATGATGGTGTCGACGTGATAGAAATTGAAGAGCTCGTAGGTGTAGATGCCGATGGAAGGGATGCCCATGCCGTGTCCCATTACGCTGACTCTCTTGCCCTTGTAGGTGCCGGTGAAGCCCAGCATGCCGCGGATGTTGTTGAACTGGACCGGGTTGTCCAGGAAGGTCTCGGCCATGAACTTGGCGCGCAGCGGGTCGCCCGCCATTAGGACGGTGCTGGCGATCTCGTCGATCTGGGCTCCGATGTGCGGAGTAGGTGTCTTTGCCATAACTGTATGATTAGTAAGGTGTTATTGTCTTACGCGGGCGAGCATCCTCTCCAGAGCGTCGCGGTTGATCAGGCCGTCCATGCTGATGAAAGTCGCAGAGTAGTCGTCGATGGACATCATCACGAACGAGCGGACTATGCTGTCGTCGCCGTCGGTATAGAACCTCACGGTCTCGCCGTTCTGCTTCGCCTCCATCATCAGCTCGTAGGACCCGCCGCCCAGCAGCCGCTTGACATCGTTGTTGATACGGTTGATAAGGCCTTGCTGGGAAGTGTTGAGCAGATAGAAACCCTTGAGCGTGTTGACGATGGGGGTGAGGTCTATCTTCTCTCCGTTGTCGAGCTCGATGTCCGGGAGCTTCCCGATCATCTTGAACATCGAAGGGGAGATGTACACGGCACTGACACCATTCTCGTCGGAGTACTTGTTGTAGATGCTCTTGCTGTCCTGTGCGTGGGCTGCGACGCCGGCAAGGAGGATGGCTGCGAGGATTAACAGTCTTTTCATATGTCGCGGTTGTTTTTTATATATTGTCCATTATTTCGTTCGTCTTCGTGAAAACGGCGCCGGTCTCGTTGGCGAAGGAGTCCACGCCCCTCTCCATCTTGGAGCTCATGTAGAAGAATGACGCCTCCAGCACGTTATAGGCCATTTCTGGGTCGCTGAAGGTGTCCTTGGGCTGGCTGCGGTAGGCGCCGACTCCGAGGCCGACGGCGGCGACGAGTGCGAGGGAGGCGGCAATGCCGGCTATGCGGGGCAGTGCTTGACGCCTGGCGGCGGGCTTGTCCTCCGAGAGGAAGGCGAGGGCGTCGAGGCCCTTGCCCAAGTCGTCCCTGAAGCCTTCCGGGACCTTTATCGAGCTGTCGAGGGCTATGGCCTCGAGCTCCGACATGCTCATGTTTTCCTTCTCTTTCATATTGCTTACAACTCGTTTTTCATTCTGTTCTTCAATGTCTTGCGGGCGAGGCTGAGCTGCACCCTGGTGTTGATCTCCGACATGCCCAGCCGTTCGGCAATCTCTTCGTACTCAAGCTCTTCGAAGATGCGCATCCGGACGATCTCGCGCTGCTTCGGCGGGAGGGCCTCGATCTGCCGGAGCACTCTCCGGAGCGTCTCCCTGTCCGCCAGAATCTTGTCGGGAGGGTCGTCCGACGACCTCTCAGGGATGCTCTCCTCCGAGACCGTACGTCCGTCCTTCCTGAGCCGGTCGATGCAGAGGTTCTTCAGCAGCGTATAGGCATACGCCTTGGGGTTGACCACGTTGTCGAGCCGGTCCCTGGAGTTCCAAAGCTTGATGAACAAATCCTGTACCGTATCCCGTGCGTCGGAACCGTCCTCAAGATAGTGGAAGGCTATCCTGTAGAGGCCCTCGCTGAGGGGAAGATACTGAGCTTTGAACTCGTCGTGGGTCATCTTTGGTTTTCAAACAATTAAAAGACGGAGTTCCCCAGGCTTTGTTAATGGTTTTTACCGGCTAAAAACACCCAAAGTTACCGAATCGCATCCGATTAACAAACTTTTTCGCCGCTTTTTTGTAAAACGGCGAGGATTGATTAAATTTGCAAGAATGTTATAACAATAGGTCGATGAAAATCATGAAAAACCTTATTCCCCTTGCCGTGGCACTGGTGCTTGCCGCCTCCTGCGCGGCCCCCGAAAAGATATCCTATTTCCAGGATGCTACGGCTTACGGTGTCTCCGAAGAGGTCGGAGACGGCCATATCCGCCTGCGTCCCGAGGACAAGATATCGATCGTGGTCAATACATCCAACAATGACCTCACGAGCCTCTTCAACCTTCCCTATATCTCCCAGCGCATCGGCACGTCGTCGTACACCTCGGCAGTCTCGGGCTATACCGTGGACGCCGACGGCTGCATCGACTTCCCCGTGCTCGGCAAGCTCCGCGTCGCCGGCCTCACCCGCGCCGAGACCGCCGCATACATCAAGAGCGAGCTCATGGCGAAGGAGCAGGCCAAGGATCCTGTCGTGACCGTCGAGTTCATGAACCTCACGGTGTCGGTCATGGGCGAGGTGACCCGCCCCGGCCGCTATGCCATCGACAAGGACAAGCTCACCATCCTCGACGCCCTCAGCCTCGCCGGCGACCTGACCATATACGGCCGCCGCGAGAACGTACTGGTCTTCCGTCACCAGGACGGCAGGGAGGTCTCCTACAGCGTAGACCTCTGCTCCGCTTCGGACCTGATGCGCTCGCCCGTCTACTTCATCCAGCAGGACGACGTCATCTACGTCGAGCCCAACGAGATGCGCGCCCGCCAGTCCACCGTCAACGGCAACAACGTCCGCAGCACCTCCTTCTGGATCTCCATCGCTTCGCTGGCAGCCAGCGTCGGCACCCTCCTTCTTAGAGCCCTGTAAACACACGTGATAATGGAAAACAACGTCGAAACCACCCCCCGCGCCCCGCAGCAGGAAGAGTCCGTACAGATAATAGACCTTCTTTATAAATGTATATCCAAGTGGCACTGGTTTGTCATTTCGGTCATCCTGTGCCTTGGCGTCGCGGTGTTCTATATCCTCAAGACCCCGCCTGTCTATACACGTTCGGCGGAGATCATGATCAAGACCAATTCCCGCGGGCGTTCCATCACCGGCGACTCCGATGCGTTCTCGGAGCTGGGCCTGTTCAGCACCAATACCAACGTCTATAACGAGATCAAGGCCCTCGCCGCCAAGTCCGGCATGCTCGAGGTGGTCAAGCGCCTCAAGCTCGACATGAACTATTCCACCGACGGCCGTTTCCACGACAACGTCCTCTACGGCAGGAGCCTGCCTTTCACCGCCGAGATAGTCGACATCCCGGACCAGGTGCCCGCATCCTTCGACCTTCTGGTGTCGGAGGACGGCACCGTCTCGCTCTCGGACTTCACTTATAACGGCGACCAGCTGAAGAAGGGCGCCGCGGTGAAGGGAGCCTTCGCCGACACGCTCGACACTCCCGTCGGCCGCGTCGTGGTCGTCCCCACGGTCTATTACGAGGCCTCTGAATACCCTGTAGTGCACGTGAGGCGCTCGTCCTACAGGTCCGCCACCTCCCGTTACTCGAACGAGCTCTCCGTCTCCCTGAGCGACAAGATGTCCCAGGTCGTGCAGCTCACCATCAACGACATCTCCATCCAGCGCGCCGAGGACATCCTCGACATGCTCGTGGCGGTGTACAATGAGAACTGGGTGGCCGACAAGAACCAGATCGCCGTCAGCACCTCGATGTTCATCAACGAGCGTCTGGGCGTGATCGAGCAGGAGCTCACCGACGTCGACAGCGACATCTCCAACTACAAGAGCCAGAACCTCATCCCCGACGTCAAGGCTGCTTCGAGCATGTACATGAATCAGAGCAATGCCATCAAGGAGCAGATCGAGGGGCTGAACAACGAGCTCTACATGACCCGCTACATCCGCGAGTCGCTCTCCGGCGCGGAGAATGTCAACAAGGTGCTCCCCACCAATTCCGGCATCTCCAGCGCCAACATTGAGACCCAGATCCGCGACTACAACGACAAGATCCTCCGCCGCAACGACCTCGTGGCCGCCAGCTCGGAGTCCAACCCCCTTGTCGTCGACCTCGACAATTCCCTCGCCAGCCTCCGCCAGGCCATAGTCACTTCGCTGGACAACCAGGAGCTGGCCCTCAAGAACCAGATCGGCTCGCTCGAGCGCACGGAGCAGCAGGCCACGGCCCGCATCGCCGCCAACCCTACCCAGGCCAAGTACCTCCTCTCGGTCGAGCGCCAGCAGAGCGTCAAGGAGGCCCTATACCTCTTCCTTCTCCAGAAGCGTGAGGAGAACGAGCTCTCCCAGGCCTTCACCGCTTACAACACCCGCATCATCGATCCCCCGACCGGCGGCATGAGCCCCACCGCGCCGCGCAGGAGCATCATCTGCCTGCTCGCGCTGATGCTGGGCCTCTTCATCCCGCTCGCCATCATCTACCTCATGGAGGTGATGAATACCAAGGTCCGCGGCAAGAAGGACCTCAAGGACGTCATCCTGCCCTTCGCCGGCGAAATTCCTCTCACCGAGGGCGGCGTGAAGGCGAACAGGAAGTACCTGCGTGCGCTGAAGATGCAGAAGGATGTCGGCCAGAAGCGCGAGATCTGCGTCAAGGCAGGCAGCCGCGACACCGTCAACGAAGCCTTCCGCGTCCTCCGTACCAATGTAGAGTTCATGACCAAGAACAAGGATGCCAACGTCCTGGGAGTCACTTCCTTCAACCCCGGCTCCGGCAAGTCCTTCATTTCCATGAACCTTGGCGCCGCGTTCGCCATCAAGGGCCGCAGGGTGCTGGTCATCGACTGCGACCTGCGCCATGCTTCGCTGTCCGCGTACATCGGCTCGCCGCACAAGGGCGTCTCCTCCTATCTCAGCGGCCAGACGGACGACTTCAAGTCGCTGGTCTGCCCGTTCCCCGGGTATGAGTCCCTCTTCGTCCTGCCTGTGGGCGTCATCCCTCCGAACCCCACCGAGCTTGTCGCCGACGAGCGTTTCAAGAACATGATCGCCGAGCTCAAGACCGAGTACGACTATGTGTTCCTCGACTGTCCTCCCATCGAGATCGTCGCCGACACCCAGATCGTGGACCAGTCCGTCGACAGGACCCTCTTCGTCATCCGTGCCGGCCTCTGCGAGCGCAGCATGCTGAGCGAGCTCAACCGCCTCTACGAGGAGAACAAGTACAACAACCTCGCTCTGATCCTCAACGCCACAGAGCTTTCCAAGTCGGGTTATTTCGGCAACAGATACGGATACCATTACGGCCACTACGGCAGCTATGCCTACGGTTATTCCTCCTATGCCAACGACGATAAGAAGGATAGTTGAAGCCCTGGAGACTCTGGCTCCTCTGTCTCTCCAGGAGGATTATGACAATTCAGGACTCCAGGTCGGCCTGGCCGGCCAGGAAGTGACCGGAGTCCTGGTCTGTCTTGACATCACGGAAGAAATAATAGCAGAAGCGGTCCGTCGGGACTGCAACCTCGTCGTGTCGCATCACCCCCTGATTTTCAGGCCATTGAAGCGAGTCACCGACGCCACCTGGCAGCAGCGCTGCGTGATGGAGGCGGTGCGTCACGGCATCTGCCTCTATTCCGCACACACCAGTCTCGACAATGCCGAGGACGGCGTCAACTACCGCATTGCGTCCGTGATAGGCCTCCGCAACCTCCGGTGGCTGGAGGAGAGGCCGGGTGCGGGCGTGAGCAGCGGCTCGGGCGTCGTCGGCGACCTTCCGGAGCCGGAGGACGCCGACGCGTTCCTCGCCCGCCTGAAGGAGGCCTTCGGCATCAAGTGCCTGATGCACACGGCCCTGCCGGGCGCGCCCGTGCGCCGCGTCGCGCTGTGCGGCGGAGCCGGCTCCTTCCTGATGGACGCGGCGCGCGCCAAGGGCGCCGACTGCTTCATCACAGGCGAGATATCCTACCACCACTACTTCGACGCGGACGGGCTCCTGCTCGTCGCCATGGGTCACTACCAGAGCGAGCAGTTCACCAAGGACCTGCTGCGCGACTTCCTGGCGGAGCGTTTCCCCGGACTCCGCGTCGAGCTCACTGAGACCGATACCAATCCCATCCAATACACCTGACAGCCATGGACAGACATGTCGTCATCATGGCCGGCGGCATCGGCAGCCGTTTCTGGCCGATGAGCACGCCGGAGTATCCCAAGCAGTTCATAGACGTACTGGGCTGCGGCCGCACCCTCATTCAGATGACCGTGGACCGTTTCCTGCCCATATGCCCGTATGAGAATATGTGGGTCGTCACCTCGCGCAGCTATACGGACATCGTCCGCGAGCAGCTCCCGGGGATCCCTGAGGACAATATCCTCGCCGAGCCTGCCGCCCGCAACACGGCCCCCTGCATCGCATACGCCTGCTGGAAGATAAAGGCCCGCCATCCCCGGGCCAACATAGTCGTCACCCCCTCCGACGCGCTCGTCCTGGACGACGGGGAGTACCGCCGCGACATATCCCTGGCCCTGGACTTCACTGACGGCACTGACAACATAGTCACCATCGGCATCAAGCCTTCCCGCCCCGAGACCGGCTACGGCTACATTCTCGCAGGAGAAGAAGCTGCTCCCGGCATACTCTCCGTGAAGGCCTTCAAGGAGAAGCCCGACCTTCGTACGGCCGAGGCCTATCTGGCTGACGGTCACTACCTTTGGAACGCCGGCATATTCGTGTGGAACGTCTCCACCATCACTTCCGCCATCCGCACACACGCTCCGGGCATCGCCGAGCTGATGGACCGCATCGCCCCGTCTTTCTATACCGAGGGCGAGGCGGAGACGCTCGGGCGCCTCTTCCCCCTCTGCGAGAAGATCAGCATCGACTACGCGGTCATGGAGAAGGCTTCCGGCATCCATACCATACCCGGCTCCTTCGGCTGGAGCGACCTCGGCAGCTGGGGAGCCCTGCGGGTCAATTCCCCGACCGACGGGCAGGGCAACGCCACCGTGGGCACGGACATCCACATGTTCGAGTGCGAGGGCTGCGTGGTGCGCACCTCTTCGCTCCGCAAAGTCGTGCTCCAGGGGCTCTCGGACTACATCGTGGCCGAGAAGGACGGCGCCCTGCTGGTCTGCCGTCTCTCGGAGGAGCAGCGCATAAAGGATTTCTCGAAATAAAACCTGTAGAATAATGAAGATACTTGTCACGGGAGCGGCTGGGTTCATCGGCTCGAAGCTGGTGTCCATGCTCGCGCAGCGCGGGGACGAGGTCGTCGGCATCGACAATCTCAACGACTACTACGACGTCCGTCTCAAGCAGGGACGCATAGCCGAGTTCTGCACGGGAGAGCGCAGGCGCTTTCTCAAGATGGACATCGCGGACAAGGAAGCGCTGGACGCCCTCTTCGCCGCCGAAGGCTTCGACGCGGTGGTGAACCTCGCCGCGCAGGCCGGCGTAAGGTACTCCATCACAAATCCTTACGCATATCTGCAGAGCAATCTTGTGGGCTTCCTGAACGTCCTGGAAGCCTGCAGGCATTACCCTGTGAAGCATCTGGTATATGCCTCCTCCAGCTCGGTCTACGGGCTCAACGCCAAGGTCCCGTATTCCGAGGCCGACCAGGTGGACAATCCGGTGAGCCTCTACGCCGCCACCAAGAAGTCCAACGAGCTCATGGCCCACTCTTACGCCAAGCTCTACGGCATTCCGTGTACGGGTCTGCGCTTCTTCACCGTCTACGGCCCCTGGGGCCGCCCCGACATGGCCCCGATGCTTTTCGCATCGGCCATCTCCAGGGGCGAGCCCATCAAGGTCTTCAACGGCGGCGACATGATACGCGACTTCACCTATATCGACGACATAGTGGAGGGCACCATCCGCACTCTGGACCACGTCCCTTCCGCCGCCGACGGCGTCCCGTACAGGATTTACAACATTGGATGCTCCAACCCCGTCAGGCTCATGGACTTCATCTCCGAGATGGAGCAGGCTATGGGACGTCCGGCCGAGAAGATCTTCCTGCCCATGCAGGCCGGCGACGTCTATCAGACCAACGCCGACACTTCGCGCCTGGAGGCCGAGGTCGGCTACAAGCCGCACGTACGCCTGCACGAGGGTATAGCATCCTTCATCGAGTGGTACAAGTCAGACAAGAATCCTTTGAGATGAACTGCATAGAGAAATTCGAAGAGATCTACAGGAAGAGCCCCGACTCTGTGGCCTTCTGTCCTTACAGGATATGCCCTATAGGGGCCCACAGCGACCATCAGCACGGAAAGATCACGGGCCTCGCCATCGACAGGGGCATCAGCATCGCCTTCAGCCCCAAGCTCAACGGAGTGATCGAGCTGTGCTCGCTCCAGTTCGACAAGCGGGCGCAGTTCCATATCAGGAGCGTGCCGGAGCGCAAGCAGCTGGACTGGGCGGACTACCTGCGCGGCGCCGCCATCGAGCTGTCGCGCCATTACACCCTCTCCACGGGCCTCTGCGGCGTCATCGAGGGCACGCTCCCCATCGGAGGACTGTCTTCGTCCGCAGCCGTCACCATAGCCTTCCTGACGGCCCTTTGCCGAGTGAACGGCATCACTCTCAAGCCCTTGGAAATGATTAATATAGCCAAGGCGGCAGAAAATGACTATGTGGGCGTCAGCTGCGGCAAGCTGGACCAGAGCTGCGAGATATTCTCGTGCAAGGACCATCTGCTGTACCTCGATACTCTGGACGACAGCTACGAGCTCATCCCGACTTCGCCGGACATGGCTCCGTACGAGATAGCCATCTTCTTCAGCGGCGTGGAGCGCACCCTCGCCGGCTCGAAGTTCAACATGCGCGTGGACGAGTGTCGCAGCGCTGCCTATGCCCTGAAGGCTTTCGCGGGCATGGAGTACGGCAAGTTCGGTGAGACCCATCTTCGCGAAGTCCCTCGGGAAATATACGATGAGTACAAGGACCGCCTGCCGGACAACTGGCGCAAGCGTGCCGAGCACTGGTACACCGAGTACGACCGTGTCGTGGCGGGTGCCGAAGCGTGGAGGAGGGGAGAGCTGGTGGAGTACGGCCGGCTGAGTTTCGAGTCGGGCCGCTCGTCCATATACAACTGGGAGACAGGATCGCCCGAGCTGATAGCCCTCTTCGAGATCATGGAGCACACCGACGGCATCTACGGCGGCCGCTTCAGCGGCGCCGGCTTCAAGGGCTGCTGCATGGCTCTCATCGATCCAGCCTTCCGCGAGTCCATCCTTGACAGGGTAGAGCGCGAGTACCTCGCGCAATTCCCTGAGCTTCAGGGCCGTTACAGCGCCTACATCTGCCATTCCGCCGACGGAGTCAGCCTATGAAGTGCCTCATCTTAGCCGCGGGCTACGCCACGCGCCTTTACCCCCTGACCGAGAATTTCCCCAAGCCCCTGCTCAAGGTGGGGGACAGAACCATACTCGACTGGCTCGTCGACGACATCGGCTCCGCCGGACTCGTCGACGAGTTCGTCGTCATCTCCAACCACAAATTCGCCGGACATTTCCGCGAGTGGGCTTCTTCACGGCAGGATTCTTCCGCACGCTTCACCGTCGTGGACGACGGGACTTCGACCAACGAGACACGTCTGGGGGCCGTCCGTGACATCCAGTTCGCCGTCGACAGCCTCGGCCTTGACGACGACCTGCTCGTAATCGCCGGAGACAACATCCTGGATTTCAGCCTGGTAGAGTTCCTGCGCTATGCCGAGGCCAAGGGCACTTCCTGCATCATGCGGTATTACGAGGACGACCCTGCGAGACTGCGCAAGTGCGGCATCGTTGAGATTGACGCCGACGACCGCATAGTCGGGATGGAGGAGAAGCCTGCGGAGCCGAAGTCGCACTGGTGCTGCCCGCCGTTCTATTTCTACAGGCGGGCTGACGCCGGGCGCGTCGCCGAAGGCATAGCCGCAGGATGCGGCGTGGACGCGCCCGGCAGCTTCGCCGCCTGGCTCAGCACCCGCGTGCCCGTGCACGCGATGCAGATGCCGGGACGGCGCTACGACATCGGCGATATCGAGAGCTACCGCCGCGTCTGTGAACAGTTCGGGGCTTAGTCGTTTACCCAGATCTCATCTATGAAGATGAAGCCTTCGCTGCCGGCTCCGGGATGCCACTCGGGGATGGTACCGAAGTTCTTTGCGAAGACCTTGATGTAGCGGACGGGACCGAAGCCGTCCGGGATGCTGATGCTAAGGTCTTGTGTCTGAACTACATAATCCTGAGGGTCCACTTTATTGTCCACTCGCCACTCGGTAAAGTCCTCTCCGTCTGAAGACAGGGAGAAGATGACGTAGCGGGGCATCCATATCCACGAGCGGGCGTCCTGGCAGAAGCCAGCGCCGACCTCCTTGAGGGTGCGCGGCTCCTTCAGCTCGACCACCGCCGTGAAGTCGGTGTCCTGGTAGCCCTGCCAGCCTCCTGTCCTCCAGTTGGTCGTACCCCTCAGACCGTCGATCAGGCCCTCGTCGCCGCCTGCGGTGTACTGCCTGTTGTATCGGGCCCGGATGTCTATGGTCATGTCGTCGTGGATCTTGTGGAGCGAAGTGGAGACGACCGTACTGGTCTCTCCGTCCTTGACCGTGAAGGTACTGACCGTGCAGTTGTCTTTTATGGTGAAAGGACCTTCGTAGGGGATGAATCCATCCTTGCTCTCAGGGGCTCCGACAGGGGAGAGACTGTACATTATCTCTGCCCCTTCCGGAGCGCCTGAGATGCTGACTGTCAGCGAGTCCAGGAAGATGTCGTTCTCCATCTCAAAAGCCGGGGAGGGGAGGACGCGGGAGGCGAGCCCGCTGTGCGGGCGGTCGGCCGGCGCGGTGCCGAAGGCCTGCGCCGGGGCGGCGGCGAGGACGTAGTCCAGCCGCCCGCCCGCCAGCACCGCGCCAGCATCGACGAACGACTTGGTGTACGGCGCGCCGTTGAGCTTCGCCGAGGCGATGTACGCTGCCTCCGGATGGTCAGCCGTGACAGTGAACGTCCTGCCATTCCCCAGGTTAATCACTGCCTCGGCGAACAGCGGCGCGCTCAGGCAGATCTCGTTCTGCCCGGGGCAGACGTTGTAGAGTCCGAGGGCGCTGAGAACGTACCAGGCGGACATCTGCCCGCAGTCTTCGTTGCCGCAGAGCCCGTCCGGGGCGGAGCTGTACAGAGTCGTAAGTATCTGGCGTACACGTTCCTGCGTCTTCCGGGGCTTTCCGGCGTAGTTGTACAGGTAAGGGATGTGGTGGCTCGGCTCGTTGCCGTGGGCGTACTGCCCGATCAGGCCCGTGATGTCGGCCTGCGTGCGTCCGGCAGTCTGCTCGGACGCCTCGAAGAGGGCGTCTATCTTGGCGGTGTAGGCTTCTTCTCCTCCCAGGGCGGCCATGTGTCCGGTTACATCCTGGGGCACGAAGAAGCTGTACTGCCAGCTGTTCGCTTCGGTGAAATGATTGTTGACTTCGTAGGGGTTGAAAGGCGTCAGCCGCCTGCCGTTCAGCCTCGGCCGCATGAAGCCGGTCTCCGGGTCGAAGAGATTGATCCAGTACGATGCGTAGCCAAGGTATTCGTCCCTCACTGCAGTCCTTCCGAGGGCTTCCGCGACCCGGGCGACGCACCAGGCGTCGTAGGCATATTCCAGAGTCTTGGATACGGACTCGTGCTCCTTGTCGGCTATGACGCCCCTGTCCTCGTAGAAGCTGTCCAGGCCGTATTCGTGTTTTTTTGATGACGCCAGCATGGCGTCCAGCAGGGCATTGTAGTCCACTCCGGTGATGCCTTTCGACAGGGCGTCGGCTATGACGGAGACGGAGTTGTAGCCTATCATACAGTTGGTTTCGTAGCCCTGGAGCTCCCAGATCGGGAGCTTTCCGCACTCGTCGTACACCGACTGGAAGGACTTCAGGAAGTCGGCGGTGCGCTCCCTTTCGATCAGGCAGAAAAGCGGATGGAGGGCCCTGAAAGTGTCCCAGATGGAGAATACCGTATAGCGCTCGAAGCCGTCGGCCCTGTGGACCTGACGGTCCATCCCGCGGTACTCTCCGTTCACGTCGGAGTAGAGCGAAGGATGGATGGCGGTGTGGTAGAGGGCGGTGTAGAAGACGCGCTTCTGCTCGTCGGTGCCGCCGCTGACGGCTATCTTGGAGAGATAGTCGTCCCAGGCGGCTCGCGCGGCGCTGCGGGCCTTGTCGAAGCTTTTTGCAAAGCTTCCCTTGCCCGCCGCGGCCGCGAGGTCGGCTTCGAGGTTCTGCCGCGCATTCTCGGTGCTGATGGAGGAAATGCCGACGCGGACATAGATGGTGTTTGACCTTCTTGGCTTGAAATAGATGTGGGCCCCGTTGTGCATGCCGTCCTCTCTGTTGAAGAAGCGGATGGATTCGATCGGCTGGCTGAATTCGGCCCAGAAATAAACGTCCTGCCCGTCGGCCCAGCTCCTCGACTTGCGGAAGCCTGCGACGCTGTTCGCGCCTGTCTTCTTTATGTCAGACTCCAGCAGGTAGTCACGGTGCTCAAGGTCTATGATGATCTGAGGCTCAGCACCTTTTGCGAATGCATAGCGGTGCTGGCCGGAGCGGCGGCCGACCGTCAGGGAGGCGCTGACGCCGGGGTCCTCGAGGTAAACCTCGTAGTACCCGGGCTCCGCCGCCTCGCGCGAGTGGCTGAAGTGCGAGCGGTAGCGCTCCTTGTCCAAATAGCCGTCGTAGTCCCTTACAGGTACGAACAGAATGTCGCAGAGGTCGTCGCATCCCGTTCCGCTCAGGTGTGTGTGGCTGAAGCCGTAGATGTACTCGTCGGAGTAGTGGTATCCCGAGCAGCCGTCCCAGTCGCCTGACATCGGCCTGGTGTCCGGGCTCAGCTGGACCATGCCGAAAGGCCAGGCGGCTCCGGGGAAGGTATGGCCGTGGAAGTCGGTCCCTACGAAGGGGTTCACATATTGTGTGTAGTCTGTTTCAGCCGCCGCTGCAGACACCATTACGACGGCGAGCAGGATGACCAGAAGGGATACGCGTCTCATATAGTGCTGATTGTCAAAGTCTTGATATGGCATCCACTAGGATGTCCACGTTGGCTTCCGGGGTGGCCCAGCTGGTGCAGAAGCGCACCCCGGTGCGTCCGTCCGGAAGCTTCTGCCAGGTCTCGAAGCCGAAGCGCTCCGCCATGAAGGCTTTCTGTGCGTCGGTCAGGATAGGGAAGACCTGGTTGGTGGGGCTGTCCACGAGGAATCCTATGCCCTTGGCCTCGAAGGCCTCGCGGATGCGGGCGGCCTGGCGGACGGCGCCGCGCGAGGCGTCCAGGTACAGGCCGTCCTCGAAGAGGGCGGCGAACTGGACGCCCAGCAGGCGGCCCTTCGCGAGCATTCCGCCGCCCTGCTTGATGCAGTAACGGAAGTTCGCTTTCAGGGCGTCGTTCGTGATGACGACGGCCTCGCCGAACAGGGCTCCCTGCTTGGTCCCTCCGATATAGAACACGTCGGCCAGCCGTGCCAAGTCCTTGAGCGTGAGCGCGTCACTGCTGTGGACGAGCTCGCTGGCGGCCAGGCCGTAGCCCAATCGCGCGCCGTCCACGAACAGCGCTACGCCGCTCTTGCGGCATACGCCGCTGATGTCTTCCATTTCCCGAAGGCTGTAGATGGTACCCGACTCGGTAGGGAAGGAAATGTATACCAGTCCGGGCATCACCATATGCTCGTGGTTCTCGTCCTCGAAATGACCGCGGATGGCTTCTTCGATCTGTGCCGCAGTGATTTTCCCATCGGGGCTGGGCAACGCCAGTATCTTATGCCCGCCGTGCTCGACTGCTCCGGTCTCGTGGACGTTGATGTGCCCCGAATGTGCACAGAGCACGCCCTGATAGGGCCGGAGGATGGAGGAGATGACGGTGGCGTTGGTCTGCGTGCCGCCGACGAGGAAATGTACGTCTGCGCCGGGGCAGTCGCAGGCCTTCCTGATAAGTTCGCGCGCCTGAGCGCAGTACTCGTCCTCGCCGTAGCCTACGGTCTGGACCATGTTGGTCTCCTGGAGGCGCTGCATGATGCGGGGAAGGGCGCCTTCGCAATAATCGCTTGTGAAAAGGATTTTCATAGTCTTGTGATATAAATTCTGTCAGATTCCAGGATCTTCTCCACCCTCGACGAAGCGAACTTGCGCAGGAAGAAGAAGCCGATGATGAAGACCAGGGTGAGTATTCCTGCAAGGCCTTCGCTCATGGCCGCCACGAAGAGCAGGGCGTCGAAGATGCCGTGCGCTATCACCGGCAGCAGCAGGGTCATGACCGCGTCGACGGTGCGGTTCTTCCCGATGCGGAAATGCGCCAGCGAGTAATAGTAGCCCATGATGATGGCGAAGAAGAAGTGCGCAGGCACGGAGATGAGCGCGCGCATGATGCCGGTCCCCAGCCAGTTCTCAAGGTTGCTGAAGAGGTAGAGGATGTTCTCGGTCGCGGCGAATCCCATGCCCACGCAGACTGCATAGACTATGGCGTCCATGTGCTCGTCGAACTCCTTGCATCTCCGCAGGAACAGCCAGAGCATGAACAGCTTGGCCATCTCCTCCGGAATGGCTGCGGTCGAGAAGGCATTGCCTATCTGCGCGCTGATGCTGGTCCCCGGAGTCGTGGATACTACCCCGAAAGCCGGAAGCAGCAGCACTATCATCGCCGACCCCACTCCGTATACGAAGGCCTTGAAGAGCTGCCTGGGCGGCTCCTTCTGCCACTTGTCCCTGTTGTAGATGTGCACTATGAGCACTATGGCCGGAAGTATGGCCGCTATGAATACGATGAACATGCCCCTTACCCTTTAGTAACTTACAAATTTACTAAATGCCTCCTAACTTTGCAACCCCCATTTCACCGGGCAGGAAGGGGGAACGGATAAGCGGACCGGTCTTTAAAAGCATTGACGGCAGCTGACAGGTCGATTCCTGAAAGCTGCCGTTAATGTTAACACTGGTAAGTCGGATTATTCAACGGTTACATCGTGAATTAAACGGACTCGCATTCTGAATTGACTGGTAGCCCAAGAGACTTCGGGACCAGAGTGAGAACCATCGCTATTTAACTTCCAATAGAAATAGGTCCTGTTTCGACTCATATTATTCCACAAGGCCCAATAAAATCCCTGTGCGTCCATACCCCAAGACAGTTTATTCTGATATGTTGCTCTACCTGTACTTATCAAGAGCACAAACCCCTTCCCAAGATACTTAGTGTAGTCAGTGACAGCTCCGGAAGCTAAATCCTCTCCGATATCGGAAGCCTGTGTCTCATCAGGAGGTAAAAGCAGACAATTCGCATGGTTGGAGACAGTAACCCAATAATATGGATCGACACCGCTGTTCATATTTGTACGGGCGATAATACTTTCCCACTCTTGCGGCCTGGGTGTCGATGTGCTGGTGGTTAAACTGTTGGGATTCCTCCAATCTATACCACAGATATCCAGCCCACTTGTAATCTCACTGTAATTGAACCATACTCGCTTAGCAGTGCTTGTGCTAGTTGCTTTCCATCCCCAAGTGACAAAAGGCTCTGTGAATGAATAGACGCCGTTATCAACGCCCAGGTCTCCCGGCGAGAAGCAAACTGTCTTTTCCGAGGATACAGTGAATGTATAAAGATTGACGTTCACGGTGGATTTGTAGAACTTGCCATTGACAAAGCCCGCAGAAGGAGCATTCTTGCTTCCGGAATAGACCTTTCCGTCGGAAGTCACCACCTGGAAAACGATTTCGTCGTCAGGGTTAGCAGCGAAACGCAGTCCGGCGTAGAGATAATGATCACTGTCTTCCAGGTCGGTAGAACCGGAAATCGTGATGGGGCCGTATGTGGGCGTGTCTTTGACTACATCGTACTGGGTCTGCAGTTTATTATTCGAGGAGAAGATTCTCACGAACCTGATGCCGCTCAGCTCAGTGCCACCGGCCTTGAAGACGAACCTGAAGATGCTCTGAAGGTTCTCGATGTCGGCTGCACCGGTGTTGATGACATCTTCGGAGATGGATGAGATCGAGACCTCTCCCTTTCCAGCATCCTTGACATTTGCGATGGAGCCGTCCTGGGCGGAATAGTCCACGACACCGTTGCTGCTGGTGTTATACAATATCAGCAGATTATCTCCTTCGGAATATGTCTTGTTGAGAGTGCCTTCGAAGGTCGTGGAAGCTGCATCGTCGGCGGGATGAAGGACGGCGTCGTCCATTGTTTTGGTCGTACGATTGTAGACATAGACGTTCTCCGTAGTCTTGAAGGAGGCCTCTCCATTACCTTCCGCCACGGCTTTGGTAGCCAATGCACGAACGGGGATGCTGATCCTATAACCATTGACCGGTCCTTCCACGTCGGAAAGCTCCTTGGAACAGGAGACCAGACAGAAACTCGCCGCAAAAAGCAGCGCGATGAAACCGAAATTGTTCTTCTTCATAATGTTATCCTCCTGTTCACTACTCCCAGTCTTCCTGTTCATAATTGTTCCTCTGTCCGCCGAATCCGTCCTGGCTGCCACAGATGATATTCTCCGAATGAACCTCCAGGATATCCACTTTGGGGGCCTCGTAATTCTTAATTACTTGTTCCATGTTATGCTGATTTAAATTTTGTGCAAAATTAAAAAATTTTAATAATATTAAATTAAAAAAAATTAAAAACCTTATTATCAGCCTTCCCTGCATCCTTCGACCGGAGGTGGAAGGATGCGGGGAGGAGGGAAGGGCTGATTCATATGCGGACACGGGAAAAAAGGGCCGGACCCGTGTAAGGGGCCCGGCCGATTCTTCTGCACTGG
>Ga0310696_10002336_pt1 | contig 25375 bp, 27 predicted proteins | sample AusTroGonzalo_MG_4_FD_203885 | JGI IMG/M metagenome (GOLD analysis project Ga0310696, IMG submission 203885) | Bovine rumen microbial communities from tropical cattle in Woodstock, Queensland, Australia - Gonzalo_02 (v2) (version 2) | ecosystem: Host-associated > Mammals > Digestive system >...
TCTTTCGGCAGATAGCTTAGGTACGTGGAATATAGTTTCTTCTCGAAGCTTCCAGTAGGCATCTCTGGCATCATCAATGTCTGTGGCTGATCATGAAACTGATGGAGAAGTTCCACAATACCACCTAATGTAATTTCGTGAATCACAAGCACTTCACAGAAGTCGCCAATACGATGCTCCTTGCCTTCAAGGGCACCCAACAACTCCGCAATCACATCATCTATATAAACTAACTGCAGCACAGTCGCCGGATCATTCACCTGGATCGGCAGGTCATGGGCTATATTGTGACAGAACGTAGCAACGGCAGAATTATAGTTCGGCCGGCACCACTTCCCGAAGATGTTAGGGAACCGATAGACCAAAACTTTTGTACCTGTTTCCTTAGCATATTCGAAGAGTAGTTGCTCACCCGCCCGTTTTGATTGGCCGTAGGGATTGTCAAGTGTCGCCTGAATAGAAGAAGAGAGCATCACTGGGCACTTGTTACCATGTTTTTTCAACGTTCCAAGAAGGGTTGATGCAAAACCATAGTTACCTTCTATGAACTCAGAAGAATCCTTAGGTCTGTTAACTCCCGCCAAATTGAAGACGAAATCCGCCTTCTGGCAGTATTCGTCCAATAAAGCAGAGTCTGTATCCAAGTCATACTCGAAGATCTCATCAATCTTCAGGTCTGGCCTTGTCCGGTCTTTCCCGTCTTTGATATTATATAAGGAGGCACACAGGTTTTTCCCCACAAAACCCTTCGCTCCTGTTACAAGAATGTTCATAACTGATTATTTATTCACTTCGAATATCACTTTTATTTGCATAGGGAATCTTTCCGAGGTCTTCCTGAATGAAACGCAGACGGAGAAGTTGCTGCTTCATACCCTCTACATCCAAGCGGGCTGTGTTATGACTATGATAGTCCTCCATTCTAGAAATAGCGTCATCACCCTCCGTAAAGTACTTCTCGTAATTTAAATCTCGGCTGTCACAGGGGATGCGATAGTAGCTGCCACAATCCTCAGCGCGCATCATCTCCTCACGCGTCACCAAGGTCTCGTATAGTTTCTCCCCATGTCGTGTACCGATGACCTTTATTTCCGTCTCACCAAATTTCGGATTCACCTGCGTATAGATTTCCTTCAAGGCTGTTGCCAACGTCTCCAAGGTTGCTGCAGGAGCCTTTTGCACAAACAGGTCGCCGTTATGGCCATGTTCAAAGGCATAGATGACCAGATCCACGGCATCATCAAGCGTCATCATGAAGCGAGTCATGTTAGGGTCTGTAATGGTGAGGGGGGTGCCTTCTGTCATCTGCTCCACCCAAAGGGGGATCACACTGCCGCGGCTTCCCATCACATTACCGTAGCGCGTGCAGCAGATGGTCGTAGCTGCCCCCTCGCCCAAGGCACGTCCCTGGGCAATGGCCACCTTCTCCATCATCGCCTTCGAGATGCCCATGGCATTGATGGGATAGGCCGCCTTATCCGTGGAGAGCACTACCACGTTCTTCACCCCGTGGGCGATGGCAGAAAGCAGCACATTGTTTGTACCCTCTACATTGGTACGCACCGCCTCCATCGGGAAGAACTCACAGCTGGGCACCTGCTTCAGGGCTGCTGCTGAGAATACATAGTCCACTCCTCCCATGGCAAAATCCACAGCTTCCCGCTGGCGGACGTTACCGATATAGAACTTCACCTTGTTACACACATCAGGACGCTGCGCCTGTAAGAAGTGGCGCATATCGTCCTGCTTCTTCTCGTCGCGCGAGAAGATACGTATTTCTTTGATATCCGTATCGATGAATCTACGCAACACAGCATTGCCAAATGATCCTGTGCCCCCTGTGATTAGAAGGACTTTATCTTGAAAAATGCTCATATCTTCCAAATGCTACTGATATTGTTTGTTGAATTCACTTCTAAATCCTTTATTACGTTATCCACAGCTTCTTCAAAACGTTGTTTAAAATTACTATTATGAATATATGCCGATGCACGCTTTTCGATATTATTTCTATTATCCAAATTCATTAATGTTTCAAAATAGGCAATAAACTCATCGGCTGTCGAATAAACAAACAGCCCATCAGGATTACTTCCATTTGTTTGAAAACCGCGAGCACCGAATTCCGTCGACAAACAGGCTCTTGAATAGGCCAAAGATTCCAATGTTTTGATGCAGGTTCCTCCGCCACTTTCCACTGGTACCACCGTTGCTATACAGTGCTGATAGGCCATTTCCAGATTCTCAATAAAGCCAACATATCTTACTCCCGGTATCTGGTTCCATTGTCGAGCCATTTCTTGGGGCGCATCTTTACCCCCAATGAGGTATTGAACATCCGAATAACGTCTGTGAAAAACAGGCCAGATAGTTTTGAGAAAATTATTCACGCCTTGAGAATTTGGAGGATAAATCTGCAACCCTATTGTAAACAGATACTTCCTATCCTGCTCTGTCGGGCAATAGTCCACAGATGGAAGCACGGGCATATTTGTAAGGAACTTTATTGTAGGCGGGCAAATCCCCAACTGCTCTTCGTTAGAAATCCAACCACCCACCATTTTGGACATCACATAACGTATCTGTACACGATTAATCAGTTTTACGACAGAACGAATAAAATATGGAAGGCGATGATAAACAATAGTATCAAATAATTGGGCTGGATGATCATCAATATCTACTAATGAGGGTGCAATCTTCCATAGATGGTATTTTGCAAATAGATCAAGATATCTCACGACTAACAAATCAAATGTCTCTCCTTCAAAGATTTCTGGGATCCTTTTATGCAGCGGATAGGGAAATGGAAGAAATGGTACTTTTGTAAGTCGCCACAAATGACGGAAGATAAAATCTAAGCAAGGTTTGTTGACATATTGTTGGGGAATGAAGTAGCGGATAGGATGTTCCCTATCTAACTCATTTTTTGGGGGGACCATGTTGCCAGATATTTGAAGGGTATACACAGAGCCGTACCTTTTCAGGGAATTCCAAAGGGCATTTGTCCTTTGTTCGCTCCCGAAAGAACATGATCTCGGATCTGTATTAGTAATATAAAGAATATTCATTTGTCTATATTATTCAAAATAACCTTCGTCAATCGGTCTATTTGATTCTGTAAAGAATATTTCTCAAGATAGAACTTCGCTGATTCTTCACGAGCCTCCATGCTGGGGGGATTATTCAGGATGTCAACCATCTTCCTTGCCAACTCGTCTGGTGAATGTGGATTAAATAAAGGCAGTTTATTGCAGGTCACCTCCCGAAGCACTTCAATATCAGACACGAGAACAGGAACTTTTAGGATGGCAGCCTCTATAGGAGTCCACCCGAATCCCTCCTTAAGAGAGGGGGATACGAATAAGTCTGAGTGCGAATACAGATAACGCATTTCTCCTTCACTTCGATAGTTCTTGTCTATGATGACCCTTTCTTTTATATTCAAATCAGAAACTAATTTTTCAATCTCAGCCGTATCATTATAACTATCTCCTTTCAAATATAGGAGATGAGGTACTTTATCTTTGATGAGCGAAAATGCTTGAATAAGTGTTTGGGGATTCTTATATTTTTGGAAACGGTTTACGTCTAAAATGTATTTTTTACCAGAAATATCTTTTACAGGCTCTTCTTGTATAGTAAAATCAAAAGGAATACTATTATGAACCACGGTAGAGTCTATCCCTTCTTCCTGTTTCAAAACGTTACGGGTTCCTTCGGAAATAGAAATGTAGTGTGAAACCTTATTAACCAATATCTTATGATAAGTCTTCTGAATTAAAAACTTATGTTTACTCATTTTATAATCTATGTGATCATCATAACTGTTCAAGTCATGAACGATAACATGCTGATGATATTTTTTAGGAAAGAAAAGCCTGCACTGTAAATGATGAGGTGTTAGAACGACATCAATTTCCCTTGCCCGCAGTTCCTTCTTTATAGGTATCAGTCCAAAAATGCGATCAAGAACAGGCCAGGGGGTTACCGTATGATGTTCGTCGATGACAATCTTCGGCACTTGATATCCCGCCAGTTCATCAATGCGCGATTCAAATCCTTTCCAAACAATCGCAGTCACTTCGAATGCTTCACTGTTCCTAAATCCCTGAAGTAGCCTGCCTGTATATAGCTCTAATGACAAGTTTTCAGAACAGAGATAATGAAAGAATGAACAATCTATTAACAAATGATGCTTCATAAACACAAATGTCAATCAACGGGTGCAATATCAATAAATAAACACGCAGAGTTTGAGAGTGGAGATTTCAGTCCATACTTCCGCAGCATATCTGCTACATAATTGATGACACGGAGTTTGAAGGGGCGCTTGTCGACTTTTTTGCCCTTCCACTTTGTCTGACTCTGATATTTGAGGAAAGTACTAACAAATGGATGTGAACATCTGCTATAACTAAGCCATGGATGCTGGCCCGCGAAATGGACAATAATAGGATCCCTGCGGGCCTCAATCACTTCCTTTTCATATTTAGCGTAGTCATATTGTGGCTGCTTCCATAAAAAGCCGCTAGTCAAATTGAACTTTATTGGGAGTACAACTTTGTTTTCAGAGAATACTACATTCAAAATGTCCTGGTCCCATAATTGAAGTCTTTCACCATATTCTTGCAAAATGCTCATGAAACTTCTCACAACCTCATGCTCTCTCCAGTATTCCAAATTGACAAGGATTACTCCCGAATTAAAATACCCCAACTTAGGAGAATAACCCAGTCGATGATAATGCTCAAGATTGCCTTCGATGCCATCAGCCACAACACCGACAGGATGTTCTTTTAAATCTATGTTCCATAATGGAAGTAAAGAATGCCTGACAATAATGTCGCCATCCAAATATAATACTTTATGAACGGTTTTAGGAATTATTTCAGACAACATTAACCGATAATAAGAAGCTTGAGTAACACTACTTTCCATAGTGATATTTGGGAAACAAGGGAATTTTGTTACATCAATATGATAAAAGGTTATTGATTTTCCTTCAAATACCATAACCGTTTCTTCCAAGTCTCTCCGATCTTTGGAAGTGACACTGTCATCATGAATAACATGGAACATAATATCCACATCCGGATTATTGACACATACCGAATGCATCATCACGCCTGTCGGCATGACAAACCACTTGTCAGTACATGCTACAATTTCCATCCTCATATTTTTATCTGCAAATTTAATTCAATTTGAACATATTTTTAACCCTGAATTGTATTGAGTTCTCCATAAGCTTATACAAAATGAAGCTTCGTGAGAATCCATGTTTCCTGGCAATTTTAAAGAAGGAGTCCATCTGTTGCCACTTTCTCTTGTGGAAGCTCTCCTTGAAAGGGTATAATATATCCTTATCAAAAACAGGAATACCTCTGTCTTTCAGAAAACGGTTTTTCTTTCCAATAACATCTACTATTAAAAGCATCCTTTCATACGTATTTGAAAATGTTATACTGCCAGGTCTATATGTTATGCAATAGACTCTCCGAGGATCTGCTTTTATCGCTGTAGCATGATATCCCACCATATATGAGAAAGTGACATCATTGATAGCAGGAGTCTTGTCAAATCTAATTTGAAAGCGATCAATTAGACTTTTCTTTATCATTTTTCTCCAAGGCTCATTGGACAAAAATCTCAAGTCCAATTTAAGCTCGTCGTTTTCTTTTATACATCGTTCTATCTGTTTTTGCAAAATATCTGCCCTATCTCTAATCTGAAATGTTTCTGAATCAACAGAGTCGGCACTAAAATAGACAACATCACAAGTCTCATCTTTATATTCGTCAAAAACATCATTAATGCATTCATGAAAAAAATCATCCGCGTCAGCAAAGAGCACATAAGTTCCAATGGCATATTGCAGACCAACATTCCTGGCATTTCCCCCCCCTTGGTTCTTCTCCAAATACACGAACTGCACATTGACGAAATCATTGTCCATCTCCTTGAGAATAATATGGTTCTCATCAGTGCTACAATCGTCTACGACAACCACCTGAACATCCTCCCGACATGGAATGGATTTCAGACAACGTCTCAACAATTCTGGAATATTATAATGAGGAATAATGACCGTATAGTTTATCATAAATGAAAGTTTTCAACTTTATAATCAATCTATGGGTGCGATATCAATATATTCATACGATGGCGGGACATGAGATTTCAATCCATACTTTCTCAAAGTATCAGCTACATAGTTAATGACACGGAGTTTGAAGGGGCGCCTGTCTGTTTTTACTCCTTTCCACCTTGTCTGTCCCTGATATTTGAAGAAAGTGCTGGAAAAGGGATGTTTGGGCTGTCTGCCATAGTTTACCCATGGTTTTTCTGCCGTGAAATGAACGATAACTGGATCCTTAAGAGCCTCATGCAACTCTTTTTCATATCTTCCAAAATCATATTGAGAACTACTCCATAAAAAACCACAGATTAAATTATACTTAATTGGGAAAACAATTTTCTTATCATAAAAAATGGCATTCAACAAATCTTGGTCAAGGCATTTAAGAATGTCAGCATGTTCTTGTATAAAACTTACAAATTCGCTCACGACTCTATGTTCACGCCAGTATTCTAAGTTAATAAGAATAACCCCAGAATTAAAATAACCATGCTGAGAAGGATAGTTTAAGCGCTTTGAATACTCTTTTGAATACTCTATTTCTATAATATCAGGTACGGTGCCAACTGCATACCCTTTCAATTCCGTGTTCCATAGTGGAAGCAAAGAATGCCTGACAATAATGTCGCCATCCAGATATAACACCTTACGAATGGTTCCTGGGAGTATTTCAGACATCATCAATCGATAATAAGCAGCCTGTGTAATAGCTGTTTTCGTCGTGGCGTATGGGAAACAGGGGAATTTTGTTACATCAACATGATAAAACACAATTGACTTTCCTTCAAATACCGTAACCGTTTCTTCCAAGTCTCTCCGATCCTTGGATGTGACACTGCCATCATGAATAATATGGAACACAATGTCCACATCCGGATTATTCACACATACCGAGAACATCATCACACCTGTCGGCATGACAAACCATTTGTCTGTACAAGCAACAATATCTATTTTATTCATAGAAGAAAATAATACGCTGCATATAAAACGGTAAAAATGATTATAAACTATGGGATAGAATTTCCCTGCTCACAATTTCGAAGAACTTCTCCTGCGAGAAATTTTGAGCTGCAACCATATATGCATCGTGAGCCATCTGCCTTGAACATCTCTGACAATGCCTTGACATACATATTATTCCTATTGGCCCCACCAGAGTTTATCTTGAATATATTACATTTAGTTGCAATAAACAGAATCTTCATATCGCACTAATTCTATAATTGAATGCTTCGTAACATAACATCTGTCAGATTATCAATTTGTCTTTTTAATGAATACCGCTCCATATAAAACTTCGACAACTGTTTCCGATTTTCTATACTAGGAGGATTTTCTATAAGTTCCCGCATTTTTACCGCCAACTCCTCAGGAGAATGAGGATTAAATGTTGGAAGTTTGTTGCAAGAAACTTCTTTCAACACATCAATATCTGAAATCAATACAGGAGTTTCCAATATGGCCGCCTCTATTGGTGTCCATCCGAAACCCTCTTTTAATGAAGGTGTTACGAACAAATCTGCATGGCGATACAAATAACGCATCTCTCCTTCACTTCTGTATGTGCGGTCAATAATGACTCTTTCCGCTATTTTCATATCTGAGACCATCTTCATCAACTCCTCATATTCCTTTGCAAAATTTGTACCTCCTTTGATATAAAGCACGTGAGGAATTGTATCTTTTACAAGGGAAAAAGCACGTATAAGCGTTCCCGTATTCTTTCTTTTCTCAAAAGTATTAACATTCAATATGTAATGCCTGTCATCAATATCTTTGACCATTTTCTCTTGCAAGGAAAAATCAAATGGTATACTGTTATATACAACTGTAGATTTTATCCCTTCAGTCTGTTTTAATTCTTTTCGTATTTCTTCAGAGATCGAGATATAATGCGACACTTTCTTATATAATAGTTTATAATATAATCTCCAAGCTAAATATTCATGCTTTCCCAATGATTCCTTAACTATATCATATAGGAAAAGGTCATGTACAATAGCATGCTGATGATATTTTTTCGGGAAAAAGAGCCTGCATCCGAAATGAAAAGGAGAAAGGACAACATCAATCTTTCTATTCTCTAGCTCTTTCTTAATCTTAATAGAGATAAGACCTAATATACGATCAACAATAGGCCAAGGAGTTACATAATGGTGTCCATCAACAATGATCTTCGGAACCTCGTATCCTGCCACCCTGTCAATATACAATTCAAACCCTTTCCAGACAATGGCCGAAACCTCAAATACTTCACTATTCCTAAAACCCTGTAGCAATCTGCCAGCATAAAGTGCCAATGAAGTCTCACTCCAACCTTTATCAATGATAAACGAACAATCTATCAACAAATAATGCTTTTTCATAAACATAAAACTCTAAATTCCCATCCTGAATCACACCTGTCGGCATGACAAACCATTTATCGGTACAAGCAACAATGTCGATTTTTGTCATTTCCATACAAACTTATCATATAAGTTTCTCTATCTTCTCTTGTTTTCAATCTATGGGCGCGATATCAATATATTCATCACAAGGCGGGAGTTGAGGCATTAATCCATACTTCCGCAACATATCGGCTACATAGTTGATGACGCGGAGCTTGAAGGGACGCTTGTCAATTTTTACTCCTTTCCACTTAGTCTTGCTCTGATATTTGAAAAAAGTACTGGAAAAGGGATGTTGGGGGTGCCTGCTATAGCTCATCCATGGTTTTCCAGGAGTGAAATGGACGATGACAGGATTTCTCCGTGATTCCTCTATTTCCATCTCGTCTTCTCTATAGTCATGTTGAATGGCTTCTTTACATAAAAAACCGTTCATCAAGTTGTACTTTATGGGAAGTATAACCTTATTTTCTGAGAATGCAATATTCAGAACATCCTGATCGTGCAATTGGATCCTATCGGAATAATCCTGCAAAATGCGAAAAAAGTCTTTAACAACGTCATGTTCTCGCCAGTATTCTAAATTAGCGAGAAGAACTCCTGAATTAAAATAGCCCAACCCTGGAGGATAATTCAGTCGATGATAATACTCTAAATTCCCTTCACTAAAATCAGGAATAACGCCAACTGGATGTCCCTTTAAATCTGTATTCCAAAGTGGAAGCAAAGAATGCCTGACAATAATGTCGCCATCCAAATACAACACTTTAAGAATGGATTTGGGTAAGATTTCAGACAACATCAAACGATAATAAGAAGCCTGAGTGACACCGACTCCTATTGTAATATTTGGGAAACATGGGAATTTTGTCACATCAATATGATAAAAGGTTATTGATTTTCCTTCAAATACCATAACCGTTTCTTCCAAGTCTCTCCGATCTTTGGAAGTGACACTGTCATCATGAATAGCATGGAACATAATATCCACATCCGGATTATTGACACATACCGAATGCATCATCACGCCTGTCGGCATGACAAACCACTTATCTGTACAAATTACAATGTCGATTCTATAATCATTCATTTCCATCATTAAAGGCATCACATCCTTCTTTGTTATCAGTTGTCTGTCAAATGACAATGATAGAGTTCTTTTTTTTCCTTATCACACCCCAATTATCGAAAACCTTATCGAAATTACCAACGACCATATCCACACCCTTTTCTTGGGCCACAAGCCTTCAAGAAACCGTCTTTGCGGGCGCATATCATATTACTCAACTTGCGAAAGTTGAGTACGTTATTTCGAAAGGACAGGATTGGATTAGAAGTGTTGTATCATAATCTATGGGAGTATAATGAACACATAGTTCAAGCACTTCCTCAATAGTAGTTGAATTTGTAATCCTTAGGGGCTCTTTTGTCTTACGTCCGACACCAGAGAAATAGTCTAAATACTTAAATTCTCCCTCAAATGTATCGTCTCCAAAGCGGATCCAGACATTAGGTATCTTATAGGCATCTGCAACGATCAATCCATGCAAGGAACTTGAAGCAATACATTCGCATTCGGTTATTCTATCTATGACACTCTCCCATCTGTCATAATTTACAATATCAATGAATTCTGCATTTTCACCAGCCTTCTTGACCATCCTGGCGAATCAGCTTATTCCCCTTATCTCTAAAATGGAGTATAATTCCAAGTTTGTGCTTCTTCTTTCTGATGGGCCGATACAAAAAGGGAAGTAATAATGCCGGGTCACCATATATCTCAGGACAGCTTATTCCTTGTTTTTCAAGATACTCTCTCGTCAATTCCCCTCGTACAGCACAGATCTTCTTCGGTAAACCATTCATTGGTAAATCTGCATCCCTGGCTCCACTTCCCCAAACTATATTATTATTCTGACTCATAAAATACAAGTTCAAAATAGACCCGATGCGCCTGCGACCCGTAACCACTGTAAAGCGGGCGGGGACCTATTAAAGACTTATCGTCCTTTAACACATTGATGAGCTGTGGCAACTAGCCTACGGCGGTTGGAGCTGAACGATTCTGCGATAGGCAGTGAGGAATGTCTGTACCAGCTCTTGCTGACGGTGAGGCTGGGTGCTGTAATGCGACAGGATGTCACGCTGGATGGCAATCAGCTGGTGCAGCCTGAGGATGTCGCCTTCCTCATAACGGTGGTTTTAGACTCGGCCAAAGATACCATTCCTAAGATGGTACTTCGCCTCCATGGCACGACGCTGACGGGGAAAGGCGCGGTCGGCCGCCTCCAGCGTCATCACAGTCAGCAGACGAGCGGCTGACTGCGGGTCTAAAACAATCTTTTGCATTGTTTTTGAATTAAATTGTTAATAAGTACTTATTATGTCCCACGTGGGGACAGTCTTTATTTCCTTTAGATGATTGTCGGTATCTTTGTCACACAGATAACACGAATCTCACCAATTATAGTAACCGTATGAATAAAGAAGCTATTGTAAACGAAATTGCCCAAGCGGAGACTGCTCCGCAACTGAGTCCGGAGGCCCTGCTGTTAGAGAAACTCCGTATCACGAGGAACAAAGAGCTGCCACCTGTCGAATTCCTGTTCACGCTCTTCGGCAAGCCCTGTTTTCCCCGGAAAGAACTGGTGGCCATCACTGGCAAGGCCAAGAGCGGTAAGACTTTTGTCACGTCCATGCTGATGGTGCAGTGCTTTGTAAAGGAGGTGCTGGCGTTTAAAAACGGGGAAATGGGGAGGTTGCGGGTGCTGTGGTATGATACGGAGCAGAGCGACCAAAGCACTCAGGACATTCTCCGTCACCGTATCGTCCCGATGGTGGAGGCCGCCGGGCCGTTCCAGGACGACCAGATGGACATCTTCAATGTCCGTAGCCTGAACTGGGAGGTTCGCCGTGACCTCCTCAAGGAGGCCATTGCCAACAGCAGTCCCGACCTGGTGATTGTCGATGGCATCCGTGATCTGGTCAACGACATCAACGACGGTGTGCTGGCCCAAGAGGTCATCGAGCATCTGATGAGTCTGGCACAGGCGCACGACTGCTGCATCGTCTGCATTTTGCATCAGAACAAGGGCTCTGAGGACAAGAACCTGCGCGGCTGGATTGGTACCGAACTGATGAACAAGGCCTTCGAGGTCTATTCCTGTGAGAAGCTGCTGCCGAAGCGCATCTTCAAGTTCGAGCAGACGCTGACCCGTAAGTATGACATCGAGCAGCCCCTGTATTTTGAGGTCAATGACCAGGGACTTCCCCAGATGACCGTCAACCCGCCCGACAGCGAGGAGGGTTGCCGTCATACCGATGACTTTCCGCAGTTGAACAAGGACTATATCATCCATGATGAAAACGACCAGTGGCAACTTGATACGAAGCGGCTGTTCCGTGATGCCTTCGGCAACAATGGGCAGATTGGCGGGGCTGCCCTGCGCACTGCCGTGTGCCAGTTGTCTAATATCCGTTCGTTTAAGTACTATAACACCATTCTTGACGAGGTGGTGGGCTCCGGCCTTATTGTGAAGTCGCATGACAGTAACGGCCATGTCGTCTATACCCTCGAGGCTACCCCCTTCTGAAGCCACTGCCCCCTCTATATTTCCGCCCCCTTATAAAGGGGGCTCCAATATGAGGGGAGGCTTCAAGGGCCCCAACAATAATTGACAATTGAGAATTGAAAATTGACAATTAAGATGAAGCAGAAGGAGATATTATCACCGACGTTCAAGTCAATATTGCGAGCGATGCCGAAGCAGCCGACGGATGTTCTATGGAAACGTTGCCTGTCGATTGGCAGCCAGTTCTGTGAGGCTGTGGTCGGTGCCGGCTATCTCTCGTGGGAGCAGATGGTGAGTGCGTCCTGTCGCTATTGTCTGGGATGTAGCAATCTGGGCGGTGTCATCTTCTGGCAGATTGACCAGGATGGTCGTGTCCATGACGGGAAGGTGATGTACTACCGGTCTGACTGTCACCGTGACAAGGACCGTCATCCGACGTGGGTCAGTAGCCTGATCCGTCGGCGGGACCCTTTCCCAAATGCCCGACACGAGACCTCGCATTGTTTGTTTGGACTCCACTTATTGGTGGAGGGAGGAAGGTGGAGGGTGGAGGGAGAATACTCTGTAGTGGCGGTGGTGGAGTCTGAGAAGACGGCGGTTATCATGTCTGAACTCTGCCCGCAGTATATCTGGTTGGCAGCTGGGGGCCTCTGGGCGTTGCAGCCCGATCTGTTCCGTCCGCTCCAAGGCCGCAAGGTCATCCTGTTTCCTGATACCGATCTTGACGGTACAGCCTTTCGTCGCTGGTATGATGCCGCCCAGGCGGTTATGGCCTCGCCTTTCTGGGAGGACTCGCCGCCCATCCGTGTCAGCCCCATCTTAGAGCTGAAAGCATCTCCTGCCCAGAAATCCGCCAAAATTGATCTCATCGATTATATCTTTGAACATTGAGCATTATGATTAGAACCATGTACAAATCCGAGCTTGCGAAGCTCGCTGGGGTGTCGCCCAGCACCTTTCGTCGTTATCTCAACACCCGTAGGGAAATCCTTGCCAGTTTCGGTGTCACGCCCCGTGCCCAGACGCTGAATCCAAAGGCTGTCCGCTATGTCTGTAACGACTATTGCATCGATCTTCCAGAAGAAACGTGGCCGAAGCACGAAAAGTTTGTCTGATGTCCGTCAATGACCGCCAAAGATCATCAGTGCGCTTTATGGATGTAGTAATTTTGCATTGTGATTCAGAGCTCCGGCCGTTATGGCTGTTCCTATGTCATCTATGGTTCAAAGAGATAGTTCCTACGACTGAAAGGAATAATCCTTTACCCCTATAAGGTCCTATTCCTACGACGCAAAAAGACTATCCGGATAGCCCAAAGGGATTATCTCCACGACCCAAAGGTGACCTCCCCCAAATTATCAATTTTCAATTATCAATTATCAATTAACGTCATGTCTCAAAAGTACATCAAGACCCAGAACAACAATTCGTATTCGAACGCTTATGGCAAGTTCTACGCCACGGCAGTGTATGACAACAGTTTCATCGGCACCGAGGAGCTGGCCGATTTTATCCAGCGACAGGCCTCCGTGAAGAAGAGCGACATCAAGGCAGTGCTCCAGGAGTTGGGCGAGGCCATGAAGCACTTCTTCGAGTTGGGCCAGAAGGTGAAGCTCGACGGCATCGGTATCTTCAAGGTCGGTTTCTCATCCATCGGCGTGGCCAAGAAGGAGGACTGCACTGCCGCCACCATCACCACCCGTCGTGTGCTCTTCCAGCCCGAGAGCCAGCGTGTGGTCGTCGGCCAGCAGAAGATGCCCGACGGCACTGTCAAGCTGAAGTATGTCAATGCCAAGACGCTTCTCAAGGATGTAGTCTTCGAGGAAACCCACGACAACGCGATGAACGTCGAACCTGAGGAGTCTACGGAACCTGGTGAAAACACTGGCGAAGGATAATTTGAAAAAACAAAATCCATAGACAACAACTTAATCTTTAGAATAAATGAAAATCAGTCGTACTACAATCGGGAAGATCCTGAAGTTCATCGGATCCATCATCACCCTCGTCATCACCACTTTCTTCGTGCAAAGCTGCACCAAGACCCTATTCTGATTTTAACTTTTTAATTATCAATTGTCAATTATCAATTTGACAAATGCGCAGCATTGATCTTATCATTGTTCATTGCAGTGCCACGCGCTGCAACCGGAGTTTCTCTGTAGAGGATCTCATTGCCTGTCACCGGGCCCGTTTCGGTTTCACCGGCTATCACTATTACATCACCCGTGATGGAGAGGTCTATCAGACCCGCCATGAGAATCTTGTCGGCGCTCATGCCCGCCATTACAACCAGCACTCCATTGGCGTCTGCTATGAGGGCGGTCTCGATGAGAAAGGTCGTAAGGCCGACACTCGCACTGAGGCTCAGAAAGCCTCCCTCTGGCATCTCCTCAAGTCATTGAAGCTCGACTATCCCAACGCCAAGATCATCGGTCACTGTGACCTCCCTGGCGTCAGCAAGCCCTGCCCCAGCTTCGATGCGAAGACCGAGTACGCCTGTCTGTAACTCTTTAGGTCACACAATTCTTTGTGTGACCTTTTGTCCATTGGCATACTCCCATGTACGGACAAGGTCTGCCCAAACAGAATCCATATTATATCTTTCAACCCTCCGCTTTGCGTTTATGCGGCATTTCTTTGTCAGTTCCTTGTCATACAAGAACCGGAGGATGGTATTCTTGAGGGCTTCTGCATCCTTGGAGGGGATCAAGAGGCCGCACTTCTCACCATTTTCTTCTCCAATCATTTCGGGAATGGCACCGACTGTCGTTCCGACAATGGAACAGCCACAAGCCATACTTTCAAGAATGACGTTCGGGAATCCTTCAGTGTAGGAAGGGAGCACAAATATCCCACACTGCACCATAAGACGTAAAACTTCGTCGTAGGGTACTTCACCTAATATTTCCAGGTTCATATTCTTTCCAGAAATGGCTTCCAAGTCCGTCTTGACCTCTTCTCTTATCATTCCTGCCAGCACCAAATGTATTCCCTGGATGTCCTTACATGCTTCTACCAATTCATAAACCCCCTTTGTCTTTAGGCAGTGCCCGGCAAAAAGGATCATCTTTTCATCTCTCAGACAATCTTTCCCGTGTTTCTCAACAAAGCGTTCCACTTCAGGAGCTAACGGATTGGGGATATTAATGATGTTTTTATATCCAGCGACAGCCAGCGCATCATAAGATGGCTTGTTCATTGTCACACAAGCATCGACATGTTTAATTGATTTCTGTAGCAGTTTCCATTCCCAATTATTAGCTTCTTTGATTTCTTGAATTCGCCCATAATGGAGATGGAGGACTGTATGGACATTATACTGCTTTGCCATGAAAAGCAGAACAATATCCTTAATAAAGCTGATAGAGCCACTCGTACAAACATGCACAACATCATATTGGCTTTGCTTCAGCTTTGACCGTGCTCTCAGGATGATTCTTGAGTATTCCCATATACCACAAATTAACCTCATGAATAAATTAGAGGAAGACTTCCTGTCCATTGCCAACAGATCCAGTTCCACATCCTCATAGCAGTGATTCTGATAGCAATTCAGGATATGCCCTGTCCATCTTGTTATCCCGCCGTTTCCATGATATGGTGAAGCCAATAATATGCGCACGGTACCCGTGAATTTATTTCTTATAACTGGAGAAGATGGTTTCAAGTTCCGTTCTTGATAATCTTTCCTCCTCTGGATAGAGTTTAGATTCATGCAGAACGATCTCATCTATCGTCCAATAGAACTTGATAGGCCTTGCCGGTACACCTCCCGCTATACAATACGGAGGAAGGTCTTTGTTTACTACAGCTCCAGCAGCGATAGTAACACCTCTACCTATATGAACACCACTGAGAATTGTAACATTACACCCAATCCAAACATCTTTTTCTATAACGACCTCAGCATCATACCCTTCGGGCTTGTTCTTCTCGTTAATATCAGTTAAAAACATACCCTTTATACGCACATGATTCCCTGTATGTACGGTCAGATGTTCTGCTATAGAGCAATTTCCCTTGATGATCAGATTTGCATTAATTGCCGAAATAAACGCATAAGGTCCAATACCCACGTCATCTCCGATATAGACATTCTTCTGATAGCCTATATTATATGGCGGTGTCAGAATGACGTGATTGCCAATTTTGCCGAACCCAGTTCGGTTCATCCCGAAATAATTAGAATATAGGCTGCACAGACCTCGTACAATCTTATTGTCTTTTATGAATCGTTTCCTCATTTGGCAGGTAACAATGCAATATAGTCTTCAATGAATCTTTTTTGTGAGAAATAAGTCTCTGCCACTCTGCGGCTAACCTTACAATAACTCTTATACTCTTCGTCGGAAAGAAAAAGTGATTTCTCTATCTTTTCGGCAATTTCAGGAATAACATGCGGGTTGAAAAGGAATCCGTTCTTTTTCTCTTTTACATAGAGACCATTGTCACTCACATCACTGCAGATGGCAGGTAATCCGCATGACAACGCTTCACACAAGGCGTTTGATGTACCCTCGTAGAATGAGGGCAGGCAGAAATAATCTGCATTCTGGTATTCTTGAACAATTGAGGCCGTCTTTGGAATTAATTGAAAACAATTCTCTAATCCACACTCCGTTATCTTATTTTGGCATTCTTCGACGTATGGAGTTGCCTCGTCTATGCCATACCATTTAATGACAAACGTATGGCCATGGCCTTTTATTATTTTGGCTGCTTCAATGAGACCTAAGGTGTTTTTGGGCTTCCATACAGAAGCTACCACAATAATAACCCTGCCTCTTTTCTTTGGGGGTGAGGGAGTATATGTCTCCAAGTCCACGTAGTTCGGTATAGTTATACTCTTCGCCTGATCATGCGGATAATGCTTACCGATAAACCGATTTTGGGAATAGGAGTTTGTAATAATGACATCAGCGTACCTGAACAGAAAGAACTTTGCTTTTTCAGAAACGTTAAGTGTTAGGGAGAGATTCCTTTCGCTGACAATCAGTTTAAACTTCATTCCGGAAGCCTTGAACAGGCAAGCCATCATATTGGGGGCATCAAGATAACTGATTACAATCCCTGGTTGGAAATGCCTTATGGCCCGAGCTATCAGGAAAATCCGTTTTATCTTGTTCTCAGTACCTGCCACATACTCATTCGGGATATGGTGTTCATCAAGATATGCCTGATAAAAACAGATGGGATGATAATAGATTATCTTTATCGGATATCCCCTGTCCTGAAGCAGTTTGGCCAAACCTACCATCTGCCGTTGTGCGCCCCCGGAACCAAGACTGTCAATCAAAAGCAGTATCTTTTTCAGCATAAGTCCCGGAGCTGTTTCGGCAGGCAATGGAATAAGGCGCAGGCAGACAGCCACAGAGGGCGTATATTCATCAGTTGTCCTACCGACTTTAGGAGGTGACGTTTTAACGGACTATAGTTGAGTTGCTTTAAATAATTGTGATGAATGGGAAATACACCTAAGGACTTCAACTTTGTCATCATCGCTCTGTTCTCCCTTAAAGAATAATAGCGGAAATAAAGAATCAGAAGACTAAAAGTAGAATCGTCCTTGGAATTGTCCAATGATTCACGAACTTGTGCAGGTACAGCATAATTCTTTATCAGGTGATTCCTAAACCTTAGCAAATGGCAAAGATGTGTATATACTCCATCAATAAAACCATCATAACGCTTTATCAAATCTTTTCCCCTTGAATGAGAAACGCTCGAAGAATGAAATACCCAATTATACACTTCTGCTTTCACTTCACCGACCCGACCGATATCTGACATCATTTCGCGATAGTAGTCAAAGTCCTCTCCCATGATCATTCCCTCATTAAAAAGCAATTGTTTCTTCTCTATATATTCGCGTTTGATGAGGAATTCCCAAGGATGAGAAGTCATTTTGTAGGGTGGTGTCAGCATCATATTAATACCCGGATCATATATGGTCACTTCATTTAAGTCCGGATTACCCTGAGGCTGCACATCTTCTCCCCCCCCCCTGTAACCGAAGAAAAGGGCATCCGTGTCATTGGATTTTGCAATGTCATATAAATGGCCCAACACATTCTCTGCAACGAAGTCATCACTGTCACAGAAAAAAACAAGTTCTCCCTTTGCCATGGCAAGGCCCTTGTTTCGTGCAGCACTGGCTCCTCTGTTCTCCTGCCAAATATAACGGATATTGGTATGTGACCGAACATAGTCATCAACAATCTTGTGACCATCTGTTGACCCGTCATCCACTACTATAATTTCATATTCATCTGCTGTCAAGTCCTGATGCAGCAGGGAATCCAAGCACTTGGCAATCCACTTCTCACCATTATAATATGGAATAATAACACTCAATTTCATTGGTATTACAAAAAGAGGCAAGCGTAGAGGAACTGCCGGAAATTATTATTGATGATCGCATCTTCTATCTGGCTATTTGCAGATATTGGGCATTTGTTGTTATAATAATGAAAATATAGTTCGCGCGATCCTAAAAAAACAGCCATGTTCGCCTGTTTGTCACCTAACGAATAGATCCGAATGGTATTTACCTTGAACTGATGAAGTAACTGATTTTGAAACTTTTCGTCAAACGGCAGGCTGGATGTATTTCTGTCATTCAACAGTTTTGCCGTTATCCAAAATGAGTCTATCACTTTTGGTTTTCCTGTACTCAAGGCACTAATACCATTCCTATTGATACGGTAGTCATAAACGACTTCTTCTATGCTTGTTATGCTCTTTGCACAATCATGGATGACCATGGCAAAGACTGTATCCTCAAACCAATATTGTTCTGGGAATCTATGTTCGTTCCATAGATGAGCCTTATACACTTTTCCCCATGGGAAACCAAACAGCTGCCCTGGTCGGGGGATGGTCTTTGGCCTGAGTGTAGTGCCCTCAAATCTGATATAGCCACCTCCAACGATATCATAGTTGCCTTCATAAGCTTTATCAAGCAGATTCTCTATGGCACCGTCCGGCAATCGGTCATCAGAATCCAAAAACGTAACATACTCCCCACCGATATGTTCCAATGCCCTGTTTCTGGCACCAGAGAATCCTCTGTTCTCCTGATTGATAATCCGTATGCGGTTGTCATGGGCATATTTGTTGATAATTTCAGAACTGCAATCTGTTGACCCGTCATTGACAATGATAACCCGATACGTATATTTAGTCTTCTGACTTAGGGCAGACTCTATACATTCTGCTACATACTGCTCTGTATTATAGACTGGAATAATGATTTCCAGATTAACCAGTTCCTCCTCGGAGGCTATTTCATTTTTACAGAGACAAGACCCGCCAACATCTGGATTCAGTTGCCTTAGATATTCCTTCCAGTCAGTGAATTGAGGAACCGCCTGCAACCTTCTTGTAATCCTTTTCAGAATAACGTAGGCTATTTGGTTGATTCTCAATATCTTTGTAATCCTTGTAAAAAGAAGCAATAGGCTATTCATTTATATATGAATGTCTGACCTGTTTTCAATATAATTTTCCTCTTAGCCTTTTCATTCTGTGCCAAGCAATAGCCAACACATAATGCTGTTACCGTCGGCATACCATCTATAGACATGGAGAACAGTGAAACCAAAAAATAGATGATAATAAAGTCTCCTAACGTCTGTTTAAATTCTATCGGTCCGCAATAAGAATTCCACTCCCTGACATAAAACACCCAGTAGAACAAATAGAGTATCACCCCGAAGACTCCCTGGTTTATCGCAAACTCCAACCAGTCATTATGAGCGTTATTGCCCAATCTAAGATAAGTTGCATTTGCACCGCAGCCAAAAAGGAACTCCCAACCAGAAGTCCGATGAATAAAGTAATCAAAGTAGAAAGGATACATCCAACTACGTGTACTTGTATCTCCTTCCAAAGTACTGTTTACGCGAATCTTGAAATAGTCACTTGTCTCATAAAGATTCATCACAAATAGGTATATCAAACAAATGGCTGCAACAGACAAAAACAAAATATAAATAATTTGTTCTGTCGTTCTTGCTCTAAGGTGACGCTTCATATATAGGAAAAGAGCTATCGTGCCCACTAAAATTGCGCCTCTTTTCATCGCCATCATAATATAGGCATAGATGATGATCAGAAAGATATATTTCCATAAATCTTTCATTTTAAATAGGCCTAACATCGGTATTAACGGCACAAATACATATCCCATATTGTTGGTTATTTCCTCTTTCTCTATCTCCCCTGAAACAAGAAAAAAATTCTGATTATACATTATGATGGAAAATAGCAGAAATGCCATGAATAAAAACTTCATATTCTTCTCATTAAAGTCCCCTTGTAAAGTGAAGAAATAAAAGGCATAGATTGGTAGTACTGACGTATAAATTCTTTGCAAATAACCAAACTCTAATGACGTGTTTAAATTAAATTCATCAGGATATAGTGCAAAACCACTAAAAAAAAGGATGAGACCGTATAGGGTAATAACTAATAACAGACCGTTCAACCACTTAAAATAAGGGCCTATTCTATAATGAATATTCACTTGAAAGAATGCATAGAAAGACATCAGCATTAACAATACAAGTATGGACTGGGCAATGATTCCTGTAATCATCAGCAGTTCTTGTAGATAATACATCATCCACATGGCAATAAAGATATAACAGGCATTATTTCGTAGGAAAGACATATTTGTTTCTGATTAACCTTCTAATAATGTGATATAGTTTCCAAGAATATGATCCCATTCTTCCGGGTCAAAGCCACCAATTCCGCTTGTAGGGTAAAAGGTCAATTCGCCAAGATAGGGATGACCGTCTATTTCATAAAAGTCAACACGGATAAAAGGAATTCCTGCCGACAATAACTGGGAGAAATCCAACATTTTCTGTAAACTTACAGGCGGACAGATTCTATTTCTTGAAAAGGGATAGTTCTTAGGTTCATGAAATGGCTGATGAGTCCAATTTGTGTCATAGAAGTCAATAGACATGTCATGCCCCCTTCCACTAATAACCTGACAATATCTTGGGATACCGTTAAAACAGAAAAATTTATAGTCCATCAGCTCCTCTTCGTTGTTTCCAATAAATTTCTCTGCAATTATACGGCGTCTGACGTTTTTATAAGCCCACTCCCGTGCACCCGCATAAATATCCTGCTTCATGGCTTCATGAAGTTTCCCTACAGCCACGCTGACGTCAAAGTCTGACTTATCTTTGCAAATGATTACCCCCCAACTGCCTCCACCATGTGTTGTCTTAAGTACGAACTGTTGGGGTAATGCATCAAAATCAATATCCTCCGGCCTGTCCCATACGCCAAGTGTAGGAATGATATGTTCCTGACCAATAATACCTGCCACATAATCTTTCACGGCGTATTTATCCACCATCATCGTATATTCCGGCCGGCGGTCATACAATTTCAACCACTGTATCTTCTCACAAAAAGATTGCGGCTTTTTCAAGTTCAACAGTTTACCAGTATTAAATAAATAGAATAGTTGCAGATACCATTTATCTGGAATCCAGATGCCGTAATCCCTTAATAAGGCAGAAAACAGGATACTGGGCTTCTTTATATATTCTCTGAGTGGCAGCATTAATTCATACGTTATAATTGTTTTACAATATTGGCAGGATTCCCTGCAACAACACAATTATCAGGAACATCCTTCACTATGACACTTCCTGCTCCTACAATAACGTTATTCCCTATGGTTATATCACCTATAATGTTTACATTTGCTCCTAATGATACATGATTGCCGATGGTCGGAATCAGATCATTCCTGCCATGCATCTTATTCCCTAAAGTTGTCAAATGACAAATGGTAAAATGGTCACCAATATATCTTGCATTAATGATGGTACCATACGGATGATTGAGCACAAAAGCATTTTTACCTATATATTCTACCCCTGGACAAATGGTAAACGATGGATATTCTTTAAGTAGAAGTCTTAACCAGCGTGCCTTCACATGACCAATTCTATAATAGAAAAGATTCCGATAAGATTGGTAGAAGACTAAAAAATATGCTAAATTCCTTTCTGTTTTACACCGGTGATTCATCTCCTCTACATCGGAGTCTATCAACTCTTTAGCACTCTCGTCCAGAAAGGCGTAGCAAACCAAGTGTGGAAAAACAAGAACGTGTTTCAGAAGATAGTCAATTCTCATATTTGTTCCTTTTTTAATCCATTAAGAATCTTGACAACATGAGATTCGCATTGAAGATAGGCAAGCAATACTGTTTTTTTACTTTTCGGAACAAAAGACGGCAACAGATGTCTTTTATATAATGCCAATAAGTAGCGATTAGTATATGGTTCAAATATATGATTAACCGTCTGGTTATTCAAGTATTCATCATATTTTTCTGACAGGACTTTTGGACTGTTGATGATTTGATTTAATCTATTTATTGAGGCAAGAAAGTCCTTCTGCCTTTCCTCTCCTAATAATTCTATGCCTGCTTTTATTCCACATTGGAAGTAGGGAATCAGATTAAATGAGACCTTGCCCTTGTCTAAATGTAGTAAGACCATCATACCTTCATTCCACTTCTTGTCATTATCTCCTCCTGAGTCAAAACAGAAATTGCCCAACCCATAGAATATGGGGTTGCCTTTATAAACCTCATAACCACTATAGCAATGCTGATGGTGATTAATGACGGCATCAGCCCCTACATCTATGAAAAAGCGATAGGTTTCCTGCATCCGTGGACTTGGAAGCTGAAAATGTTCATGTCCTCCATGGACAATGACAAGCACGAAATCAGCATGTTTCCTCGCCACTTGAATAGCATAGTATTGTTGAATCGGGTTTAATGGATTACTACCAGCTGCTGTTTCCGTGGCAATGGAGAATTCATGTTCACAACAGTTGATAATGGCCAAGGTGCAGCCACTGATTTCTTTATATAAAACTTCTGAAGCCTCTTGAAGATTCCTTCCACCACCAACAACATCGATTCCATATTTCCTACAGGCTGAAAGGGTGTTCTCGACACCATCCTCTCCAAAGTCCAGAAAATGATTGTTGGCAAGTGTCACCCCCCGAATGCCAGCCCATTTCAATGCTTCAATGCCTTTCTCTGGGCATTGGAGGTTTGGCCCGCATTTTACGATGGGTTCTTCGCTACCTTTTGTGATGGGACATTCCAAATTGACAATGGAATAGTCTGCATCTTTGATGACGCTCTGAACATTGCCAAAGACAGAAGAATAGGCATCTCTCTCTAATAAGCCTGTCACCCTTTTTTGTGGACAGTAATCACCAGCAATGAGTATCTTCATTTATTATGTAAGATTCTATACCTAATAAACAGTTTTATTATCTGGACATAATTCAGAAACAGCAAGATATTCCTGAAGGAGACATAATGGTCCAAGTGATTCTCAGAAATATGCTTGCTAAGATATGTATTGCCTTTATTATATCCCTGGATATAAAGACCACATAGAATATTAGTAATGCATCGATTCAAATCGGCATATAGCTCCGGATAAAAGGACACAATATTATCCCTCGTTTTATTTAAGATGCAAATACTTTTAATGGCGTTATCATTAAATCTGATTTGGGTCGACGATCCTGCGTTCTGCATATAATGATACACAACATCATCAATCACAATGGTCTTTGTCATATTTGCAACCACTTGATAGATTATACAACCATCCTCTCCGTTTGTTGCATGCTCGTAAGTCTTATACTCATAATCCTGAAGTAGAGATGCCTTGAATAACTTACCCCAAAGGCTTTGCGTCATTTCATGGCGAAGCAATGACTTTAAAACGCATATCGTAGAGTTTCCATACCTTAATTCACTATGATGCCTTGTTTTTTCCCCATCTGTGGAAATAACCAAATGGTTACCACACACTATATCTGCGTCTGACTCTATTGCTGCATGATATAACTTTTCTAAAGCATTTGATGGCAGTTCATCATCACCGTCACAGTAGGTAATATAATCACCTTTCGCAATACAGTCGCCCCTTCTTCTTGCAATCATTGGACCATGATTTTGGTCATGATGCACTATTTCAATTCTGCTATCCTTAGCCGCATACTGTTTCATCACCGCGAAACTGTTATCAGAACTGCAATCATCAACCAGTATTAACTGCCAGTCTTTCATCGACTGTTTTATTACAGATTCTATGCATCGACAAATATACTTTTCAACATTATAGACAGGCACTATAATACTGACCTTCGTAGGAGATGACACAAATCCACTCATAATCAAATGACGTGACTATAATTATTGAACATATTGTAAGACTTCGTCCACTGCTTTTACAAAAACATCCATGGAATAGTGGTCGTGGGAATATTGAAATGCTCCACATTCCATATCCATTCTACTCTTTTCATCTAATAGCCTGGCGAACGCAGAAATGAATTCAGAAGAGTTCCTAAAAACACATAAACCCTTTGACGGCTTTATGTCATCTGTTAATAATCCCCTTGCTCCAAATGGCGTAGTTAAACAAACGCGAGAATATGCCATTGCCTCTAATGTTTTAATGCATGTCCCCCCCCCGGCATAAACAGGAACTACCGCCGCAACACACTTTGCATAGACTTTCTCTAAATCATCAACAAATCCCACATAAGAGACGCCATCAGTACCATTCCACCTGTCTGCCATTTCCTTAGGGGCATTCCTTCCACCTATAATGTATCTTACCTGGGGATATTCTTTATGAAAAGATGGCCAGACATCCTTTAAGAAACGATCAACCCCCATGTAATTGGGAAGATAGCCCATTACACCGATTGTAAACAGATAATTATCTCTTTCAGATCTGGGATTGTAACTTACAGATGGCATCATTGGAATATTCGGCAATAGCTTGATCTTTTCATCAAACTGTCCGAGTTTATCGTGACTAGAAATCCACCCGCCAATAACATTTCTTAAGACATATTTTGTTTGGAGTTGATTGAGCCATCGGCCGAAAGGCCTTAATAATCGTGGCAGAGAATATTGAGAAACAGTCTCAAAAACCTGTATTGGACTATCATCTATATCTAATATCGTAGGCAATACCTTCCATATATGAGAATAATAAAAAGTATTTATATATCGGCAAACGGCCACATCCATAACATCATGAGGATAGCACCCCGGAAAGCGATTATTATCGAATAGAGGGAATGGCAATATTGGCAAGCCAGAGATTCTGTTAATTAGACGAAACAGGAACTTCTTAAACCGGCATTCTGAACTATTAAGATTCACAAAGCATATCGGATGT
>Ga0310696_10002337_pt1 | contig 25367 bp, 43 predicted proteins | sample AusTroGonzalo_MG_4_FD_203885 | JGI IMG/M metagenome (GOLD analysis project Ga0310696, IMG submission 203885) | Bovine rumen microbial communities from tropical cattle in Woodstock, Queensland, Australia - Gonzalo_02 (v2) (version 2) | ecosystem: Host-associated > Mammals > Digestive system >...
CAGAAGTACGCAGCCAAGATTGGCGTGTTCTTCCCAAATCTTTATGAATAATGGTCACTCTCTCCACAGCAACGGCAATCATGCTCGTCAGGAAGAATCTTGACGAGGCCGGTCTCAATGAATCCATGATGTATGGTGACGGGATTGAAATCAACGACAATCTCTCGCTGGATGACATCATCAAGAAGAACCTGCCCGAAGCGATCAATGCGGTGCATCAGTATGCCCCCGTGTCGTTGCTTGAGGGAGAAAGTTACCAGTTCAAAACATCAGGGTCAAGACCGGAGGGAGAAACGATTAGCCTCTCCTCTGACAGAGTATTGACTTTCTCTCCCTCCAAAGACTCTGGTTTTCTTCGCCTTGTGGCATTCCAGGCGGCAGACTCGCCTATCGTAGTGACGGATGTCCTCAAGGAAGCCTCCCCTGAAGGGAGGAAGCAAACCAACAAATATATCAGGGGGAGTTTCGACAACCCGAAACTTGTGCGCAAGCAGGGTGACATGACCCCTCCTGTTTTCAAATACTATACTGTCAAGGGTGCGTTCAACAATGCCGCAAGTGCTGTTGCTACCTTCATGTTTGTGAAGGAGCAGGTTTACTCTCCCTCGGCAACTTCCTACAAGATTTCCCGTCTGCTCCGGCAGAACATCATAGACTGGCTGACTGGGATGGTGATGGAGACCTACTCCGACCAGAGAGCCAATGCCTTCTTTGAGAGGGCAAAATATTATGCTGAATAATTGATTTGCTATGGACATCATAAGACGTGGTAACGACATAAACGTCTCCTGGTTCGTTTACGGGCGCAATGGGGCGAAGTATTCGCTGACAGACAAGATTGAGCATCTATGGCTGGTGAGTGGCCCTCGCAAGAAAGAAATATCCGCTTACTCGCTCCAAGCCCGTAACCAGATTGTCTTCGTGATTGATGACACGGAGTTGCAGAAGTATGGCACTTACAAACTCGTCCTTGAGATCCGTGAACCGGACAGTGAGGTTGAGGATGCCACCTATGAGCTTTCCCACGTCTTCCAGATAGTGGCCGAGACCTATCCGATGACCGCCAACAAGACCATCAATGGTCAGGCAGATATCGTCATTAGGTCTGTGCTGAACAATGTCTATGTCTCTACCCTTGAAGGAGCATCGGCTTATGAGATAGCCGTTGCTCACGGATACGAGGGTACGGAAGAGGAGTGGCTCGGTGGATTCATTGCATCAGTGAGGTGCGAATATCCCAATCTCATCTTCACCAAGGCAGACGGCAGCACCCTTACCGTCAGCATCGCTCACACCCATCCTGCTTATGAGTCAGCAATAGCTGCTTTACAGGATATAATCGGCAATCTGGCCATTACGACCAATGGTTCATATTATACCCTTACCCTGGGAGACCTGTCTGTACAGTTCTACTCTAAGGGACAGGTGGATGCCCTTCTCGGTGGAGGCGGCAGTGGCGAAGTCGTTCCTGATGATCCTGACGATGCGTTCTTGAATTTCTCCCTCAACGAGTTGACAATCCCTGCTGACGGGACTCCCAACAAGACCGTGTGGGTGAACTCTAACATCCCTTGGCAGATTACCTCGGAGACCCTGCCCAACGAGCAGCAGGATGCTCAGACACCGACCACCAGCACTGCACAGAACGTTTCTCTCAAGCAGATAACACTCAAGGTGGGAGACAGTTTACAGATTGAAGAAGTATAAAAATCCGATATCATGAAATACACATCAAAGAATCCTTCCGTAGCATTCGTATCCGAGCAGGGTACGGTTGTCGGAGTCGCAGCCGGAAGCACGGTCATAGAGGTCAAGGAGGACAATGGCGAGTATCGTGGTCAGATCCCGACCACAGTTGTCCCCAACGACAGTTCATATATTCCTGTCACGGGTGTCTCCTTGAATACGACCAACGTGAGGCTGAAGTATGCCTATGACTTCTCCAAGCAGTTGAAGGCAACGGTCTCCCCATCCAATGCGACCAACAAGGCTCTGACGTGGTCATCGTCCGATCCGTCCGCATTGAGCGTAGTGAACGGCTATGTGAAGGTCTTGAGGGAAGAGACCGGAACGTTTACCGTCACTGCGACATCGGTTGACGGCCCTGCAGCCGCCTGCACGGTATCCATCGTGAGGAACGGCACGGTGGTCAACTCCGTATCTCCTTCCACCATCAATATGACGAGTGCGGATTCCAAGACCTATCACATCTCGGTGGATACAACGGACTATGATGGATACAAGTCAGGCTATTCGGTGTACGACACCTACGGACTGACGAGGGTGATAAACAAGACCGATAGCGGATTTGACCTGGTGGTCTCGGAGAATGTCGGCACTGACCGACAGATAAAGGTGTATGTCAGTGGTCTTCATAGCGGGGATGACACTTCCATTATCACCATCAATCAGCCCTATTCGAAGATTGCCTCTGCGTTCATTTCTCCGAGTGACGGAGGAACGAGCTATTGCCATGCAGATGGATCGTTCTACCACAAGGACTTCCCTACGAGGGTGACCGGGCTGAACACCATCTACTTCCAGTGCGCTCCCGAAGCCTTCAATGACATCATCAGCAAGCTCGGAACGTCCGAGAGTTGGCTGACGATAAGGAGCTATCACGAATATAGGGAAGATATCGGAGGTATGGTCGGCATTGCCGCTGCACCCAACACCACGGGAAGTCCGAGGACTGCCTATGTGACCTTCCCTGGAGGACTGATGTACTATGTTGAACAGGATGCATAATTGAGATAACCATGTCGAAGACACTAACACCTTCTGGAGTATCCGGCACTGGGTCTGACTCGTTGATCCTTGCGATGGGCAAGAACACGACAAGGGCGCAGAAGACATACAAGTTCGCAATAACTGGGGACAGCGGAAATGTCCCAGGAGCGAATCAGCTTACCGTTACGCAGGCGTTCACTCCCCTTGCGAACTCCTATTACAGTTCTGCTACGACCAATATGGTTGAGAGTTCCTCGGCACAGACCGTTACCTTCACCGGAGATGCCAACGGACGGTATCTGAAGTGCGTATCGAACTCCCAGTACATCACGATAACCAGTTGCATGGAGTACTCCATCTCGGCAGGTCATGCGGTAGGCAATACCTTCACGGCAGTGTCCAACTTCGAAGGAGGCAGTTCATCGTATCGGTATGTCATCACCGCATCCCTTGTAGCGAATGCCCCTACCACATCTTCGGGATATACCATCACAGTTACGACTGCCGATGCCACGACTGATGCGGGTATCGCACAGAACTACACCGTGAAGGTCAGCGAGTCGGGATCTGGTGGTGCGACAGCCGTCCAGAGCGTGACCATTGACCAAGTCCCTCTGACTCTCGGCATCGGCAACGCCAATAGGAAGACCCTCACCTATTCTGTCCTACCCGTTGAGGCAGACATCGCAAGCGAAGAATGGTCTTCGGGCAATACCTCGGTTGTCGCAATCGGAACTTATACCGGAATTGCAACAGGCGTTGCGGAGGGATCTACACTCATAAGCGTAACTGTTACTGATACCCAGGGCAATACAGCTACAGGCACTTGCCTTACCACCGTGTATGATGACGGTTCAATCTCTGCTCAAGACCTCACGGGAACGAACAGTGTCAAGTCTGTCGCTACTTCTGCTGCATCGAACCTTACTCTCAATAACATTGACCTTACTAAGCCAATCACGGCATCCGAGAGCGTAGGCTGGATTACTGGAGCGGAAGTAAGCATTACAGGAGGTTCGGCACAGGTGATATTGACTCTCAATTCCAACAGCGGCTCGGAAAGGTCTGCGACAGTCACCGTCTCTGCGAAGGATCTGCTCGGCAAGACCAAGACTTGCACGTTCACCGTAACCCAGAACGCCTACCAGTCAAGCGATGTACCTTGTACCTCAATGACCATCGGAGGAGACAGTACGCTGAACAACTCCGGCAACACCAACACCTATACCGTGGGATACTTGCCCGACAGGACAACCCAGACATCATGCTCTTGGAGCATCGTGAGCGGAAGCAGTTATGCAGAGTTCGAATCTACTGGGGCATCTGCCGTGCTGAAGGCAAAGTCCGGGGCATCCGCCAATACCGTGGTCATCAGGGCAACGAACTCCTATAACTCAAGCGTGTATGCCGAGAAGACCATCACCGTCACCTATGTCGCTCCGCAGGCTTACCTCTCCATAGAGGATGCTGCCGGGAATGACTTCTCCAGTGTGAGGGTACATGCCACCGATACCAGCCATGAGCATCCTTATTCGCCAAGGGTGATTGCCACCAACATCCAGGATGGCAGTCTCAATATCCCTTCAAAGGCTATGGGAGGCTTCTCCGGATTCATTGATTCCGCAGAACTGGTCACATCCAACGGTGTCACCTTCGTTGACGTGGAGTTCACCGTCAATACAGGTGCGGAAAGGAGTGGAAGTGTAGTTGTCCATGCCCTTGACGGCAACAGCGATGACGTGAGTGCTACCATCGGCTATACACAGGCTGCTGCAACCGTTAATCCGAACACAATCACCATTACTTCCTTCACTGTGGACAATACCACTCAGGCAGGAAGAGTGAACGTAGAGGCTACCGTTTCTTACTACAATGGATCTGCTTATTCCACTACGTTCCCGACTCCTTCGTTCACCATCAAGGGATATGACTCAAGCGATGTGGAGCAGACCGAGAAGACGGGTAGCTTCAGCGATGTTGAGGTGGCTTCATATGCTACGAGGAGTGTTTCCTATTCCTTCCCCGGAGTCAATGCCTTCCGTTGGATAGGAACTTTGGATGACCACTACACGATGGTTGTGCATTCCGGCACGGTGACCTCCGATACCGCCACGTTTGAACCAGAAGAATAATAAATAACTACAGATATGCCTACATCCAATCACATTACGATAGACCTTGACAAAGGGACTGGGAACGCCAACCTGACTATCTCTGCCAGCAGCAATACCGGCAGAGAGCCAAGGACTGCGATGTTCTCAGCCATGGGGACTGGGACTTTCGATGGCATCCATTCTGCCAACAACCTCATCATTACGCAGAGTGGGGCTGCGGAGTTCCTGTCCATCGTCACGACATCCAGCGAGTCAGCCTTCCCTGCAAGCGGAGGCACGTTGGTCTATACTGGCACTTCCAATATGATTTCCATCGCAATGGGGCAAGGTTCTCTGGATGCCAAACTGGATTATGCGAAGATAAATAACGTGACCGTCACCCTGGATCAGTTGCAGGGAGGCTATATCGTGCCGAACAATGCAGGCAAGTACGAGGCATATCCGGTAGAGTTCCACTTCACCATTCCTGCCAATGGTGGAGGATCTCCAGTCTCCTATAGCGGAACGATTGGAGGCAACACCTATACCATCACCCAGAGTGCGAATGCATCCCAGACACTGTCCTTCTCCACGACCAGTGCAACGGTCAACTCCGATGGCACTATCACGAGCGGTTCTGTCTCGGTCAACGCACCCGATGGATTGTCATGGGAGATAACCCAGGTAAACAGTTAGAGATATGACTATAGTTCGCATAGGAAATAACATTCATGTGTTGTGGAAGTTCTACAACAACAACGGATCGAAGTATGCCCTTTCGGGGAAGGTACGGAAAGTATACTTGAGGTCGGCAGGGTTGGAGAAGGAGATTGAGACCATCGGCATCCAGTACAGGAACGAGTTAACCTTCATGGTGGATGCCCACGACCTCACTCGTTATGGAGCATACAAGCTGGTAGTAAAGATAAGAGAATCCGAGAGTCAGACCGAGGATGCGACCTATGAAGTCACCGGGGTGTTCCAAATCGTGTCCAAATCCTATCCGAATGCTTGCAATGCGATTGACGGAGAGGTGGATGTGGTGTTCACTTCCGTGCTGAACAACGTGGTGGTAGAAAGGATTGAAGGTCTGTCCGCATACGAGATTGCCGTGAACGAAGGCTTCGTTGGAACGGAGCAAGACTGGCTTGACTCCCTTGTCGGGCCTCCCGGCCCTCCCGGTGGCCCTTCAGATTTGCCGGAGAATCTCGTGTACCTTGGCAGGAATGAGGGAGGCACGGATGTGGAGGTCGTTGATGGAGTTATACTTGATGATGTAGTTGAACATAATATAATTATACCATAAGAGATGGGAAACATTTGGAGATTAAAGGACAAGAATCGTGTTGATGTCTATCCGTTGACCCACGAGAAGGCTGTCCGTGATAGCGATGGTACAACGTTGGATACCAAGTTGGCGAACTTCGTCACCGTCACGGTGGACGATCTCGTCAACTATTACGTCAAGGCTGACACCTATACCAAGACGGAGGTACAGAACCTTATAGCTGCCATCAAGCAGTTCTCATACCTGGTGGTCAATACCCTTCCTACTGCTTCGGCAAGCACAATGGGCAAGATTTACCTTGTGCCTGCTGCTTCTGCCGGGACAGGTAACACCAAGGATGAGTTCATCACCATAGAGTCCTCCGGCTCTTACTCCTGGGAGCAAATCGGTTCTACCGCAGTGGACTTGAGCGGATATGTGACAACGACTGCCCTTAACTCCGCACTGTCTTCCTATCTAACGGCAACGCAGACACTGAACAGTATTGACACCAAACTCGCTGCTGCCCTCGTTGACTATGTGGCGAGTGATGACTATGACAATGTTGTCAAGCTCACGCAGGCACAGTACGATGCCCTTCAGACCAAAGATGCGAGGAAGGTCTACATCGTGACCGACACCACCGTCCCCTCTGATCATGTCGGAGTAGCGAAGATTGAGCAGACCACCACATCCACAGCCGATGGAGGTACGAATGTCATCACTTGCACCCTGACCAATGATGTGACCACCACGTTCTCCATCAAGAACGGTAACCAGGGTAATAGTGGTTATACAGGAGCAGCCGAAGAGTTGGAGGTTGTCAATAACCTTACCGATGGAGGATCGACCAAGGCTTTGAGTGCCGAAATGGGTAAGACTCTGGAAGGCGAAGTGAGTCAATTAGGCCACGAAGTGGATAACTTACAGAACGGCTCGCAGAAAAATTATACGGGAGGAGCATATCTCAAATCAGATTTCACAACCGCTGACAATAGCGCATGGGGATATACGGATTATATTCCTTATACGTCAGGAAATGCGGTGTCTTGGAAATTCTCGGACGGAACGAAAGTAAACTCGGCTTGCCTTCTATTTTACAACTCATCCAAGCAGAAAATCAACGGGGCATATTGGGGAGCAAATACGAATAATGGGATTAAAGAAATTACAAGTTCCGAAATCACCCAATATGCGGCAAACGCAGCATATTTGAGAGCTTCTTTTGTGTTGACGGAAGGCTCCTACGTCAAGATTGCTGGTACTACCGTATGGACAAAACAGGAAAATGTCACAGGCATAGCGCAGCTTGAGGAAGAAATTGATTTGACTCGCACGGGAGTTGAGCAAAACTATGTTGGTGGTGCTTATCTGGATTCCAACGGTAATCCATCCATTAACTCGGCATGGGGAATAACCGAGTTTATCGAATATCCCACAGGCTCCCAAATCGTTTGGAAATACTCAAATGGAACATATAAGGGAGGAGCTTCCCTTGTATTTTATAATTCATCAAAGCAACGCATACAGGATGCCTATTGGGGTGCAAATTCAAACACGGGGTCGAGGACTATTTCGGCATCCGACATCTCGACCTATGCGCCTAATGCCGCTTATTTTAAGGCATCTTTTGTCTTGAATGAGGATGCCTCCATCGGGACAGGTTCGGTTACTCTCTGGACACCACAAGACAGTGTAGATGGCATTGATATTTTAAGGAGTGACCTTAATGCTTTAGCGACAGAAACAGACCCCGATGGCATTGTTACTCTTAATAAGTTTAAGGGTGCAGCTATTGCTGGAATTGGTGCGAAGATAGGCGAACAGATGCCGAAGGCAAAGGATAAATATCTTACCATTGTCCACGCATCCGACCTTCACGGAGATGTCGGAAGGACAAAGAGGATAATTGATTTTGTTAACGCCAATAGCAATATTAAGGGAATTATCTTCTCTGGAGACATGGCGCAAAGCACATGGGCTGACCAGGGATTTGAAGAGACCTTCGGTGCGTATTATGACAAGACCTCCGCAGCCGTTTTCCCGTTAGTGGGGAATCACGAAATCGGCAACAGAAAGACTATCCAAGATAACTCCAATTCGGCAGTAGGGGCAAGGTTTATCACCCCGTATATGTCAAGGCTTGGCGGTGTGCAGGGTGCGACAAACTCCGGCTATTATTATAAGGATTTCTCAACCGAGAAAATCCGCTTTATTGTGCTGAACGAGTACGAGACACCACGCATACCCAATTCTGGTGAAACGGAGTTAAAATATAGCATTTGGGACAGATACCTCTCGCAAGACCAATGCGATTGGCTCGTTACTACCCTCAATAGCGTTAGTTCGGGATGGTCTGTCGTTGTATGTATGCACCAAATCATTGATGTATTCCCGAAATATGACAACGAATTTAAGGGGACAGTAGCCTATGGAAGTGCCGATGTCTCCAATGCCGGACAGGATACATTGATACAAGACGTTATTGATGCTTACATCGGGAGAACGACCTTGAGCAAAACCTATTCCCACACTTCTGCCTCCGCTTCGGAAATCCCATCCGTCACAATAAGTGCAAACTTTTCCTCTGCACAAGGAGACTTTATCTGCTACATCAATGGACATACCCACAATGACGGGAACGGGCAGAGTTCAATCGCAACGCATAAGCAAGTAAATCTCAATATTACTTGTGGAAGCAATAACACAAATAGCATTGCGGTATATGATGACCTTTTCCGTGATAGTAGTGGAATATCTCAGGATGCCTTCAACGTGATTGCCTTCGACACGGACAAGAAGCAGATAAGGGTGTTGAGAATTGGGGCAAATGTTTCAATGGATATGAGGAGAAGGGATTACGCTCTTATTCCTTACGCACAAAGTTAATCACAAACGACCCATTATGAACAGAGAAGAAATGAAGGCTTTAATAGCCGAGATAGAACAGAAAAAATCAGTTGATGAACGAGAGTTGGAATGTTCCAACGATGAATATCATGGTGGCCGTGTGAGTGCCTTCGATGAGGTAATTCAGTTACTTTCGACCCTAACTGACTGACTTAAAATATTAACAATAATATGGCAACAAGAATATACACAGGTGATAAACTGGTGGCAGGAGGAGACGGAAGATCTGCCTACCAGAGTTGGCTCGATCAAGGCAATGTTGGAACGGAGGAAGAGTTCCTTGAAGCGATGGGGATGGTGGATAGAGAGTATGACTCCTCCGATCCCGATGGCTTGGGTTATAAAATCCTTAAAAAGAACCAGACCTTCGCCAGCCAGGTGACGGCAACGAATACCATCTACGAGATAAGATATGACTTCAATTTGAGTTCTGCAACGGTATCTCTCCCAGATAATTGTGTCCTTAAATTTATTGGAGGGTCTATTTCAAACGGCACTATTACCCTTTCCTCACAAGTTCAATTATCCGGCACGGGGAAATTCCTGTCTGGAGATATATCTATTGATACCACGAACAACATCTATCGGTTGAATCTATTAGATGATTGCAACCTCCAGATGACGGGAACAACTCATGGGTTGATTTTTATTGATTCCAATAAAGAAGCCGTCATTACGATGAACGGTGTTAATAGCTTGATCCCTTGTTTCCGAAATTGCAAGATATACAAACAGGCCAACTTGGATTTCATCAATTATTCGGGAGTTCCACAAGTTTCAAGATTTATTAATTGCGAAATCGAATCGCCCGTCTTTGAAACGAGAACAGAGGGTAAATGTACTATTTCATTTAGTGTTAATGAGTCAACAGTACAAGACTCTTATAACGAGATAGCCAAAGATAATCATATCGTAGAGTTAGAAGGTTGTCAGATTAAGGGGCAAGGATTGTGGGGAAGTATAAAGGCAAGGGATTGTAGATTTGAAGTAACTGCAAATAACATTTACAATTATGAGGTTTTACACCTTGTAGGAAACTCGGTTATTAATGGTTGCTATTTCATTTATAATGGGGCGTTGACATCCGCAAGTGGGTTGGAAGACATTATTGATTGCTACACTTCTACCCATGTGGAAATTTCCGATTGCGTATTCAAGAACATAGTGGCTGGCCAACTTATAACTTATAAGCAGAATCGGTCATCAAGTTATGTGATTGAAGGGCAAGGAATAATCGTTAGAGGATGCGTGTTTGATACTTGCCTCGGAACATTAATGATGGGTTACAATGATAACTCCAACAGTGATTATACGACCACGCAGGCTTCCTTCATAAAATTTATTGACAATAAAGTATATAATTGCCGTCCTCCTGTCAATCCTAACACTATTTATGACGGTGATGGGTTGCTTGTTTTCCGAGGAGGTTGCAATAACATAACAATTTCTGGCAACCATATTGTTATGGCGAAAAGGAATGTTATTGTGTGGCTACAAAGTTACACTCAAAATGTCACTATCGCAGACAATTACATTGATACAACGGCTCTTGCGGGAACGTGTTTCCTAATAAGCCCTTATATTTCTTCGTCAGTTTCGGCAGGGACAATGCGGAATATTAGAGTAGAACGCAATATATTAAATATGTGCGTTATCGGGAGAAGTCAAGAGGTTTTTGCGAATTGTAAGAATCTTTCCGTTATAGGTAATCAAGTTGACACTGCCCTATTTAATAATAACGCAGATTCTGGAGATTTCGCTGCGAGATATGATGTTTGCTTGAATGATAATACTCTTCGTGTTGGAACAACAATTTATAGTGACAGAGTGGAGGCAGGGTCATATTTTACCCGAATTAGATTCAAGTATTTAGGCTCTACATATCTTACTTCTGGCCTTAAAATGGTTGTTTGGAACGGCACGGCCTGGGTTAACATGGACGGTTCGGCATTGTCTTAACTCAATCGAAAACGACCCTAATTAATTGACAATGCCAGTTGATAAGATTCTACACTTTGCTGTCTGCTTCGGCATTACCCTGCTGCTCTACCCCTTGATAGGTTGGTGGGGCATGGGGACTGCTCTGGCAACAGGAGTCGGCAAGGAACTCTACGACTGGCGGGACTATGGAATGTTCAGTTGGGGAGACATCCTTGCTGATACGATTGGGGTTGTAGTCGCAACGATACTGATAGTAATCATTAAACTCATCATATCATGAAAAAGTACTTTTTCAAAAGAGCAGGACAGTTTACTGCTCTCAATGCAGTCCTTATCGGGCTGTCCGCACTGATAACAAAGTGTTCGCTTGACTCATGCATAATCCTTTGTTGCCTGTTCTGTATCGTCATAGGTCTTCCTATTGAGTTCTTGATTGCCGACAGGGAGGGAAGGAGACCCGATATAGCCGAGGGCTGGGGTGCAGCCATCTTCGGATCAATCGTGGCAGGATTCATCATCTATGGAATTCATTTATTGTTCTAATACCATGCAAGACTACAACAAGAAAAACTTGAAGAGGCTCTTGGCTCTCTTCGCAGCCGTCCTGGTGTTCTTCTTCGCTTGCGTTACGGCTACCGTAGCGTTCAAATTCTGGTGGGCTTCCCTGCCTACATCGGGAATGGCAATCGCAGCAGCCGTGTTCATTTTCAAAAAGGGGTTCTACGATCCCGACAAGGAGGAATAAACTATGGAAATTGGGGAGATTATAGGCTACATGGCTGCCGCCCTTGGAGGTGGTGGTCTGACTCAGATTATCCATTGGAGGATCAGTAAAAGGAAAGCCACGGCAGAGGTCAAGTCCGATGAGATTGACAACATGCGCAAGGCGATGGAGGACTTCTACAAGCCTCTGTTGCACCATCAGGATGAGAGAATCGCTGCCCAGAATGCTCGGATAGCGGAACTGGAGAACGAGGTCAAGACTCTCAGAGATGAGAAGAGGGCTATGGAACTCAGCTACCAGAAGCAGATAGCCGACCTCCAGCAGCAAATCACCACCATCACCAAGGCTCTCGGCATCAAGGCGAGCAAACAGATCAAGGACGAGAGGAAGGGGAAGAAATGAGGCTGCTTCTGAAGAGAGTATACAAGGGTTCGGAGTATACGATTGGCCGTCTCTTCGTTGAGAACAACGGTCAGATGATTTATACAGCGGACACCCTTGAGCCAGTGGACAGAGGGCTGAAGAAGACCCAGAGCGAGGCGGTGATAAGGAGTCGAAAAATCGAAGGCAAGACAGCCATCCCTCTCGGCACTTACGCCATCACCCTGAAGATCCAGTCCCCGAAGTTCCGCACCAGGTATTGGGCGAAGTTCTGCGATGGTTATCTCCCCACCATCCTCGGAGTGCCGTGTTTCTCCCGTGTGCTTATACATGTGGGGAACACGGTACACGATACCCAGGCGTGTGTACTCGTAGGAAATAACAGGATCAAGGCGAAGGTCTTGGATTCTGCCTACACTTTTGAGAGAATCTACAAGAGGCTCAAGGAAGCGGATGACCGAGGAGAGAACTTGAGCATCACGATACAGTAGGGCTGGATGCTGTTGTAGTGCCATGTTGTTTTTTCATGATGGTTGATTGATGTGGTTGCTCCGAGCCAGCCATCGGAGCTTTCAAGGATATGAAGGAATTCATCAAATGTATGCTTGGTCTCCTACTGCTTGCCGTGGTCTGTTCCGTCCTCGGCTTCGCAGTTGGGCGTAAATGGCACAGAAACGACCCAGAATCGCAAGTTATCCGAGATACGATAACTTGTACCATCTTGGACACAATCGTGCTTGAGAAGCCGATTTATCGCTATTCTTACATCCACGACACAATACGGACTTACTTCACCACGATTCAGCACGACTCCGTCCTGGTGGATGTGCCGATTGAGAGGAAGGTCTATGCCGAGGATAGCCTGTACCGGGCAGTTGTCAGTGGCTGGCATCCGCAGTTGGATACGCTGACCATCTATCCCAAGACAACGACCATCACGATAACGAATACGGTCAAGACTCCCCCTCCAAAATTTTCAGTAGGAATTACTGCCGGGCCGACAATGATGCTGATTCCTACTGGGGACATCCGCTTTGGTATGGGAGTTACTGCAGGTTTACAATATAGATTCTAATGGCAAATTCATCTACATCCAAGAGACCAAAGTCGGGAGGAAGGTCTGGCAACGAGAGACCTGCTCCTACCCATGTCATGAGGGCGCAAGTAGCTCCGCACATAAGAACGCTTTCCAAAGGACAGCCAAGACCCAAGAGGCGCAGTAAGTAATCTTGTGTCCGTCCTGCGGAGGATAACCAGGATAGTGCAGATGATCCCCTTTGCCTATCTTGTGTTATTCGCAACGTATATGTTGCTGGACATGGTGACTTCCGATGCCACGATTGGATGGTTGGATTCATTGGTCACCATCACTCCTTCCACCACGGCTTGCCTGCTGTTCTTCTCAAGGCTGTTGAAACTCTGCCGTTGGCATAAGGTCGCTTGCATCATCCCGGTCACCTCCGATATAGAGACCTTCATAGATTCGAACATCCTCCAGTTCACGCAATGCGAGATCTTCGCCATTGACCTGGCGATGTTGCTTCTCTCCGTACTGTTCCTCCTGTTGGCACACAAGCATTTCTTCAGCCGTGGATGCTAAGGAACTCATAAACCAGACTCTTGACTACTACAAGTACAAGATCAACAACGACCTCTGCACGATGGAGGAGATTGAGTCCGTGTCGGAGATGCTACAGAAGAACCTCAATGTCATCGGAACGGTTGAGGACTTCTCCAAGTTCTGCGAGATTCCGCAGAACCATGTGCGGACTATCATCAGCAGGAGGGTATTCGACAAGCCAAAGAGGAGGGTCTACTACAGATTCCTCCCGTTCATCAAAAGTGTGTCACCTAAACTATTGAAAAAGAGGCACTCCGAATAAAGGGGTAGCCTAATTCCATCCCCCATAGCAAAGAGCGAACTTTGTATTGGTAACCAGTGTGTTATCGGTACAAAGTTCAATTTTTAAATTCTATTTGCTATGGCAGATACTGTAGTCTACACGCCTGAAAATCAGGCATCAGTTCCCGCATGGATGGCTATGAACAATGGCGGTCTGTTCGGTAACAGCGGTTGGGGAGGTGGAATCCTCGGATTCCTTCTCGGACTCTTCTTCGGCAACGGCTGGGGAGGCTGGGGAGGATTCGGTGGCGGCTTCGGAGGAGGCAACTCCGGTGCTGGATTCCTTTCCAACCAGATCAACAATGACAGTGGCAGGGAGCTTCTGATGAACGCCATCACCTCGCAGGGTGAGGCTGGCAGGGCTGCCACACAGAACCTCGCCACTATGCTCGGACAGGATTATGGTCAGGTCAGCACGGCCATCGCCACCATCCAGAGCGCACTCTCTACCCTTGCTCTCCAGCAGGCGGTCTCCGTCCCCCAGATTATCAATGCTATCCAGTCGGGTGACACCGCAACCCAGAGCAAACTCTGTGAATGCTGCTGCAACATGAAGCAGTTGGTCACTACCCAGGGTTATGAGAACCAGATTGCAACCCTCAATCAGACCAATGCCCTTTCCACCGCCATCGCTGGTGCAAGCCAGAGGAACGTGGATGCGATTGCAGACCTCAAGACCACCATGGTTCAGTCGTTCTGCGACCAGAAGGAGAGGGAGATGCAGGCGAAGATCGACACTCAGGCTGAAGTTATCACCCAACTCCGTGGTCAGATTGACAACGCAGCACAGACAGCGACCATCACTGGCTATGTCAACAGTCTCGTAAGCCCTATCGCCAAGGAGGTTGATGACATCAAGTGCAAAATGCCGCAGACCGTCCCTGTCACTTGGCCGAATCTCGCTGCCGTAAATACCACTCCTTATGTGAGTGGTGGATACTATCAGGGTGGGTTCAACGGCTACTACGGTGGTGGTGTTCCTGGTTTCGGCTGGGGCAACGGCATCAACTTTTAGGAGGAGTGGCTATGTTCGGAAGTCCTAATATCACAACGAACAGTCGTGGTGTCCCTTATTTAAGGACTACGAGTGTGACGGTTGGGTCTGAAGCGGTTGACTTCAGCCTTGGTTTCCGCAGGATCAATCCCGGATATTTCACCGTCAGCATCGCCAATCCTATCCCTGAAGGGACAACCGAGACTCTTCCCATCACGTTGTCAATCGGAGGGCAGACCAAGAACCTCACATTCTTTGGTGGAAGCTCCGTGACAGTCGCTGACCTTTCCGGCACTGGTGTGATTGAGGTGTTCTACGGCCCCCTGTCGGGAGTCGTTCAACTCGTCTCGCCACTTGCTCCGGCAACCACTTAATAAGTTCAATTAAACCATTAACGAAATGTTCCAGAATTTAACGCAAGGGGCTTCGATTTCAGTTCTGTACAGAAACATCCCTCGTGTAGCGGACGGAAGGGTTACATCCGTGAACACGCACATGCCCACCTATAACCCACAGCAGCCGTTGGCAATGATGAACGGCCCGGTTACGGACATCACCGTACAGGTTGGCAACGAGACCATTCCCTTCGCAGGGTTACCTGCCAACGGAGTGGTGGCCAACTTCCCAGAGAAGGGGTACTTCATCGCAACGGACAAGTCAGCCGTTCTCCGTGAGATAGAGGCGATGGCTACTGCAAGCAAGCAGGTGCTGGAGTCTGTGCCTGCCCATCAGAAGATGGTCAAGGACTGCGAGGCTCTGCTCATAGAGCTGAGTCCAGAGAAGAAGATGGAGGCGCAGCAGATACAGGAGATATCCAGTTTGCGAAGCGAACTTGCGGAACTGAAGAAGTTGCTCCTTGCGCAATCGGAACAGAATAAAAAACAAGAATAGACATGGGACTGATTCATATCAAGGAAAGAGGCGGTGATGAGGAATACCGCTTCAAGAAGGCTCTCAAGACTGCGAAGTCTGCCATTGAGGAAATCTGCGAACTCTCTGACGAGATGGAGGAGCAGTACAGCGAGAGGGGCAGTTATCGCATGCGAGGCTATTCCAGCCGAGACTGGGATGACATGGACGAAAGGCGTTCTCGTGACAGTCGGGGTCGCTACATGTAGAACCTGGGGAGAGAACACCACTCTCCCCTTATTAACTAATTAAGAACCATATTACTATTACTATGACAATGTTTGAAGAATATACAGATATGTATGGCTACCACTTTTCTAAAAAATTATATGAGTGGGCTGTATATATGATGTTGGATCGCAATGGGAATAAAATTGAGCCAGAGCCAAAGCAAGAAGTGATGTCTTGGCTTAATATGCAAGGAGTCACTGTCAGGAATAATAAAGGATGGGATGTGCCATATACAAAAGCAATGATGGTTGCGGATTATTGGGGAAGTTCAATCACCAATGATAAACAACTCGCTCTTGCGATTAAAGACTTCCTTGATGATTTAGATGGGAATCCTTGCAAAGCATTTGACCACTTTGTAGTAGATTATAAAGCGAAGTCAGAGCCAATATTTTGGGAAGACTTTTTATAGTACATCCTCTTGCATAACTTTAACATAAGTTGTATCTTTACGGATAACAAAACTTATTATTATGCAAGAAGAAATATGGAGACCAGTTAAAGGTTTTGAGGGTTATTATGAGGTATCAAATTTAGGTAAGGTTCGTTCTGTTGAGCGATATGTAAAGCAGAGCAACCATCTTAGGTATGTTCCTCCGAGGATAAAAAAAGAAAATGTTTCTCGCCATGGCTATCCTTTTGTTACATTATGTAAGAACAGAAGAAGCCGTCATTATCTAATACATAGACTTGTGGCAGAAGCATTTATTCCTAACCCTAAAAACAAGCCATATGTGGATCATATCAATACAAATCCATTAGATTATAGTATTGATAATCTTAGATGGGTTACCGCTAAAGAGAATGCTAATAATAATCTTACTAAGAAGCATTGTAGGGATAATACTTATACCCCAGAAAGGACACAAAAGATGTTAGACACCAAGCGGGCAAGATCTTGCTATGGCTCACCCAAAAGAGTTTATCAATATACAAAAGATGGAAAGTTCGTTAGAGAATATAATTCTATCAATGAAGCAAAAAAATCAATGGGTAGTAATATTGGGATAGCCAGAGCATTGAATGATAATACCCAATCTGCGGGAGGTTATTTGTGGTTCACAGAAAAGCTGTCTAATCCTAATTATAAGCGAAGAGCAGAGAAACATCAACTCGCAGTTTGTTTTTGTGATGCGAAGGGAAGGGTAATCAAGGAATATGATTCAATAAATGCAGCGGCAATTGGGACTGGTATACATAGAAGTAACATTTGTAGAAGTTTGAAATCTACTTCCATTCCACGGAAATATAAATTCAAATTGAAAGGTGATTTATAGAAACATAAAGATTGGCAGGTGGCAGGTGTACTTCATCTTCGCCACGGAAGGGTACGATGTCAATCCTATCCTGGATGTGATGTACGACCTTGATGCTCCGGACTACATCTTGGTCAAGGCTGCGAAGAAGATGGAGAGAGCCAAGCTGAACGAGGGGTTCACCTTCTCCAATGGGGAGATGCGGAAAGCCCTTGTGGTCATCGGGCCGACTACATCGGGCAAGGAGTTCGTAAACACATTGACTCACGAGATCCACCATGTGGCAGTGGCTATTGCCAAGAGTCTTGGGGTTGACCTTGAAGGAGAAACCCCCGCTTATCTCTCCGGAGATTCAGCGAGGGAACTGGCAGGTGTCATCTGCGAACTTGGGTGCGACCATTGCAGGGGATGATCATTTCTTCATTCTCCCCTTCATTGCGTTCTCAAGGAATTTGGTGCATCTCTGATGGACTTCCTTGGGAGGGTTATACTTGTCTGCGAGGTCGGACAGAGCCTTGCGGATGGTGTTTGCCTGCTCATCGGTCAGGTAGGTAGTTATCAGTGACCCTTCACGCCTCTCGTAGTGATAGAGATAGAAGGGAGTGATGAACATGGAGACACCGGCATAGATGAGTCCTATGTTGAACACGAGATCCTCAAAGAGTCTGACCTTGGGGAAGACCAGTTCGCAAGGGATATTCTTCTTGATATAGAGACATCCTGTGCAGTGACCGGGATCGCAGTCGGGTGAACTGAATGGATGCGGACTGTCGGGGGTATGGTATCCACCAGGCTTTATATCCCACACCGTGTTCCATCCCTGCTGCTCCCAATGGACATAGTCCAGTCCGACTATCCTTCCCACATCGGGGCTGACCTCGGTGTACGAGTTGAGGATGTCCAGGGTGATTGGTTCGATCCAGTCATCTGAGTCCAGGAAGAACACCTTGTCTCCCTTTGCCGCTGCGAGTCCTCTGTTCCTTGCGGTGGGCAGTCCTGCGTTCTCGTAGTGCAGGACGGTAAATCTCTTGTCTCCCTGGGTTATTGTCTCAAGGGACTCTGCACTTCCGTCCGTTGACCCGTCATCCACTACGATGCACTCCCAGTCACGGAAGGTCTGTCTCTTTACCGAGTTGAGGCACTTGCCGAGGTACGGCTTGACGTTATAGACTGGTACGATTACGGAGATCATTTCTCTTTTTCCTTTTCCTGTTGGCAATCCATCCGCAAATCCAGAAGCCGATGCTCCATACTGCGAGGGCTATGAGTATTACTTGGTTGGTTGAGAGTTGCATAGCCATCGCATTTGGTCTTCCAAATCAAAGGCTGCGGTATAGTCTACCACCTTCTTACCTTCTTCCTTCCCTATATTGTAGAATCTGCGAGCTATCAGTTTCGTAGCATCCATAGCGATTCGCTTATTTTCGGGAGTAGCATTGGGGTTAGTAAATATTACATGTTCTTCCACCCACTTGTCAATTTCTTGGTATGTCATTTCCCCCTCCTATTCTGTTTGTAAGTATAGTCTATTTCTTCGCCAATTCTATTGGCAAGTTCATCGTTACCTTTCTTTATGGCGAGTTCCCTTAATACCGAGAGTCTGGCTGCTATCCCCGTTTCCATAAGGAGTGCTTCTTCTGTTCTCTCGCTACGGATGTCTTTCTCGGCTTGCGAGTAGCCTTGAATGAAGACCGCCCTATATTGTGCGTTAAACATACCAGGGTAGGAAGCATAGACCGTTTCAGTCTCTACGGGACTCTTTGGATAAGCCTTCAATGCGGCTTCTTCTGCTCGCTTGCTCATAATATATTCTTGGAGAAAAACACATCTTTTACTTCGTCTGGTAGAGTGAAGTCCTTTTCCTCTTTCCAATAGAAGTATTTATCGTTGGTTGGTATATTGGCAATACACATAGAGGTAACTAAAGCCTCACTATCTGTTACACAACGGAAATCTACAGGACTGCCATCTTCATTTGCCCAAAGTTGTCCGTCCCACACATTTTCGAATTTGGCATATATGGATTTATCATAAGTGTATCCATCATTACCATCATAGATTATTTTGTACTTCTTAATTATAGAACTCATCTCTCCTTTGGTATTTTTGGCATAGGCATCCACCAGACAACTCCGGGGATGTTCCAGCCATTGTATTCTATTACTTTGTAGGGATTCCCATAAATATTCATATTATTCTTCCGCTTTTAATTGTATTTTTAACAACTCAATAATTTGCTCTTGAATTTCTTCTCCCCAAGGAGAAAGAATATTCAAAAGAGAATCCATTATAGAGTCTTTCTGTTTATCAAACTTTGCAAACTTCCTTGCAAGTTCTCTACATTTAGGATTGCTTGGAGAAAGACAATTATAGTTTTCTATACCAGAGGAACAATTACCATCTCTCCAGAGAGTAAGCCATTGATAAGGATGTTTTCTTCCTTTATCATCAAGATAGAGTTCTTCTTTTATATCAATGACTATTTTAGAATAGATACAACCATCAGAATTACATTCATAGAAGATTCTATCACCAATTTTATAGTTCTTCATGATGCTATTCCTCTACTTTTAATCAGTAAATGATGGGTTATGCTCCTTGCCATCAGTAGCAGAAGTATTACCGTGCAATGTCCCTGTTGATATGCCAGAAGCTGTATTGGGTGCTGTGATAGTCCCTCCAGATGAATATTTGACTGGACAGTTAATACAATCATGGTGAGGATTAGTGCAATGTATACCATCGCATCCCCAACCAGAAGGCGGTGTTGGCATAATAGGGAAATGATAGGCTACTGACTCATTATATTGCTTCTCTGCGTCCTTATAGCCATTTACATATCCTCGGAGATAATCTTCATGACACTCTGCTTTAGCATGAATAAGCACTTCCTTTGCCGTGTCTTCAATTATGCCCCTTGACACATTCTCAACTCCAGCAGCAAGGAATCCACGATGTATTGCTCTCTCAAGGTCAGTAAGTCCAGAGTAGTCTTCCTTCTTTCTCTTTATTATCACTTTGCCATCTTTGATTTCCGCAAAGCATCCTTCTGGTATAGTGCATTCCCAGTTAATGAGTTCACTATCACTTGCTCCAAATGGTATATCAATTTCCATAATCTTAAAATATATTTATGTATCCTTTATATTGTGGGTAGAGATTGCCAAAGGCTTCTATTGCTTTTTTATCTGCATCTTTATACCGACAATGTACATCAACAGTACCAAGCCATCTTACCTCTCCAGTAATATCATTTACAGGATTCCTATAAGTATCAACATAAACAAAGCCCTCTATAGAATGAAAGGTGTACTTAAAAATATTGAGTTTGATTATGAATTTCTTTATTTTGTATTTAAGGTGGTTCATATTACATTGAGTTTTTATGTTTAACAGGTGTTGTTAGTGCTTTTTCAATAGTCCAATGGTGTTTATATATTCTCTGGTATAGAGTTGGTTGATTTATATGTATTATACTTAACATCCTGAGGACAGAATCGTCTATTTCAAATCCCGAATAGTCATATTGAGGCACGAAGTGGAAACATACATCCCATATACTAACCCCACGCTCCTCGGCCAGTTCAAACACTGCCTTATTAACATCATGTATGGCCTTTCTCTCGGTTTCATACATTTCGTTGGATATACTTTCACGGATTATATCATTAATCTTTACAGATTGCTCGATTAAACGGTGTGTATTTTCAAATGATAACTTCCTTGTCATAATGAGTTTAACTTTGCAATCAATACTTTATAAGCGTCAATTCTCCCCATAATAGAGGCTCTCATATAACTTGGACCATCATATTTGGCGAGTTCCTCTTCTTGACATTTAAGAACAAACTTTGCCCACTCCAGCAGAGCATCCTTGCGAATATATTCTACATTTGCAATCTTAGGGTTAGGTCTTAAGTGCCAATCTGGAAGTAAATGTTCTTCACTTGGAGCATTGCTGGATAGAGTTACTGTACCTATGTAAATCTTATCTGGTATCATATCTAAATCAATTAAAAATAGGGTGCGTACTTGACGGTGGATATTAAACATTAAACTTATTTCTATGACTAATGTCTTTCCGCACCCTATTGGTTTATTTTTTCTTATTACTCAAATTCCATGAAATAAGTATTAAAGCAAATGGTATAACTACCATATCAATTATCAGTAAAGCCTGAAATACTGGATTACAGAATATCTCTTCCATTTTTATTGATTTTATTGCGTTCTTCAAGAAAAGCCGTTTCTACTGTTTCAGATGAAGATACCGGAGAAATAACTCTCATTTCGACTGTATCAGGAATAGCAAGAAATGGTTCGTCTTTTTGGGCTACTTCTTCTTCATCTTTCTCATACCACATTCTAAGCAGAAAGTCCTCTCTCATAACTATAATTTCTTTAAGTCTTCGTAGAGTTCACGCAATGTTTTTGCATTACTTACAGCACCTTCACTTTCAAAGTAATCAGCAAGTATGAGTAAATGTTTCAACTGTTCCTCGCTTGGCTTCCAATGAGATTGAGGCTTGAGGGATTCAATCCTTTTAATAAGCATATCAGTACTAATTACAGACATACAAGTAGTATTAACTGGATTAGTTTTGAATTGGCCATTAGGATGGTTTTCACGAAGAATAGCAATCATAAGATTGATAGTATCTTCATCTTCCTCGCTCCACGCTGCTGGCTTCTGCTCTTCCATTTCGGGATTATCGTACATAACAGTGTCACATTCCCTATCCCCACACTTGGGACATTCATAGATATATTGCGGCGGCATAGAAGTATAGACCATACTATCATCCCTTACCATACGCTCTTTACAGCGAGGACAGATTTTATAAACACCTTTACCTTGAACAGTCAGTTGTGATATACTTTCTGCTGGCTTCTGCTCTTTCTCCATAGGTTCAGGAGCACTACACTCCTTAAAATACTTTTCGGGTTCTTTTATCACAAAGCCCTTTACAATTCCGTCCTTTTCGCACTGGAATCTTTCACCCTCTTTAACAGTGAGATGGTCTGCACGGGCGCAAAACGCTCTATGGCAGATGTACCATTTTCCAGCCTTCAGTTCAAGGTGATGCTCTTTCTGCTTTTCGAGCCAAGCAATCCATACCGCAGGTCTTTTGGCCTGATGATAATCGTGTCGGGTCATCCCCCTATCTTCTGCCCATTGAATAAAATCAATCATTTCTTTCCTTATCCTCTCATCCTCCGATTCACGGAGTTCGGGCAGCACTTCTTCAATAGGCACTCCGTTGAGTCTGGCCTTGTACTTCCTCGCCCACTCAACAATTTCTTTGTACTTCTGTTCGTACTTATCCATATCTTTTTTATTTGTTTCTATTTATATTTCTAACTGGCGTAGATAAAATCCTGTCATCGCTCCAGCCTTGTTTTCTTCGGTTATAAAGAACGCCTTTGCTTATCCCTAAGATTTTACTCCATTCTGCTATGGTATATGATTTCCCATCATATAGCAAATGCACATTAGTTCTTCTATTGTTCGCCTGAGCTTCATGGTCCACCCATCTACAATTAGAAGGCTCGTAATTTTTGTTATTATCAATTCTGTCAATAGTGAGATTATCGGAATAACCATTTGCTAAAGCCCAATGATAAAAAGCATAAAAATCATTTTCCCATTCTTGACAAACTTTTATGCCTTTATTACCATATCGTTTATAGGAGCCAGATGAAGTAGTATTGCACCTACATTTCATTCCATGCCATATCCCGTGTATTCTTTGAACAACCTTGTCTTTGCCATATTTCAAGAATGTCTTTCCATGTTCTGCGGCCAATTCTTTATGATAACAGCCACAAGAGAATGTCCTACCATAGATAAGCGGATATAATGCTACTTCTTTTGTATTTCCACAATCACATTGACATAATACACGCCTTTCTATGTACGTTTTACACTTCCGAGGCACTACTTCTTTTATTATAGTTAGCCTCCCAAATCGTTCCCCAGGATTTATATTAAGCCTTGCCATAACTATAAATCTGCTTTATCTTCATCGCCATAGTATCTGTTGTGTCGGGCATAATAACCCTGTAAGGCGATTGCAATGTCCTTGTTGAACCGATCATCGGCAAATGCCGTGGAGATGGATGTCTTGTCCTCATCATCCAGGAGGAGGGCAATCTTTCCCTTGTGCCTACGGATGTGTTCAACCGTGAGTCTTTGGAAACTGTCAAGCATCACACGGCCTCCCTGGTTAATCGGTAAATGAATCCATCCTTGATGATGACGCAATTCTCCTTTTCGTGAAGGACTACATCGTCAAGGTAACGTCTGTCAAGAATCTCTATCCTCGGCCCGCCGAATATTCCCACCTTATGTAGGGCATAGGCGAGGTCGTGGTTGACCGCCGAGGCCTTGGCGAGATGGTATGCCGTGGCTTCGTAGAACCTTTGTGCGTCGGATTTGGCACAACTCAAGCGCCAGAGTGCTTTGATCTTCTTCATATCTCAATAATTTTGAAAGCCGGGAGGCCGATTCGGACGGCTATCCTTGACCAAACGCCCACCTGTAAAGTTGGACATACGGAATTTGAATTGTTTGGCTATGCACAACCACTTATGCTTCATCCCGGCTTCCCGTTATTTGAACATTCGCCTCAACCTTCTTATAGCCTCCCCATTCCCAAACATCCAGTCATCGGCTTCCGGGGAGGAGACGTAGGACGGTTCCACCGATGTTTTCAGCTCTTCGGTTTTCTCGCAGCCACAGGAAGCGAACTGACCTTTTTGCGGCTTCGTCCTGATTTTGGTTTTGCCACAGTCACATTGGAAGAGCCAGTAGGCATGGTGGTTTTTGACACCGATGAACTTGACCGCCGTCAGTTTTCCGAATCGGCGGCCGGTAAGGTCTTGTATATCCCTTCCCATTGCTAAAAGAGTGTATCCGAATCTGATCTGAACATCTGCGTGAAGATGCCCTCAAGTACCTGTACCACGATGCTGTTGCCGGCCATCTTGTACTGCTGGGACTCGCTGATCCGTTCTTTCATCAGGTTGCGTTTTTCATCCTCCGTCATCCCGGCGAGAACCTCTTCCTTTGAGTAGGATGGATATTTCACTAATGTATGATAAGGATACAACTGGATACGGTCGATGTCCTCATCATTCAGCCCCATAAGCCTGAAACACTCCTTTGGGGTAAGTTTTCTGATTCTGTAATGCTTTGCCATAATTATTAAAACTAAAATCCACATCGTTTCGTAGCCCCCCCCCACAACTGGCGTGAAGGCAGTTGACATAGTTGCGTAGGTCTCTTTTTATTATCACGCCCTTTTCATCCCTTGTCCGTGATATTCCGTATGCTTTTCTCATCATCTTCTTCTACACAAACGGCGGCATCGTGTTTCTCCGCCTTGATTGCCCTAGATAATCCTCGGAGTCCTCCTCTTTGGAAAGAAGGGTTATCACTTGCTCCAGAGTAGAAACCCGACCATACTGGGATAAATATCCCCTTATATATCATCCCTTTTTTCATCGTTTTCTTCTATGCAGACGCAGGCGCTATCATCGCATTTGAGAGTTCTTGACAAGTCGGGCAATCCGCCCCGGAAGAACCCTATGGTCATATTGTCATAGAGGCCGCTCCATACTGGGATGAATCTTCCCATATACCAGCAGCCCTTTATCGTTGTCTTGGCTTTCATAGATTTCCATTACTGCGGGAAAATCGTGTTCAAAGACATTGTAAGTTCCTATCTTGTAGTAGGTGGATAGAATCGTTCTGCACATTCCCCCTATCGTATTGATCGGAATCCGTTTCATCCCAAGCCTCGATTATTTTCCATCCGTGTCTGAATGAGATGATGCCCCAATTGGTAGTGACTGCACCGAGATAATCTATATCCGGGCGGGGGACTTGGTTATAATCATCCAATGGGATCACTTTCATCGGAATCCTTCTCTTCCAATATCAGATTCATCCATCCAGCATTCAGGTGTGACCCGGCAGTCAGGGAGGGGCAGATGCCCTCGGTGGAGATGATCCTATCCTGCTGA
>Ga0310696_10002338_pt1 | contig 25363 bp, 21 predicted proteins | sample AusTroGonzalo_MG_4_FD_203885 | JGI IMG/M metagenome (GOLD analysis project Ga0310696, IMG submission 203885) | Bovine rumen microbial communities from tropical cattle in Woodstock, Queensland, Australia - Gonzalo_02 (v2) (version 2) | ecosystem: Host-associated > Mammals > Digestive system >...
GTCGCATTCAATTCTGTCGATGATGGTGTCGGTGAATTAGCTTATTCGAACCATGCGGAAATGAATGCCTACGTAGGGACGGAAGAACAGACTTTTGATATCTCGCGGTATCCGTCGCGATTCATGCTGCAAAATCATTTGGAAAATATTGATGATTTGAACCTTTGCATGAAGGTGCGCCGTTTGAATGCCCAGGCGTTGCCAGGTGACGAGTTCCCGCTTACACCGTCGAAGTTCACGAACGAATATTACTTGCGCGAACTGTGGTATTTGCGTCCGGACAAGAAAGTGATTGCTCCGTTTGTTCACGGAACGCTAGACTTGGATGATTTTTCGTCGATGTTACGTTGGCTGGAACTTGCCCAGTTGAACGCCTTCGGGGCCGGACTTATAAAAATTTGGGTTGTCGTCTTTGATGTGATGTTTGTGTATTCCGGCGTGTATCGCTATATTCCTGTACGCAAGTCCATTTATATGCAGGGCGGCTCCGCAAATCCCAAAAGATTTAACAAATGCTTTGCGGTTCCTGAACAAATTCAAAATTCCATGATGGCCGTCGTTCTTACGTCGGACTTGAATGAATCCTGCAAAGTTCTTGGCAATCGAGGTTACCGTTACATGAACCTGAACGCAGGCGTTCTCACGGAATCACTTTACGTTTCGGCCCGATTGCTTAACAAAATCGCTCGCGAAGAACATTTCTTTTACCATGATGAATTAAAAAAATTGCTTGAAATTCCGGAAACCGAAAGTATCATTTCGACGGTGTTGATCGGAAAAAGCCAGGCAAGATAGCGATTGGACTATTGAATTTTAGTCAATGGTCGTTGGTCATTAGTCTGTAGTTGTTTCTGCTTTGTTATGCTCGCCAGAGCCTGTCCTGCCTGCACTGAACAACGCCGAAGTGAGCAAAGCCGAAGTGAGCGGGCCTCTGTGCCGGGGGGCCATTCTTCTTTTACGCAAACACTTTGAGCAGCGCGGGTGTTATGAATACGGTAATCACGCCCGCGACGCCTATGGATAAACTGCTCATGGCGCCTTGAATTTCGCCGATTTCCATCGCTTTCGTCGTACCGAGGGCATGGCTAGCGGTCCCGATGGCAACTCCCTGCGCTACGGGATTCTTGATGCGGAAATAGCGGCACACAAGCGGCGCCGTGACGGCTCCCGTGATTCCTGTGATGACAATCGAGACTATCGTGATGGATGGAATGCCGCCAATTTGTTCTGAAAATACGGAGCCCATCGGAATCGTAATGGATTTGGGCGTCAGAGAAAGCATCAGCGTCTTGCTCAAGTTGAACATTTTGGCGCAGGCAATCACGCAGATGACGCTTGTCGCACTCCCGACTGTGATTCCTGCTAGAATCGGGAACCAGTATCTTTTGAGACTCTGTATCTGCTTGTACAAGGGAACTGCAAGCAGAACTGTTACAGGCCCGAGAAAAAACGAAATGTAGTCACCGCCGACTTTGTATGTTTCGTATTCGATACCCGTGACTGTAAGAAAGCCTATGATGAGGACTGTGGCGATGAGAATCGGATTCAATAACGGATTCCGCCATTTGTTGTTGATGAAAATTCCGATTTCAAATGCGATGATTGTGAGTATGATTCCGAACATGGTGCGTTTGCGTATTTAAACTTTGCTTTGTTTTGAGGAGTTTTTAGGCGTGGGTGTGCAGTCTTTTGAATTCTTACTTAGAAGCTGTACGGTCCAACCTGTGGCAGCCATCGTTACAATCGTGATGACTATGCAGAGAAAGAGCAATAACGGCCACCTGCTTTTCACGTCGTCGCCGACAAGCATTAGCCCAATCGCCGGCGGCAAGAAAAAGAACGAGAGCCGTTTCAAAAAGAAATCGCTCACTTCTTTAATATGATCGAGTTTTACAATTTTTAAGCATAGTAAAACGAGTAAAATGAGCATTCCGAGAATGTTGCCGGGAATTGGGACGTCTGTGCTTTTATGAATCAAATCGCCTGCGTAGCAAATCCCCAAGATGAGGGCTAGTTGTAAAAGAATTCGCATGCGGCCAAAGATAGCTTTTTGAACGTTCGAAAATTGAATTTAAAGGCCCCAAAATAGCCAAAAGTGTTACCAAATGGACGAATGACGGCATTTTGGTAACATGTTTTCTGTATAAATTAATGAATTTTCCCGTTGCTTTCATTGAATTTTCAAAAAAGTGTTACCGAAACGGAAATTTTTCTTGATTTGGTAACATACGAATGGATCGAAAATGACATTTTACTACATATAAAGTAGAAATTATGCTACCAAACATGCAAAAAAAATCATTTTGGTAGCATATTTTCTCAAAAATGTCCTATTTTCTCCCCAAAATCGGGGCGGAAACACCCTTTCTAGCGCCAAAAGCTATATTTTCTTGCATGAAGATTGTATTTATGGGAACGCCCGCGTTTGCGGCTCAATTCTTGGAGCATCTCGTTGCTTCCGATAATGAAATTTTAGCTGTTGTCACTCAGCCGGACCGCCCGGCAGGCCGCGGCCGCGTGCTTACGCCTCCGCCGGTGAAAGAGGCTGCACTCAGTCACAATTTGCCGGTTTTGCAGCCGACGGACTTGATGTCCCCGGAATTTGAAGTGGAACTCCGCAAGTACGATGCCGACCTGTATGTCGTCGTGGCGTATTCCATATTGCCCAAGAACATTTTGGCTGTCACGAAGTTTGGCGCCGTGAATGTTCATGGAAGCTTGTTGCCGAAGTATCGCGGTGCGGCACCTGTGCAGCGTGCCATTGCCGATGGGCTCAAGGAAACGGGCGTGACGGTTTTCCGCCTGGACGAAAAGATGGATCACGGTCCGATTCTTGCACAGCGCACGGTCGTGATTGACCATCAGGATACGACGGCGAGCTTGCTCGACAAAATGGTCGCTCCGGGGTGCGATGCCTTGGACGATGCGATTGCCCAGCTCAAGAACGGTTGCGAAAAGGATTTGACGCAGGATCACGCTCAGGCAAGCGGAGCCCCGAAAATCAAGAAAGAAGAGGGGCTGATTGATTTTAGCTTGTCTGCGCAGACCATCCATGACCGTATCCGCGCATTTAATCCGTGGCCGGGTGGCTATGGAAAGCTCGGCGGCCGCATGGTGTATCTCCGCAAGACGGATGTCGTAGGCGTTGGAGCCTGCAAAGCCGAAGGCTCAATAGCTTCTGCGATTGCTAAACTTTCGCCGGGCGTTGTCGAATTTAAGGATAACCGTTTCTTTGTCGGCACTGGCGATGGCGTTCTCGAGGTCATCGAAATTCAGGCGGAAGGCAAAAAGCCCATGCCCGTCGCGGACTTTATGCGTGGAATCCAAAAGCGCGAGGGACTTCAATTTTGCTGACAGAACGTGAAGAAGCCTACCGAGTCCTTTTACTTTGGTTGAAAGACGGCTCGTTTATCAAGGAAAGCGGACTCTCTCCATTTGCGATGGAACTTGCCTTGGGCGTTTGCCGCAGGCACTTGTATTTGGAGTATTTCATCAAATCGCTCACGAAGAGAATGCCATCGCTCGAAGCCCGCGTGGTTCTTGAAATGGGGCTTTTCCAGATGTTCTTCATGGACGTACCGGATTATGCTGCGATTAACGCTAGCGTGGAACTTGCGAAATCCGCTAATCTTGGCGAAAGTACGGCGCGTCTTGTGAACGCGGTGCTTCGCACGGCTCGTCGTCAAGGCGAGCCCGCGCTTCCGCCGCAGCGCGTGCGTCGCGTGAGTATCGAAAATTCCGTGCCCGAATGGCTTGTACGTCGCTGGTTCGACGTTTATGGAGGCGACCGCGCCGAAGCCTTGGCGAAGGCGACGCTGGAGCGCCCGACCGAATGGATCCGTGTGAACTTGCAAAAGACGAGCGCTCCAGTGCTTGCCGAAAAAATCGGCATTACGGGCGCCTCGATTCTCTTCGACCGTTATATCGAAATTCCGCGTGACGTGGGTGTGAAGCTCTTACTTGCGCTTCCTGAATTTGTAAAAGGTGAGTTCTCGTTCCAGAACCCGTCCGCTTTCGAAGTCGTGAAACTCTTGGCGATTAAGCCCGGCCTAAAAGTCTGGGACGCCTGTGCCGCACCTGGCGGAAAAACAGCGCTCATGGCCGAAATGGACTCTTCGCTCGAAATCCTCGCAAGTGATTCGTCTGCCTCGCGTCTCGAAAAGATGCAGGACCTGATGAACCGCCTCGGCCTCAAGAATATCAAGACCGAAGTCATCGACCTCGCCGCAGTACCCCAAGCTCTCGTGGCCCATACCTCTGCGACTTCCCCGCAGTATTCTCCTCTCTCGTCTCTCGTCTCTCGTCTCTCGTCTGAAGCAAAATTCGATCGCATCCTCCTTGACGTTCCCTGCAGCAACATGGGCGTTATCGCTCGCCGTCCGGAATCCGTCTATCGCATGACTCCCGAGGCAATCAACGAAATTGCCGAATTGCAATTCAAAATTCTTGAAAACGCATCCGCTGCACTTGCGCCTAACGGGCGGCTTGTGTATGCCACATGCAGTCCGGACCCTGCAGAAACAACGCGAGTCATTGCGCGCTTCGTCAAGGCTCATCCCGAATTTGTAAAAGTTGGCGACCCTATTTTGCCGGGTTTGAAAAATTCCCGTTTAGATGGCTTTTTTGCACAAGCTTTGGAATACAAAAAATGAAAAAATTCATAACAATTCTAACGCTAGGTCTAGTATCGCTTTTGCATGCGGAAGATTCGTTTGAGTTCCGAAACGATTCCGTCGCCGTAAAAGAAGATATCTCGTTTTCCCATTTCTCCGTATTCCTCGAAGGCGGCGAAATTTACCCGATGGGCGACCTGATGGATGCCGTAGAGAATGCCTTGTACGGTGGAATCGGCGTCCATTACACATATTGGGACAACGTAGATGGGGTCGTGATGTTCCAATACACTTATTTTAAACCGCGGACTGATATTTACTACGACGGAGTCCATCAATTTATGGGGCGCGTCGGTGCCGACTGGAAATGGCCAGTGATTCGCCCGGTTGTGCTTGGCGCAGGCTTTACTTGCAGCTGGACCCGTGCCGATGCCGAACAGATCCATTACGAAAAACGCGGCGGCACACTGACGGACAACGAAACAGAATTTGGCTGGTATGCAAGAATCAGCTTGCCCGTATTTAAATTTAAAGAATATAGCGCCGGTTTCCATGTCTCGTGGGAACAACTTTGGACCCTCCCCAAACGGTCTAATATGTTGTATGCCGGACTCACTTTGGAAAGGAGCATTTGGTAATGAACTCCTTTATTAATAAAATAATTATATCTGCTTTGTCAGTCTCTTTGACTTCCGCTTTCGCTTCTATCGATCCCGAAATGGAAGGCATGGAAGTCGTTTCCCGCGACGATGGAACGTTCTTGATAGGTTCGCCCACGTTCTATTTTGACCGAGCCCTTGGGGCAGGCGGCATACACTCCGAAAGCGAATTGTGGACTCCCCGAAAATTGCACCATCGTCTACTATTCAATCGCTTGTCTGTACTCCCGAGCTGGAATCCAATCGAGACTCCGTCCATCTGGATGAAAACGGGTAACGAACTGGGTGACTTGATTTATCAGGATTTTCTTACGGAATCGAAAGAACGCCCCATCAACAGAACTCCGATTTTGGAAGGCGGTTTCCGCACGCCATTGTTCCATGGGCTGTGGGCTACGTTCCGTTTGTTCCAAGATGACCATTACTGCTTCTATTCGGCGCGCGCCTACCGAATGAACCAAGTTGACGGCTCTTTCTCGTACTTTGGCGAAAACTGGCCCATGTTCAGTTCGGCGTATGGCGGACTTGGCTTTACGAATGACTTCGTGAACGCCTCTGTACTTGCCGGAATGGAATATATATGGATCTTTACCGAAAGCTCCAGATGGATTCCGGTGCAGTATAAACCTCGCATTGAAGCGCGTGCAGATGTAGGCAATTTCTCGACAACGTTTGTCTATGAAAATGCGGAGTACCAGAACCACCGTAAAAAAGAATCTGGAGAACGCAAAGAAGTGAACGGCTCCATCGTTTATAGTTGCGGCGAAAACTGCCAGCGGGGAATGTTGCAACTTTCTGCTGGCCTTGCGTTCCGTTTTGTCGATGATGACGGAGTCGTCTATACAGGACTCGCAAACGATCGCGCCTTGTGGCCGTTCCTCGAAATGCGTGTACGCCCGTCAGAACAACTTAAATTCGATGTCATGTTCGGCGTCAATGACAGGGACTGGCTCGTGCAGGATAGCGTTGAATACCAGATCCCCGTTCTAGAAAAAATGAAAATTACGCTTGGCGCCAAGAATATGTCTGGAACGCGGTTGAACCCGATTGCCGATACCCACGAATATTTTGACGGCGATACGATTTCGCTTACGGCAAATGGAAAAATGAATTTGTTGCAAGCATTTGTTCGCTTTGACGATACTCTCACGAACTTTATCGGATTTGGCCTTCGTGGCAGTTTTTGGGCCGAGCATGGGGCAGAAACGTTTGAAGCGGATAAGTATGTCAAGGACGGCATCTACACGTTCCGTCACGGAGATGTATCCCGCATCAATTCTTGGATTAAGGCCGTTACGGGCGAATTCTGGGTTAAACTCTGGTACAAAGATTTGCTCAGGTTTACGGCTCTGACTGGCTTTGAACGCATTGACGGCAAAGAAAAACGTTTTGAAGTCAATCCGTCGGAATTTTTTGTTTCGTTCAATGCCGACTGGCTCATCAAAAAAACGTTCCGTATTTCGCATTCGCTGCGTTACAGAAGCGATGCCGAATGGAACCTTCGCACGAATGACCCGTTTGTTGTAAAGGGCGACTGGTACTGGGACGCTACGTTCGAACAACGTTTCCCGAAGTATGGAATATCGCTGGCAGGTACTATCATACAAGCCCTAGGCCGCGAAATGATTGAAACGCCGAACGGAGAATATAGCCGCATCCGCTTCTTCTGCACGGCAAAAAAAGCGTTCTAGCAAAGGCTTTCTAGCAGACGATTTCGTTCCCGCCCAAGTGAGAATACTTCGGCGGGAATTTTGTATGTGAATAAAATTTTGTTCGCCGATTAATCCATAATATCGGATGTGTCAGATTCGTCAAGGCCGAAAAAAAGATTCCCTATAGTGAAGGTTCCATTAAGTAGTCCATCGCAAACTTCGTTTAAACTGAGCGTAAGTGAGGCTGGAGTTATTAATGTATCTAGACCTTCTAATGTGTGCTCCCCTGAAATAACGTTTCCTTCGCAATCTGTATTGACGTAGTTTTCCGGCAGGCCTCCTTTTCCGTCTTTTAGTAGATTGCACATTCTTTCCAGTTCATGTTCGTCTAAACCATTGTAAATGGTGGTGAAAAGCACTTTGTGCCCACTGAATAATTGAACTTCTTTGAAAGACCAGTCTTTCAGCACAATATCCAAGGTTACCATGTTTCTATCTAGTTGTGCTGTGCATGACTGGGGCGTTTCTGTCATGTCAAAATTATCAAATATGGTAAGCGTTATTTCATCTGTGCTATCTTCTGATTCATTCGTCGAACTGCTATCGCAAGCGTTGTATAATAATGCCAAAGAGGCAAGAGCAATTGGTAAAAACGACTTTGTTCTCATGGAACTCTCTTGAATTTTTAATTCACATAAAGATAAATCTACCAAATTGTTGCGGTAACTGTATAACGTTTTTTTAGGATAAAATCGAAAAATTTAATTTACAAAATTTCTGTTGACAAAATCGTTTTTTTTTTTACATCTTTCATACAAAATAAGGAGTGTCGACAAATGAAGAAGCTGCTCTTCGTTTTTATCTTTGTATTTGCAATTTTCGCAAATGCTGAATACCTTAATACGACAACCCAATGCAACAACGGACCCTTGTCATCCAATTCGACATTGTCTTCGTCGTCCTCTACTTCGTCCGCTTCTGGATACAACCAGTCGGGAATACCCCCCGCAAGCTGTGTCTTGGCGGCCACTCATTTTTTTCCGGGCTTAAGTCTGTCCGCTACGGCAAATGAACCATCCTTTTTCTACTTCGATTCTGGCTATTTTGTTGATTTGAATGGAATCGGCAACGGAATTAGGATTCGTTTTGTGGTCTATGAAGATGAAAAGGATTACAATGCCATCCAGGCGTTGGTGCAGACCGGTTATGCGACACGGGCGCCGGTTCATGTTATTTTTGAAAATCCCACGGTTAGTGTGATAGATTATGCCACTTATAAGGCCCTGAAAAAGACCGGGAATCAAGGGAAAACTTGCTATACTGTCTCCGACTTGAACAATCAAGTCAGTGTGCTCAATTGCCCGATTCAAGCAATTAGTCTAGATGCAAATTAACAACTATTTATAAGTAATGCCATGTACATAAGATTCCTTGCCCTTTTTGCGATTCTTTTCCTCGTCCCGCAAAATCTCTGGGCGAGAATCCACACGGTTGCCCGCAATGTGGCAACCGTAGTCCATTTGCAGGATGGCGACGAGATTGAACTTGCTGATTTACCCAATGACTGGGCGTTCAGTAGGGTTGTCCTCGGCGTTAATTCCGTCCCGTCTGTGCAACTTTCCGGCATGTTGGTCATGAACAACTGTGCTCATGATCTTCACGGTTACTATGACGAGGTCGCGTTTGCCTATACGGGAGAAAATAAAGTCGTTTATCACGGCCCTGCGCAGAATTTGCCCGTGCAATGGTGGGCCGATGCAAGCCCCGTGATATCGCCGTGCAAAAACTACAGTGAAATGACGAGGGCGGATTCTATTAATACTGTTCTTTATAATATTGCAGACGCTCTCTATTCTTATAAAATAAAAGATTACATTGATTTGGGCGAACGGAACACAGACGTAACTTTTGAGGGAACTTCTGGCAACTTTAAAATAACAAAACTGCCGGATTGGAATTTCAATCGCATCGTCGTTTTGGTGGAGCCGCTGGATGGACAAAAATTGGATGGCGCCGCCTATGCTGGCGGAAATAAGGTCCCGATAAAGGATTATTCTGCAAAATTTGTTGTAACTCCAAAGACTTTGCAAGCGCCAACTTTTGAACTGGCTTTCTCCGATTACAGCAAAGTCAAGCTCAGGTGGTGGGCTGAGGTCGGAGTCCCGAGTGAAAAGCTGGTTACTGCAAAGGAAACAGCCCTTTCGTCGGATTCCGTGGAGGTGGAATATTCTTTTGAAGATAACTTTTATGGAAAGAACTCTGTCAAGATTGTTTATGACAAACGCAAATTCACCGATGGCAAGCCCCCTGTAATCAAAAAGTTCTCGTATAATCCGCAAGGCCCAGATTCATCAAGAAGATTTGGCAAGTACGGGGATGTCTATAAAATTGAGGCGAAACTGAAACCCGGCGATAGCGCGGTTATCGCTATTCCGTTGAATTTTGTTTACCAGCCAGACAAAGATACTGTGGTGCTGGGACATTTTGTCGATGAAGAAAATCGATGGATTGATGAACCGGTGGATAGCGTTGTCGATGGTTATGCGTATGCCAAGTTTGCACGTGGTAAAAATGCTATAGGTATAGGTCTGAAGGGGATGACTACTTTTGCGGATCCTAATGTATTGATGTGTACAATGTTGTCAAAAACGTGCAAGAAATTTGTTGATGGCTCTTTCGACTATATTGCTGGTTTTGCTGAGGGGGTGGAGAGTGTGGCAAGGGGAATTTTCGATTTTTTAAGGGATCTTGCATGTCCCAGTCCGGGCAAGTTGGCTAGAATGTTCGTGTCGGAGGATAAAAAAAGTTGGAGTGTTGATAATTCAGACCGTTTTTTGGGCCATTATATGAGTTATTTTGATCATGAAAAAATACGCGATGTATTAAAAAGTAGATCTCTTAAGAAACTTTCGGACCCCTATCCCGAGTGTAATGAAGATGAGGAAATATGCAAGTGGAGGCGGACGAGGGATAATTTGGATTTTCTCCTTGCAAAAAGGTTGACAAGTCTAATATATATTGGCTCGGGATTAGGATTTGAACTTAAGGATGGGAAGGGGGTGATATCGATTAATAATTGGGATCCAAAGATTATTGATATTAAACCGGACAAAATAGAAGTATTAAACGAAATAGGGTATTATGATTTTGACGACTATTTCATGGTTAGCAGTGGTTTTATAGAGGATGCCGCCGAGTTCATAAAAGGAGTGAAAAAATGCTATAAGTCGGTTGATATATCGGGGAGAATAATTGAAAAATACACGGATATCTTTGACGGTAAATCTTTGTTATCGACCAGCAATACATGCAGTAAGGTTCTCGGTTTTTTGACGGATCCGGTTGACTGGTCGTCCGATGTTTCCGATTGTGCTGATTTTATGGCGTCCGATTTGTCGATTATCAAGAGTCATGAAGGCAAATTGATTGCGATATCGGAAGCCATGGCAAGACTTTCGTTGCTGGCATGGCTCCAGAAAGAGAATGGATTTAGGAGCTATGTACTGATGAGGTACAATTCCGCGTACAAAGGAATTCGTTCTTGGCTGGAACTAGCCGGCCCGTTCCTTGATTACAACAACATCGTGATCAAGGCGTATGGCAGCCTTGCTCTCTTTGAGTACATGTATTATGGTGGCAGTGAATGTTTGTCGGTGCTGAATGGCGGGCTGAACCGCCATTATGGGTACAACGGCGGTTATTCGGAAGGGACGGGTTACTCCCAATACATTTGGGAAGATGTGCCGTATATTTTGGCCGTTTTGAAGGATTTGTACAAAAGCAAGGATGAGTCCGAAAAATTCAGTGTCAATGAAAATTTTTTGAAATCGCCGGACTACATGTTCGAGTTTTCAAGGCCTGTAGGCATTGTTCACGATAATGGTGAAAAGACGCATTACGGACTGATTCCGGTGGAGGTTGATGACGGTGTAACGTACAATCCCGATTATCGTGTATGGGCGAAACTCAAGGATGATCCGAAATACATTGCCATGTGGGAGAAATATCCCCCGAAGGATGATGGCCAGTTTAATGTGTTGTCCCAATTTGGAATTCCTAATATACCTGAATTAAAGTATATTATTGGAGGAATGCTTGATGTTCCTGATCGTGGAACACTCTGGGGCGACTTTAAGGACGGCATAGGAATGATTACGGCTGTGGGTAAAGACGAAGATACCGTTGCGCTCTCCATGGTTGCGGAGAACGGTAGAATGTGGACCTACGGCCAGTCCCATGACCAGCAGGACAACTTGTCCATCACCCTTACCAGTTCCAAGAAAGGTTTTTTGATACAAGATCCCGGGTATTCGGGATTTGATAAACGCTCGAAGACGGATATGTTTCACAATTATCTTGACCATAATGTCCTGACGGATGATTTTGGACAAGATGACAATAAATATATTCCGCCTCAAGACCTTGTTTCGAGGGCACATAGTTTTGCGGGCGATTTCCCCGGAGCTGAAATGTATCAAACGATGTTTTTCTTTGAAGCTTTGATGAGCACTAAACCGTTAGATTATAAATTCACCGTAGAAGGTGGCCATGCGGCAACGGTACTCGACAAGCATATTAATGAACCGCAAAATGGGATAATCGGCTATACCGCGAAAACGAAAATTGGTGGCAAAATTGAAAACCATCGCACGATTATGTACTTTGGCGAAAACTTTTGGGTGATTGACCGCCCGAATGCCTATGGCTTGAAATGGCTTGCGAACTCGCCGATGGAAAAATGGAAGGACCTGAAAGATGCTGGAGTTCATCTTTATGTAAATTCTGGATACGAGGTGGATTTGTGGCGTAGGACTGGTCAAGAAGGAGATAACAATGTTCTTCAGAATGGCGTTAGAACGGATTTTGTTTCTGAAGAGGGAAAATCACCTTATTATTTGCAAAATTATTCCTATACGACGGTGGAGTCCAATAATACAAATTTTGTGATGACTTATGCTCTTGGCGATGAAACATTCACTAATGATGATTATTCGCATCAAGCCAGTACGGTTTGGATTCCTAGTCCATGTTACGTAAATTCTACGGGCTCAAAACGCGTTATTGTACCAGCATTTACATATCCATCGCTTAAAATATGTGACTGTTTACCGAAAGGCGAATGTTACGGCAATGCTTTTTCTAGCGGCATTACGATGCTGGAAAAAACAGCCCCTGGTGTATGGACTACTCGCTGGGTGCTGGATGGGGACATGTATGCTTATGAAAATGGAACACAGATCCCTATATCGTCGGCGACGGTATCATGGTCGTATTATTTCTATGAACTCCCTGATGGGACGTCGATGAGTGACAGGTATTCGGGTCATTATCTCCCCGCGCTCCCGATTCTGTTGAGGTGATTTATGCGAAAAAAATGGTTGCTGTCAATTCCGCTATTGATAAATATTTTTTCCTGTGAGATATTTCATACAGGAGGAAATCCTGATGAGGGAAAGTGTTCCTTGATTGTGAAAGAACATGGAAACATGAGAAATAATATTGTTATCAATTGTTCCTTGGAATCGAATTGTAATGTATCGCTTTTATTTTTATTGGTAGGTACGCCAGTCGGTTATGGATGTAGCGATGGTTTTGAATATGAATTTGTACAAAATAATGAAACTAGCGTTGTTAAAAGGAATTATGATAGGTCAAAACCGAGCGAAAATACTAGCATAAAATTAGATCTTGATGCTGATGAACATGTTCGCTTTTCTCTTCTTGATATTAATAACGTAGAAAAGAAGTATGATATCGACCTTTCAGGGATAATCCATTCCTATACCGTTCGTGGCGATTCAGTCGATGTGAACGTAATGAAGGGTTGTAATTTGCATTTGTATTCTTGCAAAAAGGAAACTGTATATGGGAACAACTTGTTGAATGGCAAATACACGTTCTCAAAAACAGATGGATGCGATCCTGACTATAGCTATAGATGCTCATGGCATAATCAAGGCTCGTTAGAAACTGATGATTTGGAGATAGATGCTACAATATATTGGAAGTGATATCCTCCCGGCACTTCCGATTCTTCTGTTGAGGTAGTGTATGTGTAAAGCGTGGCTGTTGCTGTTTCCTATCTTATGTTGCATGCTATCTTGTGATGCCCTTTCTACTGGAGGAAATCCTAGCGAAGGTATATGCTCTTACTCCCTAAAAAAACATTCTACACAAATGCTTAATAGTATGAGCGTGAGTTGTCTTTATGAGAGTGGGTGCAATATAAATTTTAGTTTTGGAATTGCAGGAAGTGAAGATTGTGGCGGATGTGTTTGTAACTATGAATATAAATTTGTACAAAATTCTAAAAGTGCTTTGGTTAAGTTCAATTCTAATTTAGTAGTAAACCTAGATCCTGATGAACATGTTCGTTTTTCGCTTTTTGATAGTGAAAATATCGAAAAAAAATACGATATCGACTTGTCAGGAATCATCAACTCCTATACCATTCGAGATGATTCCATAGAAGTAAGAAAATTCGAATGTTTGAAAAAAATGAATATTTATAAATATCGAAGTTCACCAAATAATGGGTTATATGACATTATTGATCTGTATCCAGATTCTTTAAAAAATGAGAAATATGTTTTTTCTCGAAATAACTTATATTTGAATGAAATCTATTTTAATTGTGGCCTAGGTTCGCAAAGCTCTTTTCAAACGGATAGTATATATTTATATGGAAGTTTTTATTGGCGATGATGAAAATATACAGAAACGAATCTCCCCGCACTTCCGATTCTTCTGTTGAGGTAGCGTATGTGTAAAGTGTGGTTGTTGCTGTTTCCTATCTTATGTTGCTTGCTATCTTGTGATGCCCTTTCTACTGGAGGAAATCCTAGCGAAGGGGCTTCATGTCGCGGTATTTCTAAGAAAAATGCCTATTCTTATAGGTTTATTTTCGAGTTGAATTGTCCATATGAAGAAAAATGTAAAACAGGCCTCGGTTTCCTTGGTGGCGGCGTCGGAGATTCTTTGAATAGAACGTGCTTTGCAGGATATGAATTGAAACTTGAAACATCTGAATTTTCAAGAACGGTGAGAGATAATAAAATATATCTTATATCATTGTCTTCAGAAAACCATGCTCAATTTTCTCTTATTGATGAAGATGATGTTGAAAAAAAATATGACATCGACCTGTCTAGTATTATCAATTCCTATACAGTTCGTGGCGATTCTATAGATGTCCATGTAATGGAAAATTGCAATTTGCAGTTGCTTTTTTGTAGCAAAGAAATTGTGTATGGAAGTAAGTTGAGGAATGGTGAATATACGTTCTCAGCAAATGAAGGCTGTGGAGATCATTATATTTATAAGTGTATTTGGCATAATCAAGGCTCGTTAGAAACTGATGATTTGGACATTTATGCATCTATATATTGGAAGAAGTGATTACCTCCCGGCACTTCCGATTCTTTTGTTGAGGTAGTGTATGTATAAAGCGTGGTTGTTGCTGTTTCCTATCTTATGTTGCTTGCTGTCTTGTGATGCCCTTTCTACTGGTGGAAATCCTAGCGAAGGTCGCCCATGTAATCAAAAAATTCTTAAAGTTCATCCAGAATTGTTAAGATTTGATATTACCATGACTTGTCCCTATGAAAAAAAATGTGATGTTGAATTGGGCTTTGGGGTCGCAAAACTTGGAGATTCTTTGGATGGCATGTGTTTTGGGGGTGGGGCTGAATGGAGGTTTGAATCTATTGATACTTCGATGATTGTTGCTACGAAGGATTGGAAAACATATCCCGTAATTTTATCAATGGATGACCATCTGCATTTTTCTCTTGTTGATGAAAATAACGTAGAGAAAAAGTACGATATCGACCTGTCAGGTATTATCAATTCCTATACAGTTCGTGGCGATTCTATAGATGTCCACGTGATGGAAAATTGCCATTTGCAACTGCTTTTTTGTGGCAAAGAAATTGTGTATGGAAGTAAGTTGAGGAATGGTGAATATACGTTCTCAGCAAATGAGGGATGTGACGCAGAATATAGTTATGATTGTATATGGCATAATCAAAGTTCGTTAGAAACGGATGATTTGGATATACATGCCATGATTCGTTGGAAGTGATATCCTCCCCGCGCTCCCGATTTCCTTGTTTAAAAAACTTTTTTCAACGCTTTTAAACTGAAACTATTGGCGAAGGTTTCAAAAGTTTTCGCTTTTTCAATCCATTCTGTTTTTTGGGGAATTCCCTTGCTATTCGCAATCGACTTTGTCGAGTACTCCGTTTTCGCCTTTGTTCTCAGCTGCACGTACAGTACATCGCATTCGATTTTGTGAATGGTGATGCTGTGGCGGAATGTTCCGCAAGGCCTGACGGATGTTACTTCGTCCGCATTGATGTAATCTTCGGCGTGGGCGGGGAGTCCGATAGTGGCACCACGCACACTTTCGAAATGCGGGAGAGCGAGTTGCCCGTCCAAGAATTTTTGTCCACCGTTTACGGCAAGAATTTTCTCGTCGGCACTTTCAACGACGAGTACTGTCCCATGCCAATTCTTTTCGCTGCGTTTTTTTGTTGGCGGAAATTCAGCGGTGCGTCCGTCTGTGAACGCCCGACATTCGCCTTGGAGAGGACAGTCCTTGCAGAGAGGCGATTTCGTCTTGCAAATGGTTCTCCCGAGTTCCATCAGCGCTTCGTTGTGCATATACGCTTTGGGCGAATCTGCAATTTCCCGCGCATATTCCCAATAATTTTGGGCGGCACTTCTGTCGTCCGTCGGCAAAAAATCAAGCTCGTACAGTCTGCTGAAAATCCTGACGAGATTCCCGTCTAGGATTGCTTCGCGCTTGTGGTAAGCGAGACTCAAAATAGCTCCTGCCGTATAGGCGCCGATTCCCGGCAACGCTTCCAATTCTTTGCGCGTCTCGGGCATCTTGCGCATTCCCGTCATCCTCGAAGCAGTGCGAAGGGATTCCAGTGAATTTTCTTCGCATATGATTTTCGCTGTCTTCAGTATGTTTCTGGCGCGGCTGTAATACCCGAGCCCTTGCCAATACTTGAAAACCTCGGCTTCGTCTGCTTTGGCAAGCGACTCCACCTCCGGGAATCGCTCCATCCAGCGGATAAAATAATCCTTGACCGTCGAAACTTGCGTCTGCTGGAGCATCGTCTCGCTAATCCATACTGCATAAGGATCGCGCAATGCGTCCAAGTCGGCTGGCCGCCACGGGAGTTCCGCCGCATTCGCCTTGAACCACTCGCGCAAATGTTTCAATGAATCAGGGGTCATTAGTTGTTAGCCATTAGTCATTGGTATGTAGGTATGAGCTATGGGCTCGCACCTGCGGCGGTTTACGCCGTTCTCTCGTCTGACTAAATCCCGTACGTTTCCTGCTTGAGTTTCCTGAAAAATTCGAACTGCGTCTTTGTCGAGCTTTCGAGCGTGTAGCGCTCGCTGCGCTTGTGGCTGTCGATTCGCATTTGTTCGTAACGTTCTGGGTTTTCGAGCTTGATGGTACGGCATTCCTCGAGAGTTTCCATCCATTTCGATTCGTCGATGGGTAAAATGCGTCCGCAGCAGTCGTCCTGTACAATGCTTCTCGGACCGCCGTAATTGCTCACGATGGCGGGCGTTCCCGTGGACATCGCTTCCACGACAACGTTTCCAAACGTATCGGTCGTGCTCGGGAACAAGAAAAAGTCCGCATCGGCGTAAAGGCTCGCAAGCGTTTCACCGCCCTGCTCGCCCGCAAAGCAGACGCTCGGATTGTCCTTGAACTGTTCCTTGATTTCTTCAAGGTACCAACCGTAGCCCACGTACATGAGTTCCACGTCATCGTACTTCGCCGAGAACTTGCTCCACACGGAGTTCAAGAATTCCAGATTCTTTTCCTTGGAAATGCGTCCGATATACGCAAACCGTACCTTTTTTTGCGTGCGGTCATGGCCGAACTTTTCCCAAGCTCCTTTTCCGCGCAGCGTAGCCGAGAATTTTTCAAGCGGGAGCCCGCGGGGGAGAATCTGCACTTGGTTCGCCGGGACTTTCAAGTCTTTTTGCAGAATGTCTGCGTAGTCGTCGCAGGGGCTGATGACGGGGCGTGCCATCCAGTAGAAAATGCGCATCAGCCAAAGCACGTAGGTGTGCATCCACTTTGCTTTCACGAGCGTCTTTGCGTAAGTGGGAACGTCGGTGCGGTAATGGCTGAACACCTTGATTCCTGCAATCATGCTGCAAAAACAAACGGTCCAGGCACCGGGACTCGGCGTCTCGAGTTCGATCATGTCGATAGGGTAGCGTTTGAGCAAGCGTAACACGGGCGAAATGCGCGGGATGGCAAGTTCGCTGTTGGCGTATCCGAGCTGTTCCATGCTGAACAAGCGCGGGAGCAAAATGCAGTAGCTGTTTTCGATGACTCCGCACGGGCGCGTGTTGAACGCACTGCCGGCGAGATAAGCCTTCATGCCGTGTGCTCGCATGTACGGGATTACGTTTCGTAAGTTGTTCGCGATGCCGTTCGTCTCGTCCAGGTTGTCCGAATAGAACAAAATGCGCACATCGTCCGGGGCCCTGCGCTTGCGTTCCTTTTTCAGATACGAGCGCAATTTCAGGAGCTTTACCAGATTGATGACGGGCGTGAAAAACACCAATGGCGGAATCCAGCAGGTGCGGATGTTTCCGGGCGGCCTGTGGTTGAACGAGAACATCTTGCGGAATGTACTCGTCACTTTGCGTCCAAAAATTGGCGGTCGCGAGTCCAATGGTTCTGTCGCCTTGATTTTCGAGGTCTTTCTGAAGTTTATTGTCATGGTCGAAATTTAAATTCCGTAGGCTTCTTTTTTCATTTTGCGGAAGTATTCAAATTGCGCACGGGATGCATTTTCGAGCGTGTATATACGGCTTTTTTCGTAGACGCGCTTGCTCATCGCCTCGTATTCGTCGGGATGGTTCTTCTTGATGTCATAGCATTTTTCGAGGGCGTCAAGCCAGGCTTCTTCGTTTAACGGACAAATGAATCCGTGGTCGTTGTCCTTGACGATGCTCTTGGGGCCGCCAAAATCGCTTACGATGGTCGGGGTTCCGCTAGCCATGGCCTCGACCACGACGTTCCCGAAGGTGTCCGTCGTGCTGGGGAACACAAAGAAGTCCGCATCCGCATAGAGCCCTGCGAGAGTCTCGCCGCCCTGTTCTCCGGAGAACAGTACTTCGGGATTGTCCTTGTAGATTTGCTTGAGCTCTTCGAGGTACCATCCGTATCCGACGAACATGAGCTGTACGTCGTCGTGCCTAAGCGCGAACTTTTTCCACACATCGTTCAGGAACGGGATGTTTTTCTCTTTTGAGATGCGACCGCAGAACATGAATCTAACGGCTTTTTTCTCGCCGAACTTTTCCCAGATTCCCTTGTTCGCATTCGAAGGGTCGAATTTATCGAGCGGAATTCCGCGGGGGAGCATCACGATCTTGTCTCGGGGAACCTTGAGTTCCTTGTTCAAGATTTCCACGTAGTCGTCGCATGGGCTTATGACCGGTCTTGACATGGCGTAGAAGATGCGCATGAGCCACAGCACGTAGACGTGCATCCATTTCGCCTTTACGAGCATACGCGTGTAAGTCGGGACGTCGGTACGGTAGTGGCTTATCACCTTTATTCCGGCAAAGAAGGCGCAAAGGCGGACAAGCCAGGCTCCCGGGCTCGGGGTCTCGAGTTCGATGATATCGACGGGGTAGCGTTTGAGTAAACGGAGTACGGGGGCGATGCGCATGGTGTCGAGTTCGCTATTGGCGTATCCGAGCAGTTCCATGCTGAAAAATCTCGGCAACAAGAAACAGTAGCCGTTCTCGACAACGCCGCAGGGCCTTGTGTTGAACGCGATTCCCGCCAGCCCTGCGTTCATCCCGTGGGCGCGCATGTAGGGCACGATATGGCGGAGGTTGTTGGCGATGCCGTTCGTCTCGTCGAGCAAGTCGCTGTAGAAAAGGACGCGAACGTCGTCGGGATCGTGCTTGCTTCGTTCGCGCTTCAGTTCGAATCGGAGTTTCAAAAGCCTTGGAATGTTGAGCAGGCAGGTCCCGGCGATGATGATCGGAAGCCAGGTGGTGCGGATGTTTCCAGGGGGCTTGTGTTTCATGGCCCAGTACTTGCGGAAAGTACTGGTCACCTTTCGTCCAAAAATGGCAGGGCGCGAATCCAGCTTGTCACTAGTCTTGAGCTTTGTTGAACTCGACGCAGTCGTCATACTTCACTCCTTTGCCACCGAACAAGTCTAATGCGCTACCTATGGTGAGGTCAATCTTTCCGTTCGAAATTTCCTTGCAGTGTTCCAGGTCTTCAAGCGACTTGGCGCCACCGGCGTATGTCACGGGGATGGGGCTGTTCTCGGCGAGGAACTTGATGAGCTCGTCGTCCATGCCCTGTTGCTTGCCTTCGACGTCTGCTGCGTGGACCAAGAATTCGTCGCAGCTTTTAGCGAGGTCTTCGAGTGTATCCTTGTTGATTTCGATATCGATAATCGTCTGCCAGCGGTTCGTCGCAATTTTCCATTGCGGCTTTCCTTCGGATATCCCGGTGCGTTTGCAGCTCAAGTCCAGAACCAGATGTTCCTTGCCGACCGTTTTCACGAGTTCGTTCAACCGTTCGCGGTCGAGTTTGCCTTCCGGGAAAATCCAGCTCGTCACGATCACATGCGAAGCGCCTGCGTCAATGTATTCCCGAGCGTTCTGTGCGTTGATTCCGCCGCCGACCTGGAGCCCCCCTGGATACGCCGAAAGCGCGTCCTTTGCCGCGCTCTCGTTTCCCTTGCCGAGCATAATCACATGCCCGCCTTGGATTTTATCTTTTTTGTAGAGTTCCGCAAACCATGCGGAGGACCGGTCGGTTTCAAAATTCGTCTTGAGTCCAGCCCCGCTATCGGAAAGCGAACTTCCGACGATTTGCTTTACTTTCCCATCGTGCAGGTCGATGCAAGGTCTAAACTTTGTCATTAATCCTTGACCCCGGTGATAGCCCAGTCGATTTTTTTGCCAAGACCGTTCTGGCTCCTGCCGCGGTAGAACAGGACTTCGCCGCCTGCAGCGATTTTTGCCGCCTTCTTTGCGAACCATCCATCGACCTTGTCCAGAAGTGATGCTTTTTGCAAAACCTTGTTGACCGGGAATACCAATGCGGGAACTCCGTTCTTCCATTCAAAAGACATTGTAGTCGTCGCGAATTTCTTGCCGTTGTAGTCCGAGCCGCCTTCCTTGACTTTTGTAGGAATGGCGACCTTCATGCCTTGCGGGCCATTATAGAGGGCGTATCCCATGAGCTGTCCGTCGGTGGTGAGCGTGATGCGCCCTGCGTGCATGGGGGACTTTTCGTTCGTGCTGAAGTTGATGGTGCGTGCGGCCATGTCCGTTGCTTGCGCCGTTTGCCAAGTCTGGTCCATGTAGGCGTAACCCTTGACCGTCAAGGTGTCTTCGTTGTAGGCAATCTTACCCGAAACGCGACCGTAGGGAATGTGGATGAACTGCGCAAATTTTTCCTTGCCGTAAGTCCAGATGCCGTTTCCTGGAACCATGCCCGGGACGGCGCTTTCGAAAGTCACGTCGAGGAGGAATTTGCCGCCCTTGTCGGCGCTGTAAAATACGCGGTGGCCTTTCCCCGGCTTGTTCTCGAGCTTGTATTCGCCCTTGATGTCGATAGTCGCTTTCTCTTTGTTGGCGACGAGACGTTCGGGCGGGTATTGGCGACCGACGGCGTATGTTTTACCCTTGAAGTTCCAGAAACTCAGATCGCAGCCGATTTTGCGGCCCGAACCCGGGATGTAGAGGATGGAGTAGTTCAAGAACGCACGGGTGCCGTTATCGAACACGATTTGGTAGCTCCAAGTCTCGTTGAATTCCTTGGAGATTGGCGTGTGCGGCATAAAATCGGTGACTGTGAGCGCCCTGTCGTTCCCTTGTGGGGCTGTAACTTGTGCGGCGTTCGTTGCCGTAGAAAGGGCGAGTAGGGCGCAAATGCCCAAGGCTATATTTTTTATTTGTAATCTCATGTTCAAAAAATAAAAAAAAGCAGCCCTTGTGGAACAGCTTTGTTGCAGAATTTCGCTGAACTGCGTTTTTTGCGGAATGAACCGCTAAGGGGTGGAATGGATTACAGGCGCAAGTCGCGTCCCATGCCCATTTTCAGCTCCACGCGGCGCCGGACGACCATCTCGTTGAACAAGTCGGAGAGGCAGTCTTCCATGCAAATCATGGGCTTCCAGCCGAGTGCCATAATTTTTGTGGGGTCGCCGATCAAAAGCGGGATGTCGTTGCTGCGGTCGTAACCGGGGTCGAATCTGAAATCGACGCTGACGCCGGAGATATCGACGAGCATTTCCACGAGCTCGCGGAACGTATAGGATTTTCCGCAGCAGATGTTGAACGCCTCGCCGGATTCGGCGGTATTCAGAATCTGGATGGCGGCTCGGGCCACGTCGCGCACATCGACGACGTCGCGGCTTACGTCAAGGCTTCCCGAATAGATGACCGGCTCGGCTCCGTAATACTTTATCTTGACCAGCTGGTAGGCGATGGAGGGAATCACGAAGCGGCGGCTGTGATGGGGCCCCGTAAAGTGGAACGGGCGTGCGAATACGACGTGCAGGCCGTTCGCGTTGCGGAACTGGTTCCCGAGAATTTCCATGCATGCCTTGGACGTGGCATATGGGGTCAGGGGGTTGGGCGGGTCCGTTTCCTTGTGCAGGTAAGTCAGTTGCTGTTCCGTGCGGCCGTAGATTTCGCTACTGCTGAGGAGCAACACTTTTGCTTTCGGGACGACCTGGCGCACGGCTTCGAGGAGCGTCTGCGTGCCCAACAAGTTGATGTTGAGCGTCTCGTAAGGCTTCTTGTAGCTAAGTCCGACGGAAGACTGGCTTGCCAAGTGATAAATGTGCGTCGGGGAAACTTTCTGGATCATTTCCTGGACGTTCCTGAAGTCCAGCAGGTCGCCGGTCAAATACTGGACGCCTTCGACTTTTTGCCAGGGCTGCGGAAGTTCGTCACTGAAACTGTACAGTTCATGATTGGTGCCGCTCAAGTTCGACAAAATGCTGAACCCGAGCGAGCCCGTACCTCCGGTAACCAAGATACTCATCTAAACCTCACTTGCCCGGATGGCGTTCCAGGCGTTAGCGATAATACCCTTATCAATATTACAAACTTTTTCGACGGTTCCGATTCGTGTGGGCAGAATATAAACGCGGGTGCCCTTTTCGGCCTTCTTGTCGACTGCCATCGCGGCCCAGGCCGCATCGACGTTCACGTTGTAGTTCTTGGGGAATCCAAGCGCATCGAGCAAGTCGTTTTGGCGCTTTTCGTCTTCTTTCGAGAGTTTCCCGAGGAGGACGGCGGCCCGTGCAGCGACTCTCATGCCAAGCGAGACTGCGATTCCGTGGCTGTAAAGTTCGTAATGAGTCAGCTTTTCGATGGCATGGCCGAACGTGTGACCGTAATTGAGAATGGCTCGGAGTCCGGCTTCCTTTTCGTCGATTCCCACGACTTCGGCCTTGATTTCGCAACTGCGGAAAATCATGTGCTTCAGCACGTCAAAATCGTGCGCCTTGATTTTCTCGACGTTGTTTTCGAGATAGGAGAAAAACTCTTCGTCGTAGATGACGCCGTACTTGACGATTTCGGCAAGGCCCGCGAGGTATTCGTTCGGCGGGAGCGTGTTCAGCACCGAAATGTCGCAGACGACAGCCTTTGGCTGGTAGAATGCGCCAATCATGTTCTTGCCTTCGGCATGGTTCACGGCGACTTTCCCTCCGACGGAACTATCGACCATCGACAGAAGCGTTGTCGGGAATTGAACGAACGGAATGCCACGCTGGTAGGTGGCGGCGCCAAATCCCGCCATGTCTCCCACGACGCCGCCGCTGAACTGCAATAGGCAGCTTTTGCGGGTGTAGCCGCGGTGCAGCATGAAACTGTAGAGCTGGTTCAGATTGTGGAGCGTCTTGTGGCCTTCGCCGGCCTGGAATTTGAAGATTGGGCAGCGTCCGGCTTGTCCGCGGAGCTCCGAAAGTTTGACGCTCTGCTCTTTTGCAATCGTCGTGTCCGTACAAATGAGGAATTCATAAGTCGGCGAGAGACGGAGCCCTTCGAGCATGACGGCTGCGTCCGGCACGATGTTTTTTCCGATGAAAATCGGGTAACGGCCGCCTTCGCTCGGATGGACGTCCAAAGCGTGGTTTTCCCAGAACTTGAGCATGTGCATGATGCGTTCCGAGACATGGTTCTCGGAACAATCGTTCGAACTTTCGACGCTGAAATCCGCGTTGGCGTAATTCTTTTCACGTTCCTTGAGCATCTGCTTGATCTTTTCGAGACGTTCTTCGTCCGAGAGATTCGCTAAGAGCGGACGCGTGTTCTTGCGACCGATTCGCTCGTTCAAAACTTCGGGCCTGGCCCACAGGCGGATGATGGTTCCGTTTTCGCGGATGATTTTCAAGTTCTCGGATTGCGTGAGGGCGCCACCGCCAAGGGAAACGACCAAAGGCTTTTCGCTTTTCGCGATTTCCGCGATGACGTCGTGCTCCATCTTGCGGAACGCGGCTTCGCCATCTTGCTCAAAAATTTCGTTGATGGATTTTCCGGCACGTTCGACAATGACGTTGTCCGTATCGACAAACGGGCGACCGAGACGGTCTGCAAGGGCGCGACCTGTGCGGCTTTTGCCGCTGGCCATGAATCCAGTAAAGTATAGATGCTTTTTCATTTTAGCCCTGCATTCCTTTGCGCATAATCGCTGTAAGTTCTTCGTTTGTCTTTCCTGCGGTTTCTTTGGGGAACCACTTTTTAAAGCTTTCGAGCCCCTGGTGTACGAGCATCCCCTCGCCGGTCACTACCTTGCATCCCTTGGTTTCGGCCATTTGCAGTAGCTTGGTGTGCGGGGGCGTATAGACGATGTCGCAGACGACTTGGCCTTCGTGGAGGCAATCGCTTGTGAGAGGCGATGCGTCAATGTTTGGACTCATGCCGACCGAAGTCGCGTTGATGATGATGTCGAAATTGGCGGAGATGCTTGCGAAGTCAGCAAATGTCGTGACTTGTACGCTTTTGAAATTTTTGCCTTGGGCTCGGACTTCCGATGACTGGAAGAATTTGTTCAGAGAGCTGGCTAGCGTTTCGCCTTTTTCCTTTGTACGGCAGACGATGGTGAGTTCGTTTTCTTGTTCCACAAGCGTAAATGCAATTGCATTGGCCGCTCCGCCATTTCCGAGCAACGCTATTTTACGGCTTGTCAGTTCCACGCCGTTTTCTTCGAGATTTCGTACGCAACCATACGGATCCGTTGTCGTTCCGCAAAGGGTTCCGCCTGCAATGCCGTCTTTCCAGTAGAGCGTGTTCACGCTGCCGGTGAACTTTGAAATTTCAGAAAGTTCGTCGACAAGGCGTGCAGAGCCGTCTGCATTGAAAAATTCCGTCTTGTAGGGAATGGTGACGTTTGCGCCTCGGAACTTCATCGCCTTGAAGCCTTCGATAGCTTTGGCAAAATTTTCAGGTTCGGGGGCGTAGGGGAGATATGCCGCATTGATGCCGAGAGCATCAAAAAGGGCGTTGTGCATGGCGGGCGATTTGCTGTGTGCAACCGGATGCCCGAAAATGCAAAGAGTTTCCGTCTTTCCGTTTATGGAAGCCAAAGTAACCTCGTATGTCCTTCCCACCTGTGGGGAAAAACTCTAAATAAATACATGTATAAAGATATAATATTCTAGGATGAAAAAATGCAATAAGAAATTAACAGAGCCGTCATCCTGACGCTACAGGCGGTACGTTGTTCCGCCTCCCTAGACACATTTTCTATATTTACATTCGATGAAATTACCTATAGTGTGCATAATAGGACGCCCGAACGTAGGAAAGTCCTCCCTCTTCAACCGCATTCTTGGCCGCAGGGCCGCCGTAGTCAGCGACCGCGATGGTGTTACCCGCGACCGTCATTACCAGAATGCGATTTACAAGGGACATGAATTTACGGTGGTCGATACGGGCGGATTTTTGCCCGATGATTCCATCGACGTCTTGGCCGATAGCGTCCGCGCCCAAATTTTCAATGCCGTGAACGAGTCCGACCTCGTGCTTTTCATGGTCGATATCCGCGTGGGTATTACCAAGCTCGACCAGCAGTTTGCACGCCTTATCCGCAAGCTCGACAAAAAGGTGATCCTTGTGGCGAACAAGAGTGAATTGCAGGGCGACCGTCAGGAAAGCTACGAATTCCTCAAGCTCGGTTTTGGACAACCGCGCACAATTAGCGCTCTGACGGGCTACGCCTGTCTTTCGCTGCTCGATGAAGTGGTCTCGGTGCTTCCGACTCCGGTACGTGGAGAACGTCGCGAAGAACGCCCCATCCGTTTTGCAATCCTCGGACGCCCGAATGCGGGCAAGAGTACGCTCCTCAATCGCCTGTTGAACGAAGAACGCGCCGTCGTTTCGGACATCCCGGGAACTACTC
>Ga0310696_10002339_pt1 | contig 25361 bp, 22 predicted proteins | sample AusTroGonzalo_MG_4_FD_203885 | JGI IMG/M metagenome (GOLD analysis project Ga0310696, IMG submission 203885) | Bovine rumen microbial communities from tropical cattle in Woodstock, Queensland, Australia - Gonzalo_02 (v2) (version 2) | ecosystem: Host-associated > Mammals > Digestive system >...
AGATCCGTCACAGGAAAGTGCATCCGACACGGAGTCTCTGGCGTTCGTCGCATCCCTGTTCCTCGGGATCCGCAGCCTCGTATCCGTCCGCGCTTCAAAGCTGGCGGCCCTGGCTGCCAGTGCGGAAGAAACGGAGCGAAAGCTGAAACAGAGCCGGGATAAAACGGAAACCCTGCGGCAGACGGAACAAAAGAACCGAACCCGTCAGGCAGCGATCGTCGCTGAGCAGGGCCGGATCGCGCAGCGCATCGGACAGCTGCGTGGTGCCCTGCCATACGGGACCCGTCGGGAAGCGGAAACGGAACTGGCTCTCCGCCGTGCGGACCTGCAGGCCATGGAAAAGGCGCTGCGGGAGGCGGAGGCCGCCCGCCAGGCCGCGGAAAAGAAAATGGCCGAGCTGGATTCCCGCATCAGCACGGCGGAAAAGTTGCTGGAGAACGCTGAGGAATGCGACCGGGAGGCGATGGCAGCCGAACGGGCCTCCCTGGCGGAGGAGAAGAACGGGATGACTGCAGCCCGCCAGCAGCTGTATGCCAGAATCGGCGCCAACGAAAGCGCCATGACGAGCATTCGGGCGCGTTGCGCCTCTCTGGGGGAGCTGGAGCTGAAGCTCACCTGGGTCCGGGCCCTGTCCGCCACAGCCAACGGCACCGTTTCCGGCAAGGAGAAGGTCACGCTGGAGACCTACGTGCAGATGACCTATTTTGACCGCGTCATCCGCCGGGCCAACGTCCGGCTCATGGTGATGTCCGGCGGGCAGTATGAGATGAAGCGCCGCACGGACTCACAGGACCGCCGGAGCCAGATCGGTCTGGACCTGGACGTGATTGACCACTACAACGGCACCTCACGGGACGTGCGCAGCCTGTCCGGCGGCGAGTCCTTCAAGGCATCCCTCTCCCTTGCCCTGGGCATGGCGGAGGAGGTCCAGGCGTCCGCCGGCGGCATCCGGCTGGATACCATGTTCATCGACGAGGGCTTCGGCTCGCTTGACGCGGAATCCCTGAATCAGGCCATGCAGGCCCTGGCCGATCTGGCCGAGGGGGACCGTCTCGTGGGCATCATCTCCCACGTGGCGGAGCTGAAGGAGCGTATCGACCGCCAGATCGTCATCCGCAAGATGCCTTCGGGAGGAAGTCAAGCCGAGATCGTCTGCTGATCGTTTTTCCGCATAACAAAACATGCCCCGTCTCCGGAGAGATGGGGCATGTTTTGATTGCTGTCATTTTCTTTTCAGTTCCCGGATGAACGCCTTTCCGGCGGCATTCAGGCGTTCCGGATAATAGATGAGCCGGACGGGCAGCGTGCTTTCCACGGGGAAGAAGCCGAAGGCGTGGTTGGATACGAAGCTGTCCCAGTCGGTGAACAGCATCACGCCCGTTCCTCGGGACAGTTCGAACAGGCATTTAGTCACCGTCCCGCTGCTTCGTATCTTCGTTTCGCACCCGCTGCTCTGGCACAGGTTGTTGATCACCGTCCCGAACCGTTTCTGAATGTCGTCGTCAAAGACCAGAAAGCCCTTTTCCGCCAGTGCTTCGAAACTCACCGGCGGTGGGAAAGCCTCTCTGGAATACAGGATCCCCATCCCCGTCTCCGCCAGCGTCTCCCATTTCACGCCGGGGATGGACGGCGCATAAAAATCATGGGAGAAGACGAAATCCAGCTTGCCGCTCTGCAAGCGGAGCAGCAGCTCGGAAAGCTTGTACGCCTCGATGGACAGCCGTCCCTCCGGCACAGCCCGGGAAAAACACGCCTGCAACCGGTCGGTGAAAAAGGTCGGATTCCACGTCTCGGGGCATCCAAGACGCACGGTGCGTGCAGATACGGCTTCCAGCGTTTCCAGCTGCTCCAGCATCGCCTGATAATCTATCCTTGCCTGAGCAACGTAATCCCGGAACACCTCCCCCGCCGCCGTCAGCACGAGGCGGTTGTTCTCCCGCTCGAACAGGGCGTGCCCCAGTTCCTCCTCCAGCCGGGAAATGCTTTTGCTGATGGCCGGCTGGGATACATACAGCGTTCCCGCCGCCTTGGAAAAGCTCAGCGTTTCGCATACGGCTTCGAAGCAATCGACCTGCGTGATCGTCATTCCGTCCACTCCTCATAACCATTTTGTTATAATCATTTTACTATAAATATAGTTGCCTGACAAGGCCCCATGGAGTAAACTTGAAGTACTTTAGGAAAGGGTGGAGTATGCCATGATAAATACGAAACACCGTATCGAATTTGACGCTGAAAAATGCGTCGGCTGTCAGATCTGCTACAAGTCCTGCTTCGTAGACGTGATCCGCTGGGATGCGGAGGCGAAGAAGCCGGTCTTCAAGTATGTTGAAGACTGCGAGCACTGCTTCCTCTGTATGGCCCTCTGCAAGAAAGAGGCCATCAACGTGATCCCCGACTACTCGAGCGAGCACTTGATGCAGTCGTTCGACAAGTACAGGTGAGGTGAGAACTATGAGTAACGTCAATAAGATCTGCTGTGACATTCTGATCGTGGGCGGCGGCATCGGCGGCCTGTCCTGCGCCGTTTCCATCAAGGAACACAACCCGGATGCGGACGTTCTCGTCGTTGAGAAGAACTTTGCCGGATATGCCGGCAAGGCCAACCGCGGCGGCGGCGTTCTGCAGTACTTCCCCGACCGGGTCGACCCCTGGGGCTTCGCGGTCTTCCACGCCAAGAACATCGGCGCTGACTTTACCGATCAGCCGCTGATGGCCACCTACGTATCCCGCAACACCGAGATGCTGGACAAGCTGGTCTCCTGGGGCGTGAACCTGCCCAAAGAGGAGGACGGCTCCTACCACGTGATGCCCACCGGTCCGATGACCGCCATGATCTGCGTGGATCTGGACATCACCATGCGCGTGCGCCGCACGGCGGAAAAGCTGGGCGTACGTTTCCTGGACAAGAACGTTCTGGCCGACCTGCTGACCGAGGGTGAGAAGGTCACGGGCGCTGTAGTGTTCAGCGTACTGGACGGCGCAGTCACCGCTATCAGCGCCAAGAAGACGGTGCTCGCCACGGGCAGCCAGGACTACCGTATCGGCTCCATGTGGGGATCCGGCCGCGGCGACGGCATCGCCGCTGCCTACCGCGCGGGCGCCGAGATGCGCAATGTCGAGTACGGCAACTTTGCCCAGCTGACCCGGTACCGCAGCCACAACGAGGTGGTCTTCGGCGAGAACTACATGTACAACGCCAAGGGCGAATTCGTTACCAAGAACTTCCTGACACACAGGGAGACCGACATCAGCAGCCGCACCATCCGCGAGTGGTACGTGCAGATGATGGCCGGCAACGGACCCATCCATCTGGACTTCGGCAATGAGGACGCCGGCGACGGCGGTCTGGAGCGGATGTGGAACCGGCCCTACGGCAAGCGTTTCCGCGAACTGAACGACGGCATGGGCGCCAAGGTGGACACCGATCTGGAAGTTGCCCCCATGTTCATCGGTGAGCAGTCCCCCATCAAGGTCAACCATAACATGAAGACCACACTGGAAGGTCTCTACGCCATCGGCGACTGCAGCTACTGCGGGTCCGGTCTGGCCGGCGCCGTTCCCGCCCCTCCGGGACGCAACCGCGGTTCCGGTATCCTGAACGCCGTGTTCGCCGCTCTGCAGTGCGCGGATGAGGTCGGCGTAGCCGATCTGTCCTTCGCTCAGCCCGAGATCTGCGACAAACAGGTCGAAGCCGCTCAGGCCCGCCTCGCCGCTCCGCTGGAGCGCGGCGACGCCGTGAAGCCCGAGGACGCCATCGCTCTGGTACAGCAGGCCATGGCACCCGTGGAGCAGTCCGTGTACATGAAGGCCGACCGCATGGAGAAGGCCATGGGCTTCGTGGAGCAGGCCAAGGCCCTCCTCCCGAAGATCGGTGCCAAGGACTGGCACGGCGCCATGAAATGCTTCGAGGCGGAGGCCATGGTCCTGTCCGCCGAGATGCACTACCGCGCCTCCATGATGCGCAAAGAGAGCCGCGGCTGGTTCCTGCGCGAGGATTATCCCGAGCAGGATAACGAGAACTGGTTCAAGCACATCATCGTCAAGAACGTGGACGGCGAGATGACTCTCACCACCGAGCCCGTGGATACCACCGGCTGGATCTATACGAAGGATCATCTGGTGGCCGTCAGCGACGAAGTGAAGGCCGGTCCTCTGTATAAGTACTATCAGATGGAAATGAAGGCTCCTGATCCTTCCCGTTACGCGGTTGTGGCCGCTCCGCAACCCTCCGACAAGGTCCAGCACCCGTTCGACATGAACAAGCTGTTCGATCCGGGCTATATGGATGTGGAGTGCGGCTTTGCCCAGCTGCCCGACGGCGGCGCCATGCTGTGCAACCTGACGGATATGCCCAACGTGACCCCGGAGATGTTCGACTTCTGGTTCGCCTGGCACGGTCTGGCCGACGGCCGCTACACCATCTGGGACCGCGAGGATCATTATTCCGCGGTGAGCCGTGAGCATGAGAAGGGCAATGACAAGTCCCTGAGCCTCAAGGAGCGGTACTGGGATACCACCCACGACGTGTTTGAAGACTGCGGCCTCGGGCCGGAGCGCATCGTCATCAACTTCCGCAACCCGGCGGATATCGGTTTCGATCCCGAAAAGCTGAAGGACTTCAAGGGCACCATCGTATGCTCCGGCAACGAATACAGCCCCTGTATCATGTGCCACTTCCTCCGTCCGAAGGAGGACGGCAACGGCTGCGAGCTCCGCACCCGCTTCTGGTTCGGCTACAACGTGATCGACGGCAAGCCTCACAAGGCGATCCCCGACGGGTTCCAGTTCCCGCTGATGGCCGTGCAGGCGCTGCTGGCTCACAACATCAAGGAGTTCACCAACCTAGCGGACAAACTTCCCGCCATCTACAACGAGTTCATCGGAGAATTCACCGAGGGCTGATCCCCTCCCCGTGACTCAGACAAACGCGCCCGCGGAATGATTCGCGGGCGCGTTTCTTTCCGCCCGGAAGAACTGGTGTTGAAAAAACACGAAAATTCAACCACAAGTTCATAGACAAACTGAAAAAACTGTGATATAAAAATAGAAGTTTTGGGCTTACGCCCGGAAAGGAGTGCCGTGATGAGCTTTTTGGAACTGCTTAACAGCGATAACAGCATCAGCAATACTGCCATCGTTCGCAGGCTTTCCCGTGATCTTACGGGAGAAGTGTGTCATTTTTCATGCGGGAACGGGTACGGAAAGCGCGTCGCAGCGCTTTTCTGACAGGTCGCAGTCTACGATCCCCCTTCCCGTGCGGAAGGGGGATTTTTCATGTCCATATCGATAACAGGTCCGGAGAGCGGGTGCTTTCCGGCGATAGATCTGCCGGCCACGGGCCGGAACATAGAGCGGCTGCGCCTCGCGGCGGGGTATTCCGTGCGCGAACTGCAGCGGCAGCTCGGACTCTGCTCCGCGCAGGCCATTTACAGATGGCAGCGGGGCGAGACCCTGCCGTCTCTCGACAACATGGTGATCCTCTCGCGTCTTCTGAAGACGTCCATAGAAGAGATCCTGGTATGCGTGCTGACGGCAGGAGGAAAGGAGTGTGATAACGATGCAGAATAAAACCGATGCCGCCCCGAGGGCCAATCCCCTGTGGACGCGGGACTTTACCATACTGACGATAGGGACCGTCGTGTCCATGCTGGGCAGCGCGCTGTCCTGGTTTGCCATGGACCTGCTGGTGCTGGACTACACCGGCTCCACGCTTCTGTTTGCCGTTTACGGCATGGTGTTCATGCTGCCGAACGCGCTCTCGCCGATCCTGATCGGTCCGTTCCTGGACCGCTTTTCCCGGAAGAAGACCATCTATACGCTGGATTTCATCACCGCCGGTCTGTTTGCGGCGGTAGCCATCCTGATGCATGCCGGCCATTTTTCCTTCTGGCTGCTGGCCGGGGCCAATTTCCTGCTGGGAACGATCAACGGGATCTACGGCGTTGCGTACGACAGCTTCTATCCCCTGCTCATCAGCGAAGGGAATTACCGCAAGGCCTATTCCGTAGCCTCCACGCTGGAAACGCTCAGTGCCGTGATGGTCCCGATCTCCACTCTGGTCTACAAGCTCTTCGGCATCATCCCTCTGCTCGTTGCCAACACGGTGTCCTTCCTGATCGCAGCGATCATGGAGACGAGGATCCGGGCAAAGGAAGAATACGTGGAGCGACGCAGTCAGGACGCGGGCAGCTGCCCCGTCCGCCGCTTCACCTCCGATTTTCGGGAGGGCCTTGCCTATCTGAAGGCTGAGCGCGGCCTGCTGGCCATTGCCGTATACTTCTTCTTCTCCGCGCTGACCGGCGGCATGACCCAGGTGGTCACTCTGCCGTATTTCCGCAGGGCGTTCACCGACGGCGAGTACATGTACATGCTGGTGTGGGGCATGTCCAGCCTGGCAAGGTTCCTGGGCGGCGCCGCCCATTACCGCGTGCGGCTGCCGGTGGAAAAGAAATTTGCCATCGCCTTCATCGTATACATCTCCATCGCCGTCCTGGAGGGCTCCTATCTGTTCTTCCCCGTCCCGGTCATGATGGCCATGACCTTCCTGTCGGGGATGATGGGGATCACCTCCTACAACATCCGTGCGTCCTCCACCCAGCAGTACGTGCCCGATGAGAAGAAGGGACGGTTCAACGGGGTGTTCGGCACGCTCAGCACGGTTGGGATGCTTCTTGGGCAGGGCGCCGCGGGCCTTCTGTCGAAGGGCGTCGAAGAACGCCCCATAGCGGTGATTGCCAACGCCGTCAGCCTTCTTGCCGCGGTGATCTTCATCGGCGGCAGACGGAAGGACGTGGCCGCCATCTACAACCGGGAGGTCTGATGCCTTCCGCCGGAAACCATGCCTGCTTGCCGCGGCTTCTTCCCGAAGCCCCGGCTGTCGGAAAACCGCCTGTCCGGGCCGGGATATCCCCTGCCGGGTACAGGCGATTTTTCACCTCTGCCTGTCTGAGGAAAGCGCCGGCGGGAGCGGGAACGCCGGCCTCTCCGCCTTGACTTGAAAGCTGTCAGCCGTTACAATACTGACAGTATTCAGGATGCTTTTTCCTCTGGCAAAGGAGTTTACCTTATGGACCCGAACGAGCTGAAACTGGTCGCAGCCAGCAATATCATCCGGCTTCGCACCGCAAAGGGGCTGACGCAGGCCGAACTCGGCTCCATGCTGAACTATTCCGACAAGACAATATCCAAATGGGAACGCGGCGAGGCCATTCCGGACGCCTACGTGCTCACCCGTCTGGCGGAGATCTTCTCTGTCAGCGTCGATTTTCTCCTCTCCTCTCACGACGAATGGGAACGCCCCAGAGAACACCGGGTGGAAGAGGTCCGTTACAGCGTCGAGCGTGTGCTCGCCCTGGCCGTGCTCGGCGTGTTCACCGCCTTTCTCATCGCTTTCGTCACCCTGTGGCTGATGGACATCGTTGAATGGCGGCTGTTCCTGATTGCGCTCAGCATGGCGATCCTTGCCGTTCTGATCCTTCTCTGCGTTTTCAAACGCACGAAGCATCTGCAGTACGTCATCGCCCTCTTCGTCGCCTCGCTGTTCCTCATCGTCTATTTCTTTCTTCCCGTCGAACACCCCTGGCAGCTGTTCCTGATTCTGGTCCCGACGGAGGTCGTGGTATTTCTGGCGTGCAATCTTCGAATCAGGCGCCGGTTCAGGCGTGAAAAAAGCCGGAGATCGTGAATTCTACTCCCGGTAGAGTCGTTATCCAGCACGTGTAGAGCGGTTTTACGGCCGCTTCTACACGTGTTTCCTTTTTCGGAGACAGCCATTCTCCGTCCGTAGATTGCGTACGCCGCGCGGGCGGGTTATGCTCATGGTGCAATGAATACACGGACTGTCCGGAAAGGAACGATCTCATGAGCGACTATATCCTGAGCTGCTGCTCCCCCGCCGACCTGTCGAAGGAGCATTTTGAAAGCATCGACGTCAAGTACATCTGCTTTCACTATTTTCTCGACGGAGAGGAATACCCCGACGATTTGGGGCAGACCATCTCCCATGAAGATTTCTACGCCCGCATGAGCGCCGGTGCCGATACACGGACCTCTCAGGTAAACGTTTCCGAGTATGTCGATTTCTTCACGCCGTTTCTGGAGGATGGGAAAGATATCGTGCACGTATGCCTCTCCTCCGGCATCTCCGGCACCATCAATTCCGCTCGCAACGCGGCCCTGATCCTGAAGGAGCGCTATCCCGAACGTGAGGTGTACGTGATCGATTCTCTGGGCGCCTCCTCGGGCTACGGCCTGCTGATGGACACCGCGGCAGCCAGACGGGACGAGGGCATGAGCGCCGCGGAGCTTGCGGAGTGGATTACGAACAACCGGCTGAAGCTGCACCATTGGTTCTTCTCCTCCGATCTTACCTTCTTCGTCAAGGGCGGCCGCATCTCAAAAACAGCCGGCGTGTTCGGAGGCATCCTTGAGATCTGTCCGCTGATGAACATGGACAACTTGGGCAGGCTCATCCCCCGCCACAAGATCCGCACCAAAAAGAAGGTCATCCGGGAGATCGTGAAGAAGATGGAGGAGCACGCCGAAGGCGGGCTGAACTATCCCGGCAAATGCTTCATCTCCATGTCCGCCTGCCCGGAAGACGCCCGGGCCGTGGCCGATCTCATCGAAGCACGGTTTCCCCGTTTGAACGGAAAGGTCCTGATCAACAGCGTTGGCAACCTGATTGGCAGCCATACGGGTCCCGGCACCGTCGCTCTGTTCTTCTGGGGCGACGAGCGCGTCGACTGACTCTGATAGCTGACGTTTCCTCTCGTCTGCAGGCAATCTTTTTTGATTCCTCTATGCATTTCCCGTAGCAGATGATATAATCTCCACTGCGAGAAACATATGATCTGCATCCTGAGGAGGGGTACGTAATGCCCGTAGGAATCATCGCGAACGTGATGGGGGTCCTGCTCGGCGGTCTGCTGGGCGGCACCATCGGCGAAAAACTTCCCCAGAGAGTGAAGGACTGCGTCACGCTCATCAGTTCCATGTCGCTGCTTTCGATCGGCATAACGCTGATCGCGAAAAGCGCTTCCATCGGCGTCGTCGTGCTGTCGCTTATCCTTGGCACGGTCATCGGCGAGCTGGTATATTTGGAGGACGTGCTCCGGCGCGCATTTTCGAAGCTGAATCAGTTCATGCTGAAGTCCTCCTCCCCTTCAGAAGAATACATGTCCATGTTCCTGTCGCTCCTCGTCATCTGCTGTCTGAGCGGCACGGGCATCTTCGGAGCCCTGAATCAGGGCATGACGGGCGACAGCTCCGTTCTGATTGCCAAGGCCGTTCTGGACTTCTTCACCGTCATGGTATTCGCGACCACCCTCGGAAAGTTCTCCTCCATCATCTGTGTGCCGCAGGCGGTCATATTCTTCGCGCTGTTTTTCTGCGCCAGGGCCGTCATGCCTCTTCTGAGCGACGAAATGGTCGCGAACTTTTCCGGCATCAGCGGTATCGTCAACGCAGCTACGGCGCTGCGCGTGGCAAAGATCAAGGACTTCAAGGTGCTGAACATCCTGCCGGGAATGATCCTTGTATTCCCGCTGACCCTTCTGTGGGGCGTGCTGTTCTGACGAAGGGGCGGAACGCGGCCCGGTGTCTGCCGGCTGGTGATAACACTTCATATATGACGAATCCCCGGGAGCATGGCTCCCGGGGATTCTTTTTTCATTTTGAACCGGATCTCCGGATTCAGTCGTTCCTCAGCCCCATGGACTCATCCCGGAACAGCCTGACGTCCATCAGCTTCAGATCCGGTGCGATCTTCGGTCTGAAATCCATTTTGCCCAGCACGTCTTTTTCCAGATCAACGCCGGGAGCGATCTCGATGAGCTCGATGCCGTCGTCTGACAGGCGGAACACCGCCCGTTCCGTGATGTACATGATCTCCTGCCCCGCACGGCGGGCGTACGCAGAGGAGAACGTGACCTGCTGGACCTTATTGACGAACTTTACGGCGCCGTCGCGGTTGATCTTCAGCCCACTGCCGGTGCACTCGATATCCGTTTTTCCGGCGGTGAACTGCCCCATGAAGAATACCTTTTTGGCGTTCTGCGAGATATCTATGTATCCGCCCGCGCCAATGCACCGTCCTGCGAACAGGGAGACGTTGACGTTCCCTTCCCTGTCGATCTCAGCGCCGCCGAGGAACGCCATATCCAGCAGCCCGCCGTCGTAAAGATCGATGCAGTCCGTCTGGCAGAACATGCACTCCGCATTGGCGACGCCTGGGAAGGACAGCCCTTCCTGGACCTGCCCGCCCATGGGACCGGATTCCACGGACAGTGTCAGCCCTTCGCCTATGCCTTCCTCGCTGATGATGCTCCCAATGCCGGAGGGGATGCCGCTTCCCAGATTGATGATGATGTTCGGCTGCAGTTCCATGGCTCCGCGTCTGGCGATGATCTTTCTCAGCCCCATTGGCAGGATCTTTGTGGTGTTGCCGGCCAGCCTCTGTTCGCCGGAGAGCTCCGGACGGTACTTTTCCGTGGCGTAGCACTGACGGCTGTTCATCGGATCCTTTGCCACGACGATATAGTCCACGAGCTTGTTGTGAATACGGATATCCCGAAGCTTCAGAGAATTGCGCGGCACCACGGCCTCCACCTGGGCGATCACGACGCCGCCGTTGTTGTGAGCGGCTGCCGCCACCTCGAGTTCCGTCCCGATGTACGCCTCGTGGATCATGGACAGGTTTCCGTCCTCGTCGGCGTAAGTGGCGCGGATGAAGGCCACATCAGGCTTTGGCGCCTTGTAGAACAGGTATTCCTCCCCGTCGATGGTCATCAGCTCCACAACGCTGCCTGCCTCTTTCGCCTTCTGGTTGCAGGCGCAGCCGTCGATCCTGGGATCCGCAAAGGTATTCAGTCCGACCTTGGTGATCAGGCCCGGACGCCCTCCCGCGGCACAGCGGAACAGATTGCACATGACGCCCATGGGCGGCAGATATCCGGGAATCTTATTGTCTCCCACCATATATGCGATGGCCCGCGCGTCGGTCATGTTTCCGGCCCATACCTTGCCCAGCAATCCGTCAATGGCGATCTTGTTCGGTCCTAGATTGTATCCCTTGTAGGGCTCCCGGCTTTCCGTCTTGTCGCCCGGTGTGATGCTGCTCACGAAGGCGATGTTCCGGGGATGGCCTTCCTTTTTGAATCTTTCGGCGAGACCGGTGTACAGTTCCTCCGGGCTTCCGAGGGAGCCGAACCCGCCGCTGATCAGCGTGGCGTTATCTGGGATAACGGACATCGCCTCTTCCAAAGATACGAATTTTGACATTACTGTGTTTCCTTTTCCTTGCGTCTGCGTTATTTGTACACGTCCTTGTCCGCGTCGTATTTCTCTTCCATGACAACGGAGAAGTGGAAGATCGGTCTGTTGACCTCGAGGATGCGCATGGGATTGTGGGGGATCCCGGCGGGAATAAAGATCATTGTGGACTTCGTCAGCAGATGCGCCTCCCCATCGATGGAGTATTCGATCTTCCCTCCGAGTTCATACGGATTGTCCTTGTCGCTGCTGAAGAAACCAACCAGTTCACTGGTCCCGTCGTGGCAGTGCTCTTCAAATATAGGGTCCCGCTCGGGCACGTCGAAGTACCACGCGGTATTCATCTGGAAAGCCCCCGGGCACACGTTGCCGTCCATCCAGATGATCCTTTTGGCAAACTTGTCATAAATGGCCTTGAACTGGGGATCCATCCCCGGTCCGGGGCTCATCTGCACGAAATTGGCTGCGTACTTGCCCGACTCATTATTCAGTATCGCCATGTCGTCTCACTCCTTCGGATAATCCCACTTGCAGAATCGCCAGTAGGGCTCGTTCACTCTCTCCGCGTATGCCGCCATGTCGACGCCGTTCCAGTCGTAGAACCCTTTCTTCGTGGGAGATTTTGCTCCCCACGCGTCGGGCGACTCGGCCTTCTCCCTGATGATATCCGGAGCTTCATCCCAGCGCGGAAGGATGGGGAACACCGCGTTGCAGGTCGTGATGTTCAGCTTGTATCCGCCGTTGTCAAAATGGTCGAAGATTCCAATGCTGGTATACCGCGGACAGAAGCTGTAGTTGAGGCAAGTGTCGATATCCTTGGGATCGCATACGCCGTCCTGCACCAGTTTCAGGCAGGCCGCCCAGAGGGCGAACTGGAGATAGTTCCCGATGAATCCGGGGTTGGGCTTTTTGAGGACTGCCGGCTGACGGTCCAGAGATCTCAGCACCTCGATGACAAAGTCTACCACGCCCTCTCCCGTTCTCTCTCCCGCGCAGATCTCAAAATACGGCACCATATGCGCCGGGTTGAAGGGATGTGTGACGACCACACGGTCGTAGTATTTCTCCATCTCGCTGCCCAGAGCGTCGCTCAGGAAGGAAGAACTGACGGAGCAGATGGCCTTCACGTTCGGGCAGTTCTCCTCTATCTTCCGATATACTTCGTGCTTCTGTTCCAGATCCTCCACGATGCACTCGAAGATCACTTCGCAGTCCTTAAGGTCCTGATAATCCAGGGAATACGTCAGATATTTCTCACAGATGTGCCACTGCTCTTCGTCGAGAAGGCCGTGGTCGATCATCTGGCGGAAATACGTGTCGTACTGTTGCTTATATCCGGGGATCTTCTGCGGATTGCGCACCAGGTTGACCGTCTTGTATCCGTGCCCCGTTGTCAGTACCGTCAGGCTGTCCCCAATCATTCCGGCGCCGATGACGCCAATGCAGTTTACAGTATCTAGTTTCATTATGCTCTCCATTCCTGTCACAGATCTGTCGGTTTGATGAAAGGCACAGTTTCCTGTGCCCTTCATTCATTCCATATTACAATATGTACCCGGCTGCGCGATCAGATGTTGCCTCTGACGCGGTCTGTCCCCTTCAGGCGGGCAAGGCCAAGGACGTCGCGGGCCTCGTCGGGAGTGGCGACCTCCATATCCAGTTCATGAATGATGCGAACGATCCGCTCCACGAGCTGGGCATTGCTCTCTGCAGGCTGATGATAGCTGTAGTTGATGTTGTCTTCCATGCCGGTCCGGATGCCGGTGCCTCGGAGCATGCCGTACACCGTTCCGTGCAACTGGTTGGCGCCGATCGCCATCGTCGTGACGTCGATGGGCTTCTTCACTCCCGCGGCGGCGGCGGAACTCAGGCAGAGGTCATACATGAAGTCGATGTTCTGCCGCGTGCAGCTGATGGCGCCCTGGGAGACCTTGTCCATGCCCATGACCAGTGTGAGAGAGACGGGATCGTCCAGCACGCCAGCAGGATACAGATACTTGAACACGTCCTCGATGGCGGTGGGATCGAACACTTCGATCTCGGCCTTGATGCCCATGTCCTTGATCCGCTGTGCGGTCTTGATGAGCCATTTTCTCGTCCACATGTAGATAAACTCCAGATCGCCCCATGTGGTGGTCATCAGAGAGCAGTCCAGCGAGCACATCTCAGGCCAGCAGGTTGGATCCTTCATGTCCAGAACGCCGAGGCCGTCGTCAGTCTCTGCGTTGTCGCGTGTTGCTGGAGCGGAGGAATTCTGGATAATGATGCCGTGGGTGCCGCATTTGGCGCGGATACCGCTGTTGATCTCCGCAAAGATCTCGCCGTCGTTGCAGCTCTTGCCGTTCTTGTCACGGGCGTGAACGTGCACGATGGAGGCACCGGCGTTGTAACAGTCGTATGCGGACTGGATGATCTCAGCCGGCTGCTCCGGCAGATTGGGATTCTGAGCCTTCCCCTGGAAATTGCCGGTCTGCGCAACGGTCAGAATTACTTTCCTTTTTTCGTATGCCATGATAATACCCCTTTCACGTTAATACTGCTGTTTGAATCTGTTTGTATGCCTTGTTTAATTATAACAATAACAGCGCTGAAATGCAAAACCTATTTGGCAGCCAGCGCGGCGTGGGAAGATATCCTGTAAAACAGGAGTGCGGACCAAACCGGCACCGCACTCCTGTTGGTTTTTCCAAAGCCGAAGAGTTTGCTCCCTCTGCTTTTCGATTATGCCTCTGCTTTCCAAAGCCCGTGCAGATTGCAGTACTCATATGCTGCTGCAAGCTGCTCCCCCTCGGCCAGTGAGAACCGAGCGACCGGTTTTTCTCCGGGGCTGAGAGTTTTCTTCTGATAGCCCTGAGATGTCTCTATCAGGATCCACATGATGTAATGGGCGTCAAGCATGGGGTGCTCCACGGAGCCGACTGTCACCGTCACGATGCTGCCTTCCGTTTCAATGACCGGCACATGTTTCTCTCCGGAAGCATCCGTCGTGTTTGCCAGTAATTCAGTCCATCCGTTCGTGCAGCACTCCTGTGCATTATCCAGGATCAGGACCGAACTGCAGTCAGCGCATTTGAAGAATCTCATAGTATAATCCCCCTTTGTTTTTAAATTTTTGTAAAACTGATATGACCGTTCCACACTACAAGTTATAATAGGGCGTCAGTATAATGTCAATGCCGATGCTGAAATAGTGCTTTTTCGCAAATCGGCAACGTAAGGTAATGCTCTTTTCTTGCTTTGGCTCAACAGTAATCGATCATGTACTGATGGTATTCGCAAAGCCGGATCTGATTATCCGGCATGGCCATAGATTCCGGTCGAGCAGTCGCTTTTGTCACCCAACAATGGGAAATGGAGGGAAAGAATATGAACAAAAAGACAAGAGTACTGAAGAAAACTGCCTGTCTTGTCCTCGCCGGCATGATATTGATCGGCCTTCTTTCCTGCGCTTCTCTCTCAAAGTTTGAACGCCGTATGAAAAAGATGACTGACCTGGATATCGACGTTTCCGGCTGCAGAATCACAGAAGAGAAAGATACTCACGCCGCAATGGGTGACGGAGAGTACCTTCTCATACTCGATTGTAAGGGGCACGAAGAAAGTATTCTCGAGCAGACCCGTGAATGGGCGGAATTCCCGATGACCAGCAACCTTCAGGCAGTGATGTCCCGCGGAGGCAGATTATCTGAACAATACGGCATCCCGCAGATCGGCAAAGGTGTATGGTATTATTACGACAGATACCCCGACGCGGTTCATGACAAGCACTCTGACGAAGCTCTTCTCACACGTCCCGCCCAGAACTTCACGCTGATCCTCTATGATTCTGAAAACAGCATGCTGTATTATTATGAGTGTGATACCTGACAGAACCGACGGAGTCCGTTTTCTGTGAAAGCACACATCATCCCATAAACAGCTGGAAATACAGCACCTGGACCGGCACGGATCATCCGCAGCCGAAACAGGTGCTGTTCTGTTTATTAGGACATATTAATAATATGACAGTCAGGTTCTTCTATTCAATCATGATCTATCAGTTGCAGCAATCCATCTCCACCCTGATCAGGGCAGAAATTCGAAAATCTCAGCTTTCTTCAGCATGCTTTCGATTCCATTCAGTTCCAGATGATATCCTTCCTCTGCATTGCCCGTCAGGGTCACCACCGTGCGTTTCCCTCTCTCCAGCGGAACTTCCAGAGAGTGAAAACCATCTGCGTCCACATAGTCCTGTTCCGGATTTGACTCGAACATTTCTCCCGTTGTTTTCACGCGGACCGATATCCATATCTGCCTGCTGTCCGGATCCACTTTGTTCCGTTTTTCCGTCAGCTTGAAAGGGACTGCTTCTCCGACAACGATCTCTCTATACACATCCGGGCCGAATGTGCTCATAGTCTTGGGTTTGCTCTTGGAGATTCCGCCGGTCATGTTCATGGAGGTAATGGAATCCATCTCTCCGTCCTTGCTGAATACCAGATCTATCCCGTATATCGGTCCGTCCGTCTCATTGACGACAGCCAGATATACAGCGTTGCGGGCCATTATGAACATGGAAACGGCGGCAATGACGACAATGATCAGCAGCACACACAACGCGATGCGTCGCACTTTCTTTTTCGCCGCCCTGTCCTTCTCCACCTCTGCGGCTTTGTCCGGATCTGTCTCGTCGGCAGGCATGTTCCTGAGCCTTTCCCGGAACATGTCGACCGCCTTTTCGACATCTTCATCCTCGATCGATAAAAAACTGTATCCGTGTACATGAAGGCTGCCGTCCTGTTTTGCTCCCTCAGCAAATACTTCAAAAGCTGCTCTGTCAAATCCGTATTTGGAGGCAATATCTCTGACTTTCATGATCCGATCCCTCCTGTAAGTCCGATTCCTTCTTTCTCATATTAATAGCATATGAATCCTGAATAAACTTTCTAATTTCATTATACCACCCCCCAGAAATTGCAACAGCGCATTATTCAGCATACAATACCATTCCTTCCGGGGCTATGATGGTAACTGAGCATCTGCCCTTCGTCTTCCGTCACTAACATATAAGATCCCAGTCTTGAGAAAACCGTCGCTTCATGGTAGAATACTTACCGTCCTCATAATCTGTGGCCAAGAACCGAAGCCGGATCTGCGGACTCATGATAATAAACCCACGCCACATATCCGGATGATAACGGAGAAATGGCGTTAAACGGGCGTTAAAAGGGCGTACGGATTATAAAGCCAAACCCGGAACCCCGCATAATTACTGGCTTTTTTAAGGAGATGTGGAGATAAATGAAATTAGGTATCGTGGGGCTTCCCAACGTGGGAAAATCCACTTTGTTCAACGCCATAACCAACGCCGGCGCCGAGAGCGCCAACTATCCGTTCTGCACCATCGATCCCAACGTGGGAGTGGTGACGGTGCCGGATGAGCGGCTAGACTGGCTGGCCGACATGTATCATCCGAAGAAATACACCCCCGCCGTGATCGAGTTCGTGGACATCGCCGGTCTCGTGAAAGGCGCCAGCCGCGGCGAAGGACTGGGCAACAAGTTCCTGTCCAACATCCGGATGACGGACGCCATCGTGCATGTGGTCCGCTGTTTCGACGACAGCAACGTGATTCACGTGGAGGGCAGTACCGACCCCCTGCGGGATATCGACATCATCAACCTGGAACTCGTCATGGCGGACATGGAGATGGTGGAGCGCCGCATCGAAAAGGCCAAGAAGGCCGGCAAGGGGGACAAGAAATTCCTGCATGAAGCTGACGTGTTCGAGGGGCTGCTGGCCCACCTGAACGACGGAAAGACGGCCCGCAGTTACGACTGTGACGAGGAGGACGCCGAGCTGATCGCCACCAGCGACCTGCTGACCCTGAAGCCGGTAATCTACGCGGCCAACATGGACGAAGCCGGATTTGCGGGCTACGAAGATAATGACTACTACAAACAGGTGAAGACCTTCGCCGACACCGAAGGCAGCCAGGTTCTTCCGATCTGCGCCAAGACGGAGATGGAGATCGCCGAACTGGATGATGAAGAGAAGGGCCTGTTCCTTGAGGAGCTGGGCATCTCCGAATCCGGTCTGGACCGGCTGATCCGATGCTCCTATTCCCTGCTCGGTCTGATCTCCTTCCTCACTGCCGGCAGCGATGAGGTCCGGGCATGGACCATCAAAAACGGCACCAAAGCCCCGCAGGCTGCAGGCAAGATCCACACAGATTTCGAGCGCGGCTTCATACGAGCCGAAGTGGTGGCCTTCGATGACCTGAAGGCCTGTGGTTCCATGACAGCCGCCCGTGAAAAGGGCCTGATTCGCTCTGAGGGCAAGGAATACGTTATGAAGGACGGCGACGTCGTCCTGTTCCGTTTCAATGTTTGATCTCACGCACAGCGGCCCGATGGCCGCTGTCCGTTTGTGACTGCCGGAATGAAAGGGGCTGTTGCCCATGCTGTTTGCCATAATCCTTTTCGTTCTCACCTACATATTGATGATCGTCCTTCCTAAGTACCGACCGTATGTGGCCATTGCCTCCGCCGTGGTCTTCGTTGTCACAGGCATGCTCCCTCTGAACAAGATCCTGCCCAGCATCGATTTCAACGTTCTGCTCATGATCGCGGGCACCATGGGTCTGGTTGCTCTTGTCATCGACTCCGGAATGCCTGCCCTGCTCAGCGACCTTATCCTGGAGAAAGTTCCCAGCGTCAAGTGGGCCATCGTCATCCTCAGCCTTTTCGCCGGTCTGATCTCGGCGTTCGTGGACAATGTAGCGACCGTTCTTATGATCGCTCCGGTGGCGCTGGCTGCGGCAAAGCGACTGAATATCAGCCCCGTGCGGATGATCATCGCCATCGCCGTATCCAGCAACCTGCAAGGCGCCGCCACGCTGGTGGGCGATACCACGGCCATCCTGCTGGGCAGCTACGCTGGTCTGAGCTTCAACGACTTTTTCGTTTTCCTGCGCCGCCCCGGCATGTTCTTCATCACGGAGATCGGCGCTCTGGTCTCCGCCATGATCCTGCTGTGGCTGTTCCGTAAGGAGCACGGGCGTATCGAGCCCGGCCGCCGCACGGTTGTGGAGGATAAGGTTCCCTCCATCCTGCTCCTTCTGACGGTACTGCTGCTGATCGCCGCCTCCTTCATTCCCAACAAGCCGTCCGTGACAAACGGTCTCATCTGCACAGTGCTGATGGTGGTGGGCGTGGTACGGCACGCGGTCAAGCACCACAGCCTGTCCGTCATGCTCAAGCCGCTGATGGAGATTGACTATGAGACCATTGGTCTTCTGGCCGGTCTGTTCGTGGTCATCGGCGGCATCACCGAGCAGGGCGTCATCGACGCGCTGGCGGGCCTGTTCACACGGCTAGGCAACGGCAGTCCCTTCCTGATCTATACCATCATCGTCTGGGGCAGTGTGCTTATCTCCGCTTTCATCGACAATATCCCTTACGTGGCCACCATGCTTCCGGTGACCAGAGGCATCGCCCTGGCCATGGGAATGAATCCCACGGCCCTGTTCTTTGGTCTGTTGGTCGGCGCAACGCTTGGCGGCAATCTCACCCCCATTGGTGCTTCCGCCAATATCACCGGCATCGGGATCCTGCGCAAGGAAGGGTACGAGGTAAAGAACCGGGACTTCCTGGAAATCGGAGTTCCGTTCACGCTGGCTGCCGTCATCCCCGCCTATCTGCTGGTTTGGCTGTTCTTTGGCAATCTGTGATCCTTTCCGTTGACGAAGCCTCTTCAATGCTTTACAATGCGTGATATACGCATTTCATTTGACATTTGAAAAGAAACTGGAGGTGTTTCCCATGGACGAAGCCATGACCATAAACGCTCCCCTGCCTGGCGCGGAAGCGCCTGAAACCAAAAAAGCCAGACTGGATACCGTGGATGTGATGAAGGGCCTTCTGATCCTCGCTGTTGTTCTGTCCCACGCCTGGTTTGCGAAGGGCAATATCCTGGGGGATTATTTTCCCTACTCCATGCCCGCTTTCTTTTTCCTTGCCGGATACGTATACAAGCCCGGACGGACCTACTTGCAGAACATCGGCCGTCGGGCCGTGCAGTTGCTGATCCCCTATCTGTTCTTCAGCATTTACTGCAATCTGCTGTATCCTGTATACATGAAGTTGGTCGTGGGTTCACAGCCCATGGACCTGTGGACGGCCACCCTGAAGAGCGACGCCATGAACATGCTGATGAGCACCCCAATGTGGTTCCTGACCAGCCTGTTTACCGCCTCCATCGTTTTCTTCGCCATAGTAAACCTTGTCCGTAAAAGCTGGCTGAAGACCTGCATCACCATAGTCATCTGCATTGGGCTCACTCTGGTCATCGAGGTTATCAAGAAAGGCGCCTTCGTTCCCTGGCATCTGGACTACGCACTGTTCGGCTGCGCCATGATGCTTCTGGGCGCTTGTATGGGAAGCCGGAAGCTGTTCGCGACGTTCCATTGGAAAAATCTGATCCTCGGTCTGGTCCTTCTCCTCGTTGCAGCGGTGCTCAACCGCTTCTTCCCCGGTTCCAACAAGACCAGCGTCGTGACCTATATAGAGAACGGAAAGCTGTACGGTGTGCTCACCTGCTTCGCCATCGCCGTCACGGGTACCATCGGCCTGTTCTGCGTCTGCGCTCTGCTTGCAAAGATTCCCATCCTCCGTCCCGTTCTTGCGTGGATGGGACGCAATTCCATCTGGATCCTCTGCATCCACTACTCCTTCATCATGATCGTCGAGTTATGGATGTTCAACCACAAGATGCTCTCCAACAGCCTGACCCAGATCGTCACGAAGGAGATCTTCGGCTGGGGCTTTGTTCCCCCAGACAAGCCGAAGGACATCATCCTGAAGGTTCTGGTGGCTCTGGCCAGCATCGGCTTCAGCGGCATTTATGCCGTGATCCACAACGCAATAAAAAAGAAGATCAAGGCAGCGAGAGCGGAGAAAGCCGCCTCCTGACAGAATCCAACGGACCGCTTCCCGTTCCCTCCGGAACGGAAGGCGGTCCGTTTTTCTCATCCGATACAACGGATGCCCGGTTGCAATAAGGACCATTTTCCTGTAGAGTGAAGACATCAGGAAAAACGCCGCGGGATGCGGCAGGAACCATGATCAGAGAAAGGAGCTGCCCATGAAACAATTATCTCGGCTGTTGGCCCTGCTGTTGGCGATCTGTCTGTCCGTGAGCCTCCTCAGTTCCTGCGGTGCAGAGCAGAAACAGACGGACGGAAGCGCCGAACCGGCGCCGGCCGGCGACGAACCGGAAGAAGAGCCGGAACAGGAAGCTGCGCCGGAACCGGCCTCCGCCGCAGAGGTATACCGGACCGCCGCAGATAGTCTCGGCCAGACTGCGGATCTGGACATGGACATCACGATGACAGTCTCCTGGTCCGTCGGCACGTTTGACATCGAAGAGAAGACCGTGCGCGAGGCGAAATACCGGCACATCGGGTCAGCGGATTTCACCGCCTGCGTCTCCGACCTGATCGAGCTTGGCAACGGACGGGCGATCTGGGAACAGCTGTACAGGGAAGGGATCGTCTACGCGAAGCTGAAACAGGCCCGTTATTTCTCCAGAATGGACGCCGGACAGTTCATGGAGGACCAGATCCCGTTCGTGATGCTCGATCCGGAGCGGTATCCGGAGATCGCCGCCGAGGAGGACGGCGCTCTCCTGCGCTTCTCCGGCGCTTCCGAACCGGAGCCATGGGCCGTGCCGGAAGGGGCCATCCTCTCCGACTGCATGGGAACGGTCCGCCTGACGGAACAGGGAGATATCTCCGCCTATACCTATGAGGTCTCCTATTCGTTCGGGGGAACGGATATACGCCGCTTCTATGAGGCCGCCCTCCGGCCGCCGGAGTCTGAGGCCGTCTCCGAAGAGATCCCGGCCAGCACGAAAGGATATGAATCGCTCGACTCCATCTCGGCCGCGCTCTGTGTATTCCGCTCCGCCGCCGTCCTGGAGACCGTGCCTAACGTGTCTTCGCAGAAGCAGCTGTACGTGACGTCAGACGCCGCCGGCTGCCTGTACGTCGAGCAGAGCGAAGTCAGCTGGTACGACGGAGATTCCTATCTGGAGAAAGATGCCGGCAGCTGTTATTACATGGAATACTCCGACAGCAGCACGGAATCCTACGGCTGGGAATACACCTATGCCGACGGGCAGATGACGAGCACGGACGACAGCGGAACGGACACGTACGATTTCCCCGAGGACACGATCCGGTTCCTGGATTCCTACGGCGTGACCCGGTATCTGCCGGCCTATACCGATCTGACGGACGCCGTTGTCGCGGATCTGGGCGAATACTGGCTGATCAGCTACACCGGCACGGACCCCTTTGGCCTCGCCCTGGAGGACGCGGCGGAAGACACCATCTTCCCGACGTCATCGACGCTGGACGACGTGGCGACCGCCTATATCACGACACGTCAGGAGGGCTATCTGGCCGTGGAAAAGGACACCTGTCTGCCGACGGCGATCGGGGCGTCCTATGCAGGAGCACACACCATCGAGGGCGGACAGTACGGCCTGACCCTGACCATGAACATGTCTCTCGGGCTGTTGCAGCCGGACACCTATGAGACCATCACCGGTGAGCCTCTTCCCGCGGAAGAGCCCGCGGAGAAAGCCTCTCCCCTATTCTATAAGGTCACCGGCGGTTCCGGCGAGACGATGTATCTGTTCGGCACCATCCACGTCGGCGATGACCGTACGGGCTGTCTGCCGCAGGGGATCCTCCGCGCCCTGGAAGAGGCGGACGCGCTGGCTGTGGAATTCGACGCGGATTCGTTCTATGAAGACGCCGAGGAGAACGAGGATCTCCAGGAGCTGCTCGCGGAATGCTATTACTACACGGACGGCACCGGCATCACCAACCACATCGATTCCGAACTGTACCGGGCGGCTGTTCCCCTCATGAAGGCATCCGGCCAGTACTCGGCCGCTCTGGACAGCATGAAACCCTTCGTATGGAGTTCGATCATAGACAATTTCTATCTGTCACAGGGGCGGCACCTCTCCCCCGGGAACGGGGTGGACAACCGCCTCATGGCCCTCGCCAGGGAGCAGGACAAGCCGATCCTTGACGTGGAGTCCGGTGAATTCCAGATCCGGCTGCTGTCCGGCTATTCGGATGAGGTCCAGGAGATGCTTCTTGCCGAAACCGTTTCCTCCTCCCGCAGCCGCATGCTTCAGTCCACCTACGAACTGTATGAGATGTGGTGCGAGGGCGACGAGGAGGCACTGATCGCTCAGCTGGCCGCCATGACCGAGGAGGAGAGATCCGCACTGGATGAGGATGAGCTGAAGGTCTACGACGAGTACAACGGCAAGATGCTGGTGGAACGGAATCATGCCATGCTGGAAGTCGCCGAGAGCTATCTGCAGGGCGGGACCACGGTCTTCTACGCCGTGGGTCTGGCGCACCTGCTGGGAGAGGACGGCCTCGTCGACGCCCTGCGCGGCGCCGGTTACACCGTCACACTGGTCGACACGCACGGATAACGGCATCCTTCCCGGATGCAGACGCACATAAGCAGAAAAGCCACGGCCTGCGGCCGTGGCTTTTCTGATGGTGTTGTTCTCAGTATTTCTCGTAATTGTGCGCCTCGTTCAGGACCATGTCCTTGACCTTCATCAGACGCACCGTGTTGCTGCGTTCGTTCTCATCCAGCTTCATGGTGATGTACTTGATGCTCTCCTGCATCTCGGGAATCATCACATACTCCAGCGCGTTCACACGGCGCCGGGTCCGTTCGATCTCCTGGGCCATCAGCTGCATGGTCTTTTCGATCTGTGCCAGTTCCAGCATCTCCTCGAAGATATCGGAGAAAGCCGCGATGGCGTCGTCCAGTTCGCCAGAGGTCTGGGCGTAGCCGTACGGGAAGATATCGCCCTTGTTGTCGTTCTCCCGCTCGAAATGGTACACTGGCGTCTGTACGCTCATCACGTTCTTATAGTCCATGGTGAGCGACACGCTCTGGCTGGGATACAGCAGCGCCTGCTCTAGAAAGTCGGATGACATGACAGCGGAGGCCACTTTCATGCCGGCGTAGGCCTGTGTCAGACCCTCCTCCACCTTGGCGCGCAGTTCACGGTTGCGGCGGACGACATCAAAGAACTGACGCATCAGTTCGTCGCGCTTGTCCTTCAGAAGCTTATGGCCGCGTCTGGCGGTAACCAGCCGTTTTTTCAGCCGGGTTAGCTCCATTCTGGTGGGATTCACGGTAGTGGATGCCACACTCGTCCCCTCCTTTCCCGATCACTGCTCCTTCTTCGGCAGGTATTTCTCGATCAGTTCTTCCTTGATCCTCTTCAGTTCCGTCACGGGCAGGATGCTCAGCAGTTCCCAGCCCAGATTCAGCGTATCTTCGATGCTACGGTTCTCATAGAAGCCCTGGTTCACGTAGCGTTTCTCAAACTCATCGGCGAACTTGGCGTACAGCTTGTCCGTATCGCTCAGGGCGGATTCGCCCAGGATGGTCGCCAGTTCCTTGGCGTCCTTGCCCAGGGAGTAGGCAGCGAACAGCTGATTCATGGTACCTGCATGGTCCTCGCGGGTCTTCCCTACGCCGATGCCCTTGTCCTTCAGACGGGACAGAGACGGCATGACGTCCACCGGAGGAAGATAACCCTTGCGGTACAGCTCACGGGACAGGATGATCTGCCCCTCGGTGATGTATCCCGTCAGGTCCGGAATGGGGTGGGTCTTGTCATCTTCAGGCATCGTCAGGATGGGAATCATCGTGATGGATCCCGGGCAGCCTTTCCGGCGGCCGGCACGTTCGTACATGGTGGCAAGGTCAGTGTACATGTAGCCGGGGTAACCGCGGCGTCCGGGCACTTCCTTCTTGGCGGCGGATACCTCACGCAGAGCCTCCGCGTAGTTGGTGATGTCCGTCAGGATGACCAGAACATGCATGTCCTTCTCAAAGGCCAGATACTCGGCCGCGGTCAAGGCCATACGTGGGGTAGCGATACGCTCGACAGCGGGGTCATTGGCCAGGTTGGTAAACAGGACCGTGCGCTCCAGAGCGCCGGTGCGGCGGAACTCGTCCACGAAGAACTGGGATTCCTCGAATGTGATGCCGATAGCGGCGAACACAACGGCGAAATTGCCCTCGCTGCCCAACACGCGGGCCTGACGGGCGATCTGGGCCGCCAGATTGGCGTGCGGCAGACCGGAACCGGAGAAGATAGGCAACTTCTGGCCGCGGACCAGGGTGTTCAGTCCGTCGATGGTGGATACGCCGGTCTGGATGAACTCACTGGGGTAGTCGCGGGCAGCCGGGTTCATCGGCAGACCGTTGATGTCGCGGTAGGCGTCCGGCAGGATGTCCGGGCCGCCGTCGATAGTCTGCCCCATGCCGGAGAAAACGCGCCCCAGCATGTCCTCGGAAACGCCCAGCTGCAGGCTGTGCCCGAGGAAATGAATCTTGGTGTTGGCCAGATTGATACCGGTGGAACTGTCGAACAGCTGCACCACGGCATTGTCGCCGTTGACCTCCAGCACCTTGCAGCGGCGTTTTTCACCGTTGGGGAGCTCGATCTCACCCAGTTCGTCGTAGGTGACGCCTTCCACGTGGCGGATCACCATCAGAGGGCCGTTGATCTCCTGTATGGTCTTATACTCAGTAATCATCAGTCGTCCCCTCCCTGGTTCTTGACCGCTTCGATCTGCTCGGCCATCTCCTGCTCCATCTCAGCGTAGACCTTCTCGTACTCGTCATTGGGCACGCTCTTGGCGCGGCCGATGCGGGCTCTGGCGGGAAGGCGGAACAGCTGCGCCGCGTCGGCGCCGGCGGACAGAGCGTCTGCCGACAGATCGTAATACCGGCGGATCATTTGCAGCAGCAGATGCTGCCGCAGGCTCTCGGAGTAGTTGTCGATATCCACGAAGGAGTTCTGCTGCAGGAAGTCCTCACGGATCATCTTGGCGGCTTCCAGCGTCAGGCGGTCCTCAGGCGACAGGGCGTCCTGACCGACCAGTTTCACGATCTCGTTCAGGCTGGATTCCTCCTGAAGGATGGCCATTGCCCAGTCTCTGTTGGCCATGAAGTCCGGGGAAACGTTTTTGTCGTACCAGGGCT
>Ga0310696_10002340_pt1 | contig 25342 bp, 30 predicted proteins | sample AusTroGonzalo_MG_4_FD_203885 | JGI IMG/M metagenome (GOLD analysis project Ga0310696, IMG submission 203885) | Bovine rumen microbial communities from tropical cattle in Woodstock, Queensland, Australia - Gonzalo_02 (v2) (version 2) | ecosystem: Host-associated > Mammals > Digestive system >...
AATTCCTAACGCTCCAAAATCGGATAAGTTGCCAACCATGAAAGAGATACCGAGATTTGAAACGTTTACATACGATGATGGCTATATAGAATTAACAAAATATAACGGACATGAGGCCGTCGTGACAATACCAAACGAAATTTATAGTATCAAAGACAGGGTGTTTACAAACAAAACATTTGTCCAAGATATTATGCTTAACGATAATCTTCATTGGATTGGCGACCTTGCGTTTGCAAACACTGGTATTACCGAGATTTTGTTCACGGAAAATGTCCAATATATAGGGTCTGGCGTTGTGTCGCGGTGCGATATTAAATCAATTGGATTTGATTGTATTTCTTTTGAAACAGAGCCATATACTTTTACGAATTCAAACGCAGGCGTTGAAGAAATCTATTACGCCGGAACAGTTGAACAATGGAGAGCATTACAGAAAAAGAACAAAACCATTGTTAATCTGATTCAAATTAACGAAGGCCATTTAACTGTATTTTGTAAAGACAAAACGTTACAGTATTGAGGAATGAGATATTATGAAATCACAATATGTGAAAGGCACAATCAATAAAGATATTTATCTGCACCTTGACCCGGAAACGGAAGCAAGATTGTCGTAGATTGAAAAACATATTTCCGAAACAGACGCTTACGTTACACCGCAAATGTACGGTGCTATTGCTGACGGTACGACAGACTGTACAGCGGCCATTCAGAATGCTGTTAATAGCGGAAAGAATGTTTGGTTTCCTGCTGGCAAATACAAGATGGCGGGTACTGTAACGATTGCAAGCACTTCAAGCACATCCGCCAAACAATATATTGAGTTTGATGCAAGCGGCGCCGTCATTACTTATACAGGTGATTCCTATGCGTTTGAGTTAATCAAACTGACTAACTGTTGGTTTTGGTTTGGCGCTATCAATGCGACAGGTGGCGGCGGTTGTATCTTCTTTAATGCGACCGGCGTTGGTATCAATCAAAACTATGATTATAGTGCGATTGGAGATAACTGGACGACAACCTATGTCGACATTTATTTCAAGAAGTTCAAGACAACAAATGACGAAGGATATTGCATTCGCGCAGAACAAAAGACCGTCAACGGAACGGTAAACTATGTAAACGAAATCCGTATTAACAATGGTCGCTTTGAGCGCGGAAATGCCATCTATCTGAAACAAAACACAAAGGGCGCAAGTCCTTGCCTTACCACTTGGCGTTTGACGAGAGTTAGTTTCGAGGGATATGTCAGCGGAGACGTCAGACACGAAGTAGGCGGTCTGCGTTATGATTGCGCTTCTGCTTCAACCGTTAAAAAGGGTTTCTCGTTTATCGATTGTCGCTCCAACGAGTGCATTTCTTACGCTATGGACTTCTCGTCTGACGGATATGATTGTGCCGTTCAGAAAATATTGTGGGTGAGTGTCGCAAACTGCTTGACTCAATATTTCAGATTAACGTCGAGGTCAAGTGGCGTTATCATTGGTCCTATTTTTTCTTCTTCAAGTTCCTATTTATCGAATAGCGCACGCATTGTCAACGGATATATTGTGCCAAATGACTTTGGACACATGAATTGGACAGGTTACAGCAACCACCAAATCGATTTGTCAGACAAGACGCCAGAAGAGTTTTACGACACTATTGTTATCAATTCTGGCGATAGCACGCAGACAGATACCATTATTCTACCGAAATATTACGGCGTGAATAATGGTGGACTCAACGATATTTACTTTATTTTCTACCACAACCACACGAAATTTGAAGTATATATTGACGGTAATAATACTCCTGTTCTGACGTTCGATAATATCGTCGCCGATGCTTCTTCCGACCCGCCCGTCTACCGTGTGATTCGCGCCAGATACAGTAGTGACGGTTGGCGTTATTGGGTTGAGAACGAGGAACAGCAAGAGATTACAATTGATACCGCGATTAGTTCTTCTTCTACAGACGATAACGTTCCGTCTTCTAAATGTGTCTTTGATAATATCAAGGCAAATACGGTACAATATATAGACGGAACGATTACCCAACTGGTCGGAAGTCCAAACGAAACCTTTATTCTTTCCAACAGTAAGCAGGTATACAGCATTTACACGGCATACCATTCACTTATGGGTATCGACCATGTGGTATTTTTGCGAGACGGAGACAACAACTGTTATTTGGTCGATAAATGTGTGCAGTCTGGCGCTTCAATGACCGTGAACGCACATCGTATCGAAAAGACAAATAGCGGTACAAATGTTGTCCTGATTGAGGCGGATTCCGTTTATCCAAATGCAACACAGTTGAATGTTTATCGGTATCCTGTTAACGGTAGCGGCAATATTGTTGAAACTTTGACTTGGGATGCAGGTCTTGTGGCCAACAAAATTTCTCATTCTTATAACCAATTAAAAGAATTCTTACTGAACGGCCAAACGGTTGTTTTGCCAATTGAAGACCAAGGAAATAATATTGTACATCAATACATACTATCGTTGGTAGCATTCAATAGTGATAATAATGAATATTATTCAGGGTTTCTGACTCCAGATGGTTATCAAATGGCATTTATCGCTCCATCTCCAGACGAAGTGATGTATGAGCAAGGTGTGTCGTAACTAAATATAAAAAATAGAGAGGACAACAATCCTCTCTATTTTTATCCTCTTATCCTTGTATAATTTAGATTGAAATAATGTAAAGAAAAACGGTATCTGTTCAGAATGGCTAATTATATTACAAAAATCAATGATAGCGGAACTGAATATAATATCAAAGATATAGACGCTCCGTTTTATAGACGATACAGACCGACTGGTACGGCGGCCGTCACTTCGTCTCCGTATTATGCCGCTCGTTATGACATAACCGACACGACGATAACGGCATACGAAGATGGAATGATTGTGTCTTTGATTGTTCCAGTAGCAGGCAACGCTAACTATGGCACGGCGTTTCAAATCAATTCGCTTGGCTATAAGCCGATTACTTGTGGCGCAAGTTCAATGATTGGCACTCGCTATGGCGTTGGTGCTACGATTTTAGCAGTATATAATTCAACAGCAACCGGCGTTTTATATCTCGGTAGTGGTTCTCAAACGATTACCGGCGCTTGGCAAGTGATGGATTATGACGCTGATACAAAAGATGGTATTGATTCGTATTTCCGTCCGTATGCTGGTCAAGCAATCTATATGTATAAGTTGGTCATGTAGGGCGAAGACAACCGTGTTTATCCGATTGTCACGACCGACCAGCAAGACACCACGCAGGTCGCAAAATCACCTACGACAACGCCATTACGCCCTTGGAAAGCATGGGCATATACAGGCACGGCGACCATACCTGCTGGCAACCAAGTAGGCGCACAAGTATTAGCGGCTCGTCGTGCTTTTACTACGCCGATGTATACATTCAACGAACAAGTTCCGGCAAGACGAATGATATATCTTCGTGGTACATACGACAAAAACACGGATTTATTTACACTGTATAACGACAATTCGTCTCCTTGCACTTCTTATTATACTTTTGTTCCAGATAATACGGCAAGCATTACATTATCTGATTATTTTGTTCAGGGATATTATTATTTACTGATTGGCGCTTCGTATTCGTCGGCAGAGTATTGCCAACTGTTTCAATGTAATCCCTTTTATTATTTTGACGGAACGAATCTGATTCCGATTTGGACAAAAATTGCACAAGATTCTGGTGGGGGCGGTGGTGGCGTATCGCAACATACCGCAACCGCGACATTGGCTTCTGCTAACTGGACATCAAGTGTAAACGGTGTAACGCAAACTATTACGGTTAGCGGAATGACATCTACGGCAACCGTATGGGTAGCGCCTCAATATAATGCCCTTACCAATTATGTGAGTATGTACGCTACCGACCAAATTGTTTGTATGTCACAAGCAACAGATAGTTTAACATTCAGAAGATATGCTGAAACATCTTCTGGCGATATTGCAATTAACATTGTATGGATAGAATAAAGAGAGGTGATAAGTATTTATGATAATGAACGCTTTTTTACCTGCGGTTTAGATGAGTGGAGAAGATATGTCGTGGGTATATACTGGTTTGAATATGCCATCATCTCCTTATACAAATTCAACTGTTTCAAGAATAGGAATTGGTGTTTTTTAGGGAAGGTCTCATCCAATTCCATCCGACATGACATGGACGAATGTATCTTTTGTAGAATCCTACGCATTTTATGGCAATTATTCTATAACAAATATATCGCTTCCAGTCGCTACCGAAATAAGTACGCACGCCTTTAACGGATGCGTATATTTAGTTAGTGCCTACTGTCCAAGTGTTACAAGTATTGGAGGCAGCGTTTTTTAGGGATGTGCCAGTTTGATAAGCGTATATATTCCAAAAGTATCAATTATAAATACTAACGCTTTTAGTGGATGTACAAAACTATCATATATTGATTGTGCTCAAGTTATAAAAGTATCCTTAAGTGCATTCCTAAATTGCAGATTATTGAAATCGGTTGTTGGCAAAATATATGTATGTTCCTCGTCGGCATTTTAGGGGTGTAGTGCGTTAAGTTTATTTGTAACATCTAATGCTGGAACATCATCAACGGTCAGTGTATTTAACAGTACTACATTTCGTAGTTGTTATAATTTATTATCTATATATTTGTTAAATTCCTATGTAATGAAACTCGGAGCAACAAATGCGTTTAACTCAACGCCAATTTCTAACTATACAACCTCCACTGGAGGTGTAAATGGTTCTATCTATGTACCAGAATCGCTTTATAGCACATATAGAACAGCGACTAACTGGACGACTTTTGCTGCACGATTTGTGTCTTTAACAGATGCTCAAATTGCCGCATTAGACTTTTCTTAAGCAGAAAGAAAATAGCATAAAATGATTATTCAAGAATTATACGGTGCTTGGGAAGACGGTACCAAGTTAATCAGAACTTATTCTGACGAAGGATATAAACTCCGTCAAATTGAAACTGGCGATATTTACGACGAAGCTGTTGATATAGAAGGACGCTTTACTTATGAAGAAACCGAATATAAAATCGACGAAGATACGCCAGAAGAAGAAATAGAAGAAGTAATCGTTGAAGAATAACACATAAAGGAATTTCTTATCAAAATGAGCATACTCGATAGTTTTAATAACATACCTACGGGCTATGTTCCTCGCAACACAAGCAAAACAAATACGAGAAGAAAATAGGTTAAAACACAGCCGCCTTATCAAAAATCTGCAAATTCATTTTGGTGGAATCAAGGCGACAAATTCACCTTCTTATACAAACCGCAGTTGTCTATTATGGTGGAATCCAATGCTATCATTTTAGAAGACGACACTACCTTGTTATCGTCTACCGTTGGTTTTCGCGGACAGAAGGCGTATGATGTTGTTAATCTGATTTCCTATACCTATGGTGCTGGTTATAACGGTGTTGATGGTTGGCAACAAGACGCCGACTTTACGCTTCCGTCGTGCGGATAGCAGGAAGTTCTCTTACGAAACATCGATTGGAATAATGTTACCATTACTTTCCAAATTCTGAATTTCCGTAGAGAAGTCATTTACAAAGTACCTGCCACCGAAGAAGACCAACCGATTGCCGGCGCAGAAAGCATCGAGATTACGATTGATGATACGATTGCCTCTCTGTTGCGATATGGCTCATATCGGTTTGTCTTTACACTGGCTGGCGCAAATCAGTACGCACCGCTGTATCTGCAAAATATCTTCGATATCAGTATTGTTGAAAAGCGTATCAGCAATAACAAAGAATCTCTTACCAATGGCGAAGAAGAAGACGACTATGATATTCATCTTATTCTTGACGGCGGAGAAGAGGGTTCTTACGGCGCATTAGATTTTGGAAACTGATTTCGTAATCATAAGAACGGAAGGTGATATGATTGCGTGAAAGAATCGTAAAAACAACCATACTGCTTCGTCGTGGTACGGTTGCCGAATTTACAGAACATAATCCACTACTGCGTTACGGAGAACCTGCCTTTGCGGTTGATATTCAGCGCTTGAAAATCGGCGACGGTATTAACCATTGGCTTGATTTGCCGTATATTGGCGGAGAAGATACCGTTGTTCACACCGTAGCGACGGAGAGCGACTTGCCGCAACAAGGCGTTGTTGGCAATATCTATTATATTATCGCAGACAACAATATGGTATCGTGGGATTCCGATACGGAATCCTATGTGACTGTTATGAAGTCGCAATTTGACGAAGTTCTCAATTCTGTCCATATTTCAAAATTGTTACAAGATAACGACGAACATATCGTATTTGATTGTGGAACATCAACAACAAATGTGTGGTGATTAACCAATGCCAACCCAATATAATGCACGAATCGCCGCAAAACACGATACGGAATCCAACTGGTTGTTGGTAGAGGACGCCTTTGTTCCTCTGAACGGTGAAATCATCGTTTACCACGACGCTTCCGTGCCGTTCGATGATACGGGTCAGATAGATACAGAAGCCAAAGGTCAGAGGTTAAAGATAGGGAATGGGCAGTCCACTCTCGCTCAACTCGATTTTGTTTATGTCGGTTTAGAGAACGCCATTCTCTCTCACGTTTAGAATGAAACCATTCATGTGACGGCGGCCGAAAAACTGAAAATTGCACAATCCGTTGTGGCCTATGTACGAAGCAACAACGATGCACTCAATACACATAATTTGATATTAAGTACAGAAGTTCAAGTATAATATTACGGAGACTGACGTTTAAGGAGTATCATAATGGCATATATTTCAAAATTAACAATCGGTGGCACAACATATGATATTTATGACGCCGAAGCCAGACAGATTCTGGCATAGGTTCTTGTTTTTGTTGGCGTTACCAGCGTATAGCTTATCGACGGCGCTGTCACGCCAAACACTTACGGTGGCTTAACAGGTATCACTATACCGTCTGGACATAGCGCAGGAGATACCGTCGATACAGGTACGGTCGTTATTTATAGTTCGCAGGAATTTGTGTGGGATGGTGCGAAATGGGCTGAATTCGGCACAACTTCGTCGTGGACGCCGAGTCTTGATAAGGATTCTGTCCTCGGCGCGGATACGACATTTACACCGTCTGCCTCGTCTGCCAATACCGGCGCAGGTACATCTCACTCGCACACCATGGGTGGAACGAGCAAATATCTTGGGCAGATTGTCACAAAGTTAAATATGAAGACGTCCACGCAGTCTGCTACTGTGCAATCCTCTGTTGCGTTAGGAACGCTTTCCACCACTTCTACAAGCAACGGTGATGGCGTGGTTGCTTCGCTTGATACTGCTAAGCTTGTTACTGCGTCTATTACTCCAGCTGTCGTTGGTGCAGGAGTTACCGTTGTGACTGGAATGGCAAGTAATCCTTATTATGCAAGTGTTTCCTCTAATGCTGATGGAACAAATACGAATACACTTACGCTTACTGCAATTACACCTTCTACAGATTCTATTACACCAGCAACGGCCGGTACGGCGTTTACCTATGCCACCGGGGCGCTTTCGTCCGATGGTTCTGGTTCAACTGTTGCGTATAGTGGCACAACAAAATATCTCGAACTTGGAACTCAGTCTGTAACTGTTCAAGGCACAGTCGCGACTGGTCAACTTCAACTCGGAGCCAGCGGCGCGGCGGTTGCCACCGATGTTTCGGTCATTACTTCCACATCTGGCACCTACGCCGTTATTACCGCTCTCGATGCTAATACCGGTGCTGAATCCGCACACACGCACACATACGACAAGACGTCCAGCATTACGGTTGGTACAAACGACCTTGTGGATGCCGTTACGAATGTTACACTTAACAATTCGTAACTTGTATAATTTAGGTAAGATTATAAGAAAATGCCATTATCGGCATAAAACACAAATATTTATCGAGGTATACAAATAAAACATAATGAAAGATTATAGCGCCATTGAGGAAAAACTCAACGCCCTTATGGAAGAATTAAAGATTCTGAAAGAAGCCGACGACGTTGAGGTTGAAGAAACCGAAAAGGAAGAAGAAACCGCCATCGAGGAAGTTCCTGCCGAAGAAATCGAGGAAGTGTCCGAAGAAGAAGTCGAGGAAATCAAAGACGAAGAGCCGAAAGAGGAAGTCAAAGAGGACAACATTTTTGTGATTGACACCTTTGCCAAGAGTATTCTGTCTGGCCTTATGCAGAATGTTGACGACCTGAATCTTGTTCTTGAAAATTCCGAAGACAGCAAGTACAACGGTATTTTTGAGGATGTCAAGGAAATTCTCAACAAAGCCATTGGGTCGCTCCAAGCCGTTCTTGCCGACGAATCCGAAGATGCCGAACAGCAAGACGAAGCAAGAGAAGAGGCCGAGGAAAAAATTGAGGACGCCGAATCCGAAGAGACCGAGGAAGTCAAGGTTGAGGATGAGGAAAGGGTCGAGTTAATTCAGCCGCTCGGAGACGAGGAATCTGACGACATTTCCGACGAGGAAGTGGAAGAGGTTGAGGAAAAGGAAGAAAAGACCGAAGAATCCCTCAAAGAAGATTTGCAGATTTACATCGATTTTAGCGACTATAAGCCGTGGTCTGGCGCGGTTGATACCTATGAATATATCGCCGAACAGTATGGCTATGATTACGCCGCTATGGAGAGAGTTCTTGAAGATATTTTCCCAGACGGTTGCTCTGATACCGAACTGAACGATTTCTTCTGGTTTGATGACAACGTCTATGAAATCTTCGGCGTGAAAGACCCCTATGCCGAGGACGAAGATGACGAAGAAGAAGAAGTCGAGGAAGATGACGACATCGAAATCGAAGAGTCCGCTTCTCGTAAAGTCAGACATAGATAATCTTACAGAGGATAATATATTATGAAAATCAAAGTGACAAGAAATCTCGAATCGTATAAGAAAGACAGACAAGTAGAATCTTGCAAAAAGGAATCTGTTGGACAAGACGTTGCTGAATATCAGAAGTGGGTAGACTATGATATGAAGCGGTATGGCCGCATTTCTAACGATACGCTGAAAAAGGTGCGTGCGGCCGGTCTCTCTGTTGTCAAAGACCAATATGGCGACTATGAAGTGATTGCTTATCGGAAAGACGAGTCGTGCAAAGACGAATCTTGCAAAGGTAAGAAAATAACCGAAGCCCCTATTTACGACCTCTCTCCGGTATATGATAGCAGACAGTCATTCTATGGTAAAGCAAAGGTAGATACTGGCGATAAGGACGACCAGAACAAACTCTATTCATACAACACTCTTGTCGCAGAAATAAAAGACGGCAAGCCAGTTGTTTACGGTACTTATTCTGCCACTACTTTAAGACATATTAAAGATTGGCTTAAACAGAATGGGTTTAAGGCTGACAGTTCCAAGCAGATAATGGCTGACTATGGCGTAAAGGATGAATCTTACAAGAAAGACGAAGCAAAAGAACCTGCTCGCAAACTTCGTATCAGAGAACTCCCTAAGGTAAAGAAAGAAATTCGCAAATCTTTCGGTGACGACATCAGCCCTGACGAAATCTGAAAAGTCATATAAAACAAAAAGAGCAAGAGAAAACTCTTGCTCTTTTCTTGTATAATTTGAATAGTACGAATAAGTTTTTGTTGAGGTTAAAACAGAATGCCTTATTATAAAATTCAATGGATGAATGATACCGCTCCCGCTATCAATGCGGAGAATCTGAATCGGATTGAAGACGGTATCGGGCAAAGCGCAGATATTTCCAATACATTAACACAGTCTGGTTTAAGCGATTCTGCGAAGGCGCAAGCATTTGGTAGTATTCTTGACGAGCTGATTTCCTCTGTATCGAGCGGAACTGGTGCGGCCGGCACATTAACGGACGCCAACGGAAAGATTTATTTAGACCAATTAAAATCACTTCTGTCTCACATCACCTTTACGACTTCCGGCAACGACGCCGATATGATGATAGACAGCAGTAGCGTTTATACGGCAGGCCAATACGGTTGTTATTTATATAACGGCGCTTCCACAACGGCCAATACGAGCATTGTGGATGGAGACGGTAATCCCTCTACGACCGATTTTGCTCACATTCATTTTCAGAATGTCAGTAATTTCGCTTTTGGTAGCGTTGCGATTGCCATCAATTCCACAGATACGATTACGATTAACGGCACAAACTTCTTCGACAATGACGCCTTCGACACGGTTGACATTGATATTACTCGTATCAAGTCGGATAATGCGGCGGCTTGCTTGATTGCTGTCTGCGGAAGTAACGCCAAGGGATATAATTACAGATAGGTTTCTTTTGTTCAGCAAGTATCTCCTATCAGCAAAATCAATCTGACAGTTAAGAATGCCGCTAATACGGCGGTTGCCATTACCACAGACTTTACCGTCAATGTGCTTTACGGTGTCCCCGGCGCGAGCAGTGTCAACAATATCCAGTTATTTAACAATTTTGAAGATACGCCTTTTGAATGAGGAATAAGATATGGCACAGTATTTTATCAACGAACAAACGGCGCAAGACATTTATAATGCCATAGCGGCAAAATATACCGAATCTGGCTCTACGCTCGGACAAATCGACGGCTCGCAGTTTGCTTCCGCCATTACCAACATTCAAGCGTCATCCGGCGGAGAATCGGTCAATCCATTAAAGGTAACCGTTGACCCTAATACGAATCTCGGAGCAATCAACACCGTTCGTATTCTGAAACAAAGTACATTTGCCGCTATTACCACAAAGGACGCCAATACGCTTTATATTATTGTATCGAATTAAGCGAGATAGAACGAATGGAACTTTCTAATATCGCACTTGGTTCTGGTTATTATTATGTCGGCGGTATTTATCACGGAAGCGGAACGACATCGACAAGTAAATCTGGTATGGTTGTTCTGACCTCTCCGACATACGCCTATTGTGATAATACCAATCAAGTTATCTATACCGGCAGTGGAACGGTTAGCGCAGACGATTATCCAAGTCATGCATTTGCCGATATTAAAGGCATTTATCTTGGGAATAGATGTTTGACGACTACTTACGACCCAACTACCGTTGTCAATATTAAATCCGTTCAGAATCAAGTATTGAAACTGAATCAAAAAGGAATTGCTGGACGTGCTTTCAATAACTATGTAACATCTGCCTATAATACGGTGTGGGGTTTTGAAACGCTGTTCTATATTTCCTCGTCTGCTACCGCTGACGTCAATCTGTTTTCCTACGGATATAACTACGGCGATAGCAACATCAAGCCATATATGTCTTTTTATAAGATAATGGTAACAACGGCGGGAAAACTGCAAATTAAACAGCGTAGCGTTTCTTCTGACAGCACGTGGTATAACGAGTAGACAAATGTTACGCCCAATGTGACAATCAATAAGAATACTTGGTATCATCTCTGCATGGTTCGTATCGGAGATGGAAATACCGCGCACGGAAGTAACGGAACTTCGAGCAATCCCGGCATTACTCTCACCAAAGTTGAGAGTATTCCCGATATTTCAAGCGTGAGCGTTCACTACGACCTTGCCGATATTAAGTATTATAATGGTGCTTGGCAGTATGTCAACGGCTCTTCTTCTTACAATTTGAGCGGTTATGTCAATACGCCAAACAAGTATAATAATGTCGGCAGAATGACAGGTAATAATGGCAATGAATACAATATTGCTATTACCTTAAATCAAATCGGAGACACGAGCGTTTCGTTTGCACAGCGTATGATTATTAAGGGCGGCGCCTACGAACAACAAATCATGGATTGGACGATAGGTAATAATCCGACATTTAGTTCTACTTGGTCGAGCGGAAGCAGTTTTGCTTCTTCTACCATGATAAAATCCAACGGCTCTACACCAACGGTATCGAGTGTGGCAAGCCAATATCAATGGAAAAATTCTGTATAAAATATGTTGTATAATTTAGTAGATATTGAGAAGGGGGTAAACGCACGGTATGACGCTTCCGAGTTATGTTGATGAAGTCAAGTTTAAGTTGACTGGCGGAGTTCTGGATTTAGAGATAGACGACATCGGAATCCAAAAGATTATCGAACATAGTCTCAGAGAACTTCAACGATACCTTGGGCAAAGCAAATTTGTTACCGTTCCGTTTTCCTCTTGTATTGATACAAGTCCCTATAAAATCTCCGATGTTCGCATGGTGTATTTGGCCGATGGCGGTAAGGGGCTAAATGGAGCGACAGGTGCAGATTCCACGGCAGGTCCGCTGACAGACTATGCTGGCGTAGAGAGCATTTACGCAAATTCGCCTATTGACCCTATGGCGTGGTCAATGTATTATCTCGGTGGTAACGGCACTGTCAGCAACTACACTAATTATGTGAATAATTACTACGCCTATGTTGAAACTCGAAAGGGAATCAATGTTGGAGACTTATCACGCCTTTCCTTTAACTACAATAAGGCAGAAGAAAAACTATATATCAACGCTTACGCCAAAGCAAGCGCCGTAACGATTGAGTATGTTCCTCGGTTTGACAACGTGGAAGATATTACAAATGATGCGTGGATAGATATTCTTGTCCGCTATTCGGTTGCCAATCTGAAAGTTACGCTTGGTCGTGTTCGTTCTCGTTTTACACAGAGTAACGCCCTTTGGTCACAAGATGGAGAAACATTATTAACAGAGGGCAATCAAGAATTGGCCGATTTACGAAATTATCTCGAAGCATCGGCAAGCATATTGAGGCCGAGGTGATAACAATGGAATATAATATGGACAATAAAGTGGAAGTAACGAAATTGAATAATGCGATGCAATTTCAGAATAACCCTGAAATCGAGGTGGCGGATTTAGACGCCGAAAATATCCTCGATATCAAGCCGAGTTATGTCGGCAAATATATCGTTGAGTGCCAAGTTTGCAAACAGCATATCTACCACGATACGCTCGATATTACCGATATTGAAGCGTGTCCTTATTGTGGCTTTGGTGAGTGCTTTATCGTTGTCGGCCAAGTTGCACCGGTTCCCGTTAGCACGATGGTTGACGAACTCAAAAAGGACGAGGAAGAAAAGCAATTTACCAAATCCGAACTTGTCTACGGAGACGCCATTCCAACAGAATCGCGTTAAGGTGTCGTTATGAGCAATCAGAATTATGGCATTTTGCTCAACGAACAAAATATCAAGTATCAGCGCAGACAATTTAACGAAATGGTTCGTCTGTTGGGAATCAATGTTAAGTTTTATCCCATAGTCAACAGACAGTTTTCCACCTATAGCGAGTTAGTTGCAGACGAATCGAACGGGTTTACGGTAGGTGTAATTGTCACCGACCACCTTGATTAGTGGACACGCAAAAAGCTCGGTTGGGTCGCCGAATTATCCGAATCGGCATTGGTAATGAACTTCCCTTACGATACGCCGAATATCGAAGTTGGCTGTATCGTGATGGTGCCGAGCGGACTTGATAATGCACCTCCGAGAATGTTTCGTATTTCTCGTATGTCTACCATTATGATATATCCTGCTTCCATTACTTGTGAATGTGTGCCGGAGTATGCCGATACGTTGCCAAAAAATGTGGTAGAAGATTTCCGTAACAGTTCTGCTAATGCTTTTATGAGGGACGAAGATGACGATTTATAAAACAAGATTAGTAGAAGCGTTGACGAACGAGGAATCACAAAAGCAACTCGACAAGCAGAAGAAAGACCCCATTCTGCAACAGTCGAATGATACCATTTTTCTTGATGCGCTTGCGCAAAGCAATATCGATTATGACATCACGCCGCAACAATTAGAGTTTCTTCGCGGAGAGGCATCAAAGGGTAAACTGAACATTACCGATAATATCACGCCGTTTCTTCTTCAAAATTCGTTATATGGAAAAGATAGACTTCGTTCTGTCAATAATTTCCAATATACAGTCAGGATTTTAGAGCGGATTATCGGAGACGGCGACCAACCAAGAGTGCTGAAACAGTTGGTAGACTTCTACGGAATTGACGCCAACGCAGATTATACGTTTCAGAACAAGCAAATGAAGCCGATGGACATAATGAAGTCCATTATTGATACTATCTATAATAACGGCGACATTCTTTCCTCGCAGTCTATATACGATTATATCGAAACAATGGACGATATTTTCGATACGGCCAAACAACCAAAAGAAGATTGGTCAAGACTGCGAAAGGATATTGAAAAGTTATCGGCTCGTATTTATGAGTTAGATAAAAACGAGAGGGCGCACGGACGATTCCAAAACGCAGAAGAACAAGTTAAACAATATATTGAAACATTGTCCAAGGCCGCAGACGACGCTATGAAAGCAAGCGATAATAAATAGCCGTCTGAGATTACGTTCAATGCCGAGTTTGCCAATCGTATTAACGAACTGCTGAATAAGGCAGAGGACGACGCTGAAAAAGCGGACAAATCGTTCAATATCGGAACATTGAGCGCCAAAGAGATTATCAATCTCTTAAACGGTAACTTGTACAGCAAAACAGAAGAACAACCTCAACAGCAGACTCCGCAAGAAGAGCCAAAGACCGTGTATAAATCAAGAAGCGGAGGCGTGGTTGATGACCAAAATCAACCAGTCTTACTTTATGACAAAGACGGAAAGCCATTGAAGTTGTCTCAGATAGAGAGAGAAAGTTATGTCGGTCACACTGTATGATGAAGCGTTATTAAAAAAGATACGCTCGTGGGTTGGCGATAGCCGATTAAAAGTCATCAGTTCATCTGATGTCTCAGACGTTATTTCAACAACGGCCGATGAACAGAATGACGGACAAATCGAATTGCCGTTAATTTCTATCTCTCGACAAGGGTTTCGGATAGGAAACCCAAACCGTACCGCCATTTCGGCATACGGTCTTACCATTGAAACGAATCCAAATAAAAGCGAGTGGCTGAATGCTATACCGATTGAACTCAATTATCAAATTGATATTTATACTCGGTATATGAATGAGGCCAATGAGTATGCAAGAAATATGATATTCAATATCGTCAATTTTCCAAGATTAACGATTGAGATACCGTATTATGATACGCATATTCCATTAAACTCGTCTATCCATTTGGATGAGGATATACAAGATAATTCTGCGATACCAGAACGGTTGATTTTCGGTCAGTTTTCACGGCTGACAATGAGACTGTCAGTAAACGACGCCTATATGTTTGACATTCGCATCAACGATAATGCCTATATCGACACGCAGGTGTATTTAGAAAATGAACGACTCAATTAAAAGGAGAAAATAAGTTATGGCCTTGGGGACAGCGGGTTGCAAACCGTTGCTTGCTATCATCGTTTCCATAGTAAGCTAACCCAAGTCATTATGTCAAGGAAACGAAATGTCATACAACCACTTCGGCTATATTTATAAAACCACAAATATTCAAAGCGGGCTTATCTATATTGGACAACATAAATGGGATAGGGACGATATTGATAAAAACTATATTGGTAGCGGTAGTCAATTACTAAAAGCCATAAATGTATATGGCAGAGAAAATTTTTGTTGCGAAATATTAGAGTGGGCAATATCACAAGATGATTTGGATAACAAAGAACGATATTGGATATCAGAATTAAATGCAACAAATCCACGTATAGGGTACAACGTATTGCCGGGTGGCCATATAGATTCGGAGTATATTTCTATTGGCGTAAAGCGTTTTTATAGTACGCTTACTGACGAGCAAAGATTGCAGAGGCGATTATCCGTTCTCGGCGAGCGCAACCCGATGTATGGAAAACATCACACAGAAGAAACAAAAAAAATATGGAAATAGCGTCATCGCGGTGAACATAAACATTCTGACGAAACGAAACAAAAGCAGAGCGCATCGCTAATGGGTCGAAAGTTTTCAGACAAAACACGAATGTTGATGTCTCAAAACCATAGAGATGTAACAGCAGAAAAAAATCCAATGTATGGTAAGCATCTAATATACTGTAATAACGGCACAGTTGAGAAGCGTGTGCCAACAATAGATGATATTCCAGATGGGTTCGTGGTTGGTCGCAAACCAAATATCAATTCTGGCAAAATGTGGTTTACCAATGGTGTTGTTAATAAATTTGCTTATGAATGCCCTGATGGCTTCCATCGTGGCAGAATCATAAAAAATAAATAAAGGAAATGGTTATCATGACAAACATAATCAAATGTATGATATATAGGAGAATATAAAATATGTTCAAACCGAAAATTAACATTTTTGATACCGACCAAACCACTATCAGCGGCGGTTCGGAAGATGTGTATGATATTGCGTTTATCCCCGGCTTTGCCAATATCGAAATGCTGAAAGAGTTGCCGGCCGACCCAGACGATGCCGACGCTCCTGATACAGTTATTCTCCACGAGAGTGGAACAAACGTCTTTAAGACCTATAAAAAGGTTGAGGATGCTCTTCAAACAAATGCCACTTGGGCGACCGCTACGACCTCTATTGAGATTGATGGCAGTGCAACAAGTGTTTCACTGACTCCATTTGTGGCTCGTCCTGCTGGCAAGGAAACCGTCAAGAACAGTGATATTCCTTCGTTGGCTCCGAAATATCTTATGTGGTATGATGTGGATGCCGAAGACCAGAATAAGGTTACGGTCAACATTTATACCGCCAGTAGCGCCACAACTACCGACCCGGCCACTCTGGCTTATACGCAGACCATTTCACTGTGGTCTACGCAGTCTGCCTACAATGCTTGCACCGTGGTTGGAACGCTCGGTCTCGTGTCCGCTCTGAGTGCAGGTGTAACACAACTGACCGTTAAGGAATGCACCGTTGCCGCTACTTTCTCTCACGAATATGAACTTGTGAATACCGAGGCCATTGGCGCTGTGCGGTTTAATACCTACGCTGATTTTACAGCGGTTGCTGGTGCTGAACCGACCTGCGTATGGCAGTATAAGGTGGACGGTGGTACGCCAGTTTATAGCTTCAAGTCGCTTTATGACTTTGCTTCTGGTCCGGACTACGCCAACACAACAACGGATACCATCGCTCTTTACTCGTGGATTTCGACTCACCTGAAAGCAGACGATGCTATCCGCATTGTTTGGGTTGACCGCAACTGGCTGTATGCCGCCGAATTGTTAAGAGCGGGACTCCCTGTATTCTACTGCATTATGGACGGTTGGAACGACGACGAACTCTATGACAGCAGTGTCTATATTGAGGATGTCGACGAGTTAATGCGCACGAAGTTCCTCAATGTGTTCCAGTCCATCTATGCTGAAATGGCCGATAAGGGTGAGTATGACTTCAAGTATATTACGACTGGTGCGTTTGGACTTGATATCGACCCGACTTCTGCGCAGACCATTACGATACCATATATGGGTGGAAAAACAGACCTGTTCTCGTACCCCTTCTACGCTGATGGTTCTACGGTAACCAGAACTCGTCTTGAATATCTGGCCGATATTGCGAACTACCGTAAAGATTGCCTTGTTCTCGCCGACGCTCTGCAATCGGCCGACGCCGCTGGCTTAAAGCCGACGGATGCAAACAATGTCTACTCGCAGTTTGAGAAACTTGTCAAGAGTGGCGCACTGGCCAACCTCTCTTCTGGTGATATGATGACCAAAGACGACATCGCAAGAGCGGGTCGTAGAATGGAAAACACATTCCCTTGGGTTAATGTGGTATGCAATACGTTCCCTGCTTCTTGGGGCGCTTATCGTGTGGCTGGCAACGTATTTACGATGCCCGGCTCGTTTGCTTACCTCTCTTGTGTTGCAGACGCTCTGCAAAAGTATCCGACCGCTTCGTGGCAGGCCATCGCTGGTGTGACGAGAGCGCTTGTTCCGAACTTTGTTAGTCTTGATGTAACGGAGCGCCTTTCCAATGCGGTCGCTGACGCTTACAATCAGAGAAACAGAGCGCAAATCAACGCGATTACCAATATCAGACCTTACGGTTACGCCATTTGGGGTAACGGAACGCTTGTTGATAACGAGTATTTCTCCAAACAAGGCGACGGAACGGACGGAATGATTGCCAGTTCGTTTGTCGACATTATGTCTATGGTTTGCAACGTCAATAAAGTTGCTTACCGTTCTTGCAAGCGGTTAATGTTCGAGAAGAACAACGACGTGCTTTGGACGAGATTCCGTCAGGGCGTCGAACCGTATCTTGACAGTATCGTTACTGGTGGCGGTCTTCGTACCTATGAGTTAAAGAAGATTGAGACAGAGAAGCGTGGTCATCTGATTGCCAAGATTATTCTCTATCCTGTCTACTCGCTCGACTCCGTTGACGTGGAAATCATTCTCCGCGACACGGAAACGCAAGTGTAATTTGAAAGGAAGGAGATAAATTATCATGGCAGACGAAATTACTGGCGTTCCTTATGGCGCATATCATTTAAGTGCAAACCCCGGTCAGTATCAGCCGCAGTTAGCGCAAAACTTCCTTTTCATCTTCCCTGACTTCCCTCGTCTCTTAAAAGAGGGTAAGACTGGCGAAGAGGACGACGCCTATGTTTATGACGTGTCCGACAAATTACAAGTTTCCCTTATCAGTACCGACGTTCCGTCTTACAACCAAGGTGAAATCGTTGTCCGTCGTGGAAACAGTATGGCAAAATACGCAGGCACGATTACATGGCAAGACCTCACGATGACATTCAACTCGTTTGAGGGTGCAAGTACAAAGGAAGCCGTTCTGGCATGGAGAGCGCTTTGCTACAATGTTAAGAACGACCTTATTCCCTCTCTTGCGAACGCTGAAATCCCATATAAGCAGACTTGTTATCTGCTTGAATATAGTGGGGACTGGCGGTTACAGAGAACTTGGAAGATTATCAATGCTTTCCCTGCTGATGTGAAATTCAGCGGATATTCCGGCGAAAGCACAGATACCAAGCAGACGATTACGCTCACACTGCGGTATGACAGAGCGGAAATTTCAGACTAATCATTATCGTTCTCCTTTATTGACCGATATCGTGTGAATTATCACAAAACAGAGCGACCAACACAACGGTCGCTCTGTTTCTTTTCTGAACAAATCCACCACGACGACACAGAATCGCTTGTGAGCCACGATTTTACTTTTTGCGTATCAATACCTATATAATAATGTCTGCTTTTATAGCGCAAATAATGGCGTTATAGACAACATTATCTTTCTTTCCATTGAATATAAAGGGGTCAAAATCCTTGTATAATTTAGGTAGACAAAATCTAACAGAGTGAGGGTTTTAAGTGAACTACACCATTTCAGAAACTTACGATTTACCGTCTCGCGGTAAGGTTTATTCGCAAGCCGTCAACCCAGTTATCAAACTTCGTTCGATGACGACATCGCATGAGATTATGAGATTGTCACATTCTGACAGACCAATGAAGGTGATGTCGGATATTATCGACGACTGTATGGTTGAAAAATGTGGCATTTCTGCATACGATATGTGTGTTGCCGACTATCAATTCTTACTGCATAAACTGAGAGTTGTGACTTACGGTACAGAATATCGTGTGACAGCCCCTTGTACTTTATGCGGAACAAACAATACCAAAATACTGAATCTTGATGAGATTGAGTGTGTTCCGTTCCGTGATGAGTGCAGACAATATCTGTCTTTCGAATTGCCAAGAAGCCGCGATATGATTTCGCTGAACATTATCACGCCACGAATGATGGATACCATTCAAATCAAAACAAAAGAAATGAAAAAACAGAGACAAGGATTCAACGGAGACCTTGAATGGCTGAATACGCTGATTTGTTATATCGATACAGTCAACGGCGAGAAGAAAATGGACTACGCTATGGAAGAATATGTCAAAGCGCTTCCTCTCGCAGACAGCAACTATATCAATAATATGGCCAATCAGTTTGTCAAGTCTTTTGGCCTCAATAATGAAGTTGAATTCGAGTGCGATTTCTGTGGGTTATCCTACAAAAGTCCCTTTCGCCTTACAAACGAATTTTATAGACCCGGTTTATGACGCAGATGGCAATCTCTATGCCAAGACGCGCTATAACGAGTTAATCCGTGAAAAATATCTGATTTCTCAAAAATCAAAGGTTTCCTACGAGGAAATTGACAACCTTACACCTACGGAAAGATAGGCAGTTGCTTCTTTGATTTCAGAGGATTTACGAAAAGAGAAGGAAGCACTTGAAGCACGAAAGAATATTCACAAACTTCTCTAACGCTTATGAAAGGACGGTAAGACAATATGGCAAGAGTTGGTGAAGGACAAGGAACGCCAAATAGACAACAGTCTTTCGGTAGCGCAAGGTCCGATGCTTATTCTGCGATACTCCAAGAGAATGCCGAAATGCGCGAGAAGACAGACGCTCGTTCAGCCAATCGGTCCGTCTATCAAGCGTTGAATACCGCCATAGGCACAGCCAAAACGCCGAAAGAGGTCGGCGCGATTCTGAAAGAGTTAAAGACTTGGGTTTCTCTCGAAAGAGAACGCATTAAGACAGAGAAAGAAAATATCAATAAGATTTTAGAGAGTAACCCGAACGACGAGAACGCTCGTATGCGCCAATCGAGTCTTGAACGACAAGAAGAAGCGCTCAACGCCATGGCGGACGGTAGTGCGCAACAAATAAAGCAAGCGCAAGCTGTCCAAGAGGCATTACATCAAATAGCGGAAAGCGTTCGAACGCAGTTTAAGGCCGTTATTGATACCAACAATGAAAATCGCTCCATTATCAATACCAGATTGCAAGGTATTCAGACAATGGAGGGTATGTGGTATAACAAGGCCGACAAATGGTCTGAACTGCAAGCAAGACTGACAAAAGAATACGGCACATCAATGCTCTTGAAAGAGACAGAACTTATCAAGAACATTCGTACCGCCGTTGATAAGGGTATTGCAAACAATGTTGAGCAAAGGGCGTTGCTTGCGACTTTAAGTGAAAATATTGCCAATACCTTTGATGCCTTTTCAAGCGAGTTAAATCGTTTTATTCGTCTCCATCAGCAAGACAATACTACGCTTATGTTAGGTATGGAAAGTTCTTTGAACACCATGCTTAACGAATTGTTCAAAGATACATCTTATCTTAACGATAACCGTACAACGCAGATTTCCGGCCAACTCTCCGAAGCAATGTCGCAAATGAATGCTTGGCAAGCGTCGGAGTTTAACTTTACCGTTCAAAAATGGTTAGGTTCTCTGTATTCTCTCGGTATGTCCGAAGAGGCCATATCGAATATCGCAACAGCAATCGGACAAATTTATTCCGGTAATGTTAGCGGTATCAACGAGAATATGCAGAACCTTATGGCGATGTCCGCCGCAAGGTCCGGTCAGTCCTATGCCGAAATCCTTATGGGAAATCGTGCAGGCGGCGTGAACGATTTGCTGAAATCTATGGTTGAATACCTTGCCGAGATTGCCGACGACACGAACAATGTTGTCAGAACGGCGCACGGTAGCGTATTCGGTATGTCGCTCTCTGATTTAAGGTCAGCACAGAACTTTTCATAGGCGATGATGCAGAGTGTTTACGGACAAGAAACGAGCGTAAACACAATGTTGGGTCAAGTCAATTCAATGATTGGCTCTATCGGAGAACGTTTGGGCGTTTCCGGTATGTTGAGCAACCTGATTGGAAACGTAAAGTATACTTCGGCCGCAAACCTTGTTGGTACTGGTCTTGGTCAAGCCATCTATGAGGTGATAGATAGTCTCGTTGGTGCTGTCGATACGGCGATTCCGTTTATTTCGGCCGCTGGATTTGGTGTTGACCTCGAAGCGTCTGTCAGCGATTTGGTAATGGGTGGCCTTGGAGGACTTGCTCTTCTTGGCAGTTCTGTTGCTACCATTATTCAGGGTCTCGGCGGTCCTGCGGCTCTCACAAACCTCTCGTCCTCTATGTGGGATACGACTGGTTTGGCTGGCGGGGCGGGATTCACAAGTACCAGCGGTGGTGCAGGAAAATCTCGTCGTATTTCTGTCGGTGGTGCAAGTGGCGATATGTCGACGATGGAAGTCACAGAAGCAAAGTCTGGCGCACTGCAAGCGCAAGGATATGACGAGGGCGCAACGGCCGCTCCGGAAAAGAATACCGACGATATTTACGACTTGATTGAAGAGACAAATCAGAAAATTTATGAACTGATGCAAGAAATCAATGATAATCTCTTTGGTTCAAATCGCCGTCCAGTCCTTGTTGATATTAACAGTATGCCGAGCGGCATGACGAGCGGAAGCGACAGTGAACAATCTCTCCATGTTGTTGTTACCAATACAGAACTTGAGAGGATTCCGATTGATGGCGGTATTGGTGGATTTGGTACGGAAATTTCGCAAGCATTGAGTAGTGTTGGTATAGGTGGTTAATAATGATAGTTGATTTTTATAACAGACCAATGCAAGAGTTTGGAACACAGACGCTTGCTTCCGGCTTTATTCAAAACTTGATTGCGAGTACCCCACTTCCTATTTGTGATACCGCAAGAGACGGAGATTTTATCGTTGAGGGGAATTTCTACATCTATAAATTTCATGTTATAGAATGTACAAGAACTGGATTCCTTGGCGTAGATGACTCCGCCCCACTTTACCCGTCGACTACCTTGTATCCGTCAGAAATGCTCTATCCGACAGACGGAAGAGCAAGCGCCAAATATGATACGATTGCTCCATTCAACTTTGGTAGAGATTATGCTAAACTGACATATCGGTATACGCCAGTCAATATGGCATATGACGGAACAACTCATTATCATCTCGGAAAGTATCTGCGCTGTCTGCGTGATATTTACGATATGAATTATATACCGTTCTATAACTGCTATACATCGCAGAACTTACCGAATTTGGAAGCCAACTTCTCGCAGAAAAATATCTATGTTGTTCCGATTCGTTTCAATACGACCTATACCATGTCGTGGAAATCGAATTTTGCCGTTATGCTGAAACCTGTTATCTACACAAGTAAGCCGTTCAATTTTGAAGGTTATCTTGCTTCCGCACAACAGCAACAGCAATTATACGATTTATGGCAGTCGATGAGCCAAGAAGATGTTATACAAGGCAGACAGTATAGCGACTATTACAAATTCCATATCAATACCGATAATGCTATTCTGTATCATCACCAAAAATATCTCTATATGCTCGTGATGTCTGACGTTCCGCTGACAAGTTTAGCGGTTGTCGAGGGCAATTATACGAATACAAGGAATATCTTTATCGGAACAAGTGACGAAGCCGAGGAAATGAATTCTCATAGTCTATCCGATGTGATTCCGTCTTATCACGAGCAGGCCGATGTCGGTAAGTTTGAAGTTACAAGTCAATTAAGACTGCTGTCTAATGAAAATAGAGACAAGTCGTATGCGTTTAGCAATCGACTGATTGAGGGATTGTTACATCACACGATTAACGCCCAAGACGAGGTGGCTCAGAATATCGCTCGTATTCAGAAGAAGATGGGATTTGACGTCGACGGTATTTGGGACGATAAAATCAAGACGACGGCATTCCGTGATTATCTCGCCAACGCACAACAATTAACGAAGTACGATATTACCGGAAATATTGATAAAGACGTCGAGTATTATTACTTCGGCAACAATATTTCCGCTTCTTAACGGTGGTATCTTATGGCAAATATCATAACAAGACCAGAGCGCGTTTTTGATAATGTTGACAACTATATATACGCCTACCATCTGAATAAATTCCTTGTGTTGCCTTGCTATCCAGAAAGCATTGATGACAATTTGCAAGCAAGGTTTTCGGCCACCGAAGTGTTGGCTCGCTCTGCGCCTATTCAGTCGTATGCGTCGAGTGGTCCAAGAACCGTTTCGTTCCACTTTGAATTGCATAGAGACTTGATGAATCAAGTCAACTATGGCAAGAACAATCTCATTGAGCCGGAAAACAAGAACGATGACTATCTCGATGTGATGGTAAACTGTGTGCAAGCACTCTCTGTGCCGGAATATACGGACGCGACCAAAATGGTAAATCCACCGATGGTTGCCGTTCGTATTGGTGATTAGATTTTCTGTAAGGGAATTGTTCAGACAGCAAATATTTCTTACAAACTGCCAATCATTGAAACGGTTGGCGGAATCAAATACGCTTGTATCAGTTTAAGTTTTACGATTGCCGAAGTAGACGCCTATACGGCGAGCTTCATAGCACAAAACGGCAGTTTCCGTGGATTAAAGAATACATCCCTCGAAAGAACGCTCGCATCGTATACTGGCGGTACGCAGTCCGCCTTGTCTGTCAACGATGTCAGCAATCCGTCTCTTATCTATACATCAAGTGGCCGTGGCGGATTCCAAAGCGGTACAAGAAGAACATAGGCGGTGATGTAAGTTGTTGACCGATAAACAAAGAAAAACCTATATGTATTTCTGCCGCTATCAGAACTCCGATTATTACTATGATACAGATGCACAGAAGTATTGGATGGGAAATTCCTATTGGTTGCGTGACGATACACCGTATCTTCTCCACACCGTAACGAAGGGCGAAACATACGATACGATTGCGCTTGATTCTTATGCCAATCCAACCTATTGGTGGATAATTGCTGACTTTAACAGAGCGGTAGACCCATTTGAAAATCCAAAGGTCGGTAGTATTATTAAAGTTCCGATATTCAGTAACCTTGAATTTGATACAGAATAAGAAAGAAAGGACATAATCGTATGAATAGTGCGAATTTACAGACCACACAATCTGTTGTTGAAGCACCGTTTGTAACCGCCACCATAGGCGATTATGTCTTCGGCGTATATAAGAACTCTCTGAAAAACGGCAAAACCGTTGCCAAAGTCAATGCGCCAAACTATGTGACAGGACTTCAAATTGTTAAAATCAACGGCGCAGTGAATAAATATACACTTGAAATGCGCTATGGTATTACCCAATATACCGACCCAAACTATATCGACAAAGTATTGAGTAGTGTTTCTCAAAGCCGTAAAATCGTATTTTCCTATGGCGATTGTAATGAGCCGTCCTTTATCTATAAGAATGAGGAAGCGCTGATTACGAGCGTTAAAAGCAAGGTTGACTTTAAGAATCCGTCGATTATTTATACCATTCAAGCCATTTCTAATTCTGCCTTGTCTACTTCCATTATTCGTAACTGGCCGTCAAGACGAGCCAAGCCGTCGCAGATTATTAAAGAACTTGTTACCAACGCCAGTTATGGATTAAAAGAAATCTTTGTTGGTATGCAAAAGGCCAACATTATCGAGACCGAACATTTGATTGCCACGGACGACAAAACGGTACACCTCGATGCCAAGCAAAACACAAGCGCCTTTGATTATCTGAATTATCTTGTGGCTTCTATGGAATGTATCACAGACGATAAGGCGATGTATATCCTCAATGTCTA
>Ga0310696_10002341_pt1 | contig 25335 bp, 26 predicted proteins | sample AusTroGonzalo_MG_4_FD_203885 | JGI IMG/M metagenome (GOLD analysis project Ga0310696, IMG submission 203885) | Bovine rumen microbial communities from tropical cattle in Woodstock, Queensland, Australia - Gonzalo_02 (v2) (version 2) | ecosystem: Host-associated > Mammals > Digestive system >...
TGCGCGGCTCCACTTCGCAGAATCACAGCAAGAAACCCTACGGCTTCGAGACGCGCATGGCCGACGACGTGACAAACAACAACGTCTCCCTCATAGGGCTGCCCGCCGAGAACGACTGGGTGCTCAACCCGATGAACGACGAGCCCTCCTACGTGCGCGACAACCTCTCCTACATTCTGGCCGGCCGCCTCGGACATTACGCCCCGCGCGTCAAATACTGCGAAGTCATCGTCAACGGCGACTACCGAGGGCTCTACTTCCTCACCGAGAAGATCAAGATTGATGCCCACCGTGTGGATATCGTGCCGATGGACAGCACAGACAACGCCACCCCGGACATCACCGGCGGCTACATCTTCAAGGCCGACAAACTGACAGGCGGCGACGTACCGGCTTGGTCCACACCCGCTTACGACTACTGGGAGAACGTGGACTACATCTACCACGAGCCGAAACCCGAGGTCATCACCCCCGCGCAAGGCACTTATCTCCAAGCTTATTTCAACACTATGCAGGCGGTTATCGCCGCCCACGATCAAGACGTGAGTCACGGCTTTCCCGCCTACGTGGACATTCCGAGTTTTGTGGACTATATGATTATGGGCGAACTCTCCTCCAACGTGGACATCTACCAAAAGAGCACCTTCTTCCACAAAGATCGCGGCGGCAAGCTCCGCGCCGGTCCCGTTTGGGACTTCAACTTAGCCTACGGTTATGACTTCGGTTCCGTGGGGCGCTCCGGCTACGACGTGCTGCAGTTCGCCAACGGCGACAACACCGGCTCCGACTTTTGGCACCAGCTCTACGAGGACAACTTCTACCGTTGTTACCTTATGCACCGTTGGGAGGAACTGACTGCTCCCGGCGCACCACTGCACTACGACAGCGTGATCCACGTGATGGACAGTCTCACCGCACAAATCAGCACCGCCGTTTCACGCGACCGCGTGCGCTGGGTGCGGATCTACGACTACAACGACCATCTCAACACGATGAAGACCTGGTTACAGCACCGCTACACCTGGCTCAACCACGAATGGGATCTCTACCGCGACTGCATCCCGATTGAACCGCTGCCGTTGGTCATCTCCATGATTAACTACCATCCGACATCGCAAATGGGCTTTAACGCCGACGATTTAGAGTTTCTCTGCATTGTGAACAACAGCGACGACACGGTGGATGCCTCCGGGGTCTATTTCCGGGAGCTCGGCCTCTCGTACACATTCCCCTCCGGCTCGCTCATCCCGCCGCACGGGGAGGTTTTCCTCGCCTCCAACGCACAGGCCTTGCAGCAATGCTACCACAAGACGGCCTACGGCGAATTTCTGCGCCACCTCGACAACAAGTCGGAGCGGTTGGTACTGGCCGACGCTTGGGGCAACATCATCGACGAAGTGACATACGCCGACACGCTCCCCTGGCCCGTCAATGCTGACGGCCACGGCGACTTCCTCATCCTCCTCGACCCCGACCTTGACAACGCGCTGCCTGAGAGCTGGTTATCTGCCGACAACTTCGTGGGAGTTCCGAATTGCGAGCCGTCCACCATGCTGACCGTAAGCCCCAATCCGACAACGGGGATCGTCCGCATCGAGAGTCCCGAGCCGATGGTCTCCCTCACGCTCACGGACGCACAAGGCCGCACGCTCACGCACATACCCGCAAACAACGACACGACCCTCACCCTTGACCTCACCCCCTACCCTGCCGGCGTCTATTTCGTCACCGCAGCGATTCGCAACGGAGCGAAGGCAACAACAAAGGTGGTACGGCAATTGTAGAGACGCATGGCCATGCGTCTCCGCACACAAAAAAACCGGAAGGACCAACGCCCTTCCGGTTCTCGTTTGTTGTAGAGACGCAAAATTTTGCGTCTCTATTTTCGGTTTTTCGTTTATCGTAGAGACGCGCCATGGCACGTCTCTACAGCGTATTTCGATTATTCGAACGAGAGAATCGCCTCCTTGATAATGGCGATGGCCTCGCGGAGTTCCTCCTCGGTGATGACCAACGGGGGAGCGAAACGGATGATGTGCTGGTGGGTCGGTTTGGCGAGCACACCGAGGTCGCGCATCTTCTCGCACACGTCCCAAGCCTCTTTGCCGTTCGTGGGTTGGATGATGACAGCGTTGAGCAGGCCCTTGCCGCGCACTTGCTTGATCATCGGGCTGTTGATCTTGCCCATCTCCTCGCGGAAGATCTTGCCGAGGTATTCGGCACGCTCAGCGAGCTTCTCTTCCTTCACCACTTCCAGAGCGGCGATACCGACACGGCAGGCGACGGGGTTGCCACCGAACGTGGAGCCGTGCTCACCGGGCTTGATATTCAGCATGATGTCGTCGTCGGCCAAAACGGCAGAGACGGGCATCGTGCCGCCGGAGAGAGCCTTACCGAGCACGAGGATGTCGGGACGGACACCTTCGTGGTCGCAAGCCAGCATCTTACCCGTACGGGCGATACCGGTCTGCACCTCGTCAGCGATGAACAGCACGTTGTGGGCCTTGCAGAGGTCGTAACATTTCTTCAGATAGCCTTCGTCCGGCACATAGACGCCAGCTTCACCCTGGATGGGTTCCACGAGGAAACCGCACACCATCGGATCTTCGAGAGCCTTGGCCAAAGCATCGACATCGTTGTAGGGGATCTTGATGAATCCCGGGGTGAACGGGCCGAAACCTGCGTAAGCATCGGGATCGATGGAGAGGGAGACGATGGTGATGGTACGTCCGTGGAAGTTTCCTTCGCAGACGATGATCTTGGCCTGGTTCTCAGGAAGACCCTTCTTGTCGTAACCCCAACGACGGCAGAGCTTCAGAGCGGTCTCGTCGGCCTCGGCGCCGGAGTTCATCGGCAGCACCTTGTCGTAGCCGAAGGTCTCGGTGATGTATTTCTCGAACGGTCCGAGACAGTCGTTGTAGAAGGCGCGTGAGGTCAGCGTAACCTTCTGAGCCTGGTCGATCATGGCATCGACGATCTTCGGGTGGCAGTGACCCTGGTTGACGGCGGAGTAAGCGGAAAGGAAGTCGAAATACTTCTTGCCTTCCACGTCCCACACGAAGGGGCCTTTACCCTTGGCGATGACCACGCCCAGCGGGTGATAGTTGTGCGCACCATAGCGGGCCTCCATGTCCATGGCCTGCTGGCTTGATGTAATTTTTTCTACCATAATGTTTTATAATTTGATGAGTAAACTTTTGTCCTAATTTAAGGGACGGCAAAGATAGCATTTTTTTTAACACGGTTGAAGTTTATCCTTCAGCCACTCTGCCGTATATGACCCCTCACACTTCACTAAATCCTCCGGCGTGCCCGCAAACACAATGTTGCCGCCCTCTTCGCCGCCTTCCGGACCGAGGTCGATAATCCAGTCGGCGCACTTGATGAGCTCCGTGTTGTGCTCGATCACCAACACCGTATTGCCGTGCTCGATCAGCCGGTTGAAGGCGTCTACTAACTTGTGGATGTCGTGGAAGTGCAGACCCGTGGTCGGTTCGTCGAAAAGGAAAAGCTTGCGCTGCTTGTCGTCATCCTGCGCCAGGAAGTTGGCTAACTTCACACGCTGCGCCTCGCCGCCCGACAGGGTGGACGACGGTTGCCCCAACACTAAATACTCCAAACCAACATCCTTCAACGGACGCATCCGCCGCAAGATATTGGCAGTTATATCGTTGGGTGTCAAACTGTTGAAAAAATCAAGAGCTTCATCCACCATCATATTCAGCACATCGTTGATGTCCTTGCCGTTGACCTTGATGTCGAGCGCATCGTCCCGAAAACGCTTGCCCTGACAAGACGGGCAGACCATCTCAACATCGGCCATGAACTGCATGTTGATGTGGATGACACCCTCACCTTCGCACTCCTCGCAGCGACCGCCGGGCACGTTGAAGGAGAAGAAACCCGATTTGTAGTTCCGCTGTTTGGAGAGCGGCTGCGCAGCATAAAGATCGCGGATATAGTCGAAAATCTTGAGATATGTGGCGGGATTCGACCTGGAAGAGCGCCCAATGGCATCCTGATCAACCATCACTACGCCGTTAAGCTTGGTCATGTCGGCATCAATATCGCTGAATCGTCCTGGGCGGGGCGCACTGGGGTCTCCAAGCATTTGCGCCACAGCAGGATAGACAATGTCCGTCACCAAGGTACTCTTGCCCGAGCCGCTCACGCCCGTCACCACTGTGAAACACTCCAACGGAATCTTCACGTCGAGGTTCTTGAGGTTGTGCTCCCGCGCTCCCGTCACCTCGATATAGTTGCGCCATTTGCGGCGGTACTGCGGTAGCGGAATACGCAGCACGTCTTTCCCGTCCGCATCTGGTGTCATACCACGAAGATAACTCGCTGTCAAGCTCTTGCGGTGCGTCATCAACTTGTCGTAAGTGCCTGCAAAAACGACCTCGCCGCCGAATTGTCCGGCTTTGGGACCGATGTCAATAATGTAATCGGCGGCCTTGATAATGGCCTCGTCGTGCTCCACCACAACCACCGTGTTGCCGATGTCGCGCAGCCGTTTCAACACGCCAATGAGGTTTTCCGTATCACGCGGATGCAAGCCGATACTGGGTTCATCGAGAATGTAGAGCGACCCCACAAGGCTGCTGCCGAGCGAGGTGGCCAGGTTGATGCGCTGCGACTCGCCGCCGGAAAGGGTGGCACAGTTGCGGTCCAGCGTCAAATAGCCGAGCCCCACCTCGTCCAAAAGTCCGATGCGGGTGGTGAGCTCACGCATCAGGATTTTGGCAATCTCTCGCTCATTATCACTCTGGTATTCAAAGTTTTCGAAGAATTTCTTAAGTTCCGTGATGGGCATATTCTGCAAATCGGCAATCGACTTGCCGTTGACCTTCACGTACTGCGCGTCCCTGCGCAGACGGGTGCCTTTGCATTCGGGACAGAGCTCGCGCCCGCGATAGCGCGCCTGCATCACGCGGAACTGGATTTTATACGTGCTCGCCGCCACGAAGTCGAAAAACTGCCGGATGCCGTGCACGTCGTGCGCTGGGTCGCCATCCCAAAGCAGGTTGTACTCCGCCTCGGTGAGATCGTCAATGGCGCGATAGACTGGAAAATCGAGCTTGGTGGCATTGCGGATGAAATGGCGTTTCCACTCGCTCATCACCTCGCCGTGCCAGCAGGCCACCGCGTCCTCGGCCACCGACAGCGACCGGTCTGGGAACACCAAATCGGGGTTCACGCCCTCCACCATGCCGGTGCCCGAGCAGAGCTTGCACGCGCCATAAGGGTTGTTGAACGTGAACATGTTCACCGACGGTTCCTCGAACGTCATGCCGTCAGCCTCAAAGAAATTGCTGAAGGTTTGGAAGTTGACCGTATCACCCTCACGCTGCACGGCGCACACGCCCTTGCCCTCGTTGAAGGCCACGTTCACGGCATCAGTGACGCGCGTCTGCTGCGCCGCAAGGTTGTCAGACTTGAAACGGTCCACCATGATGAAAAGCTTTTTCGGGTCGGGCAGTTGCTTGGCTTTAATCACGTCGTCGATTTCCATCAATTTTCCGTCAAGCATCACCCGGTTAAAGCCCTGTTGACGAAGAATTTGGAGTTGGTCGCCCACCTCCCTGCCTTCGGGAATCACCATCGGGGCCAACACATAGACGCGCTCGCCGGCAGGCGTTTGTAGGATATACTTCAACACATCCTTCACATCCTCGCGGTGCACCTCGCGGCCGCTCACGGGCGAGTAAGTATGCCCGATGCGGGCGAACAAAAGTTTGAGGTACTCGTAAATCTCGGTCACGGTGCCCACGGTGGAGCGCGGGTTGCGCGACAGAATCTGCTGTTCGATGGCGATGGCCGGCGGGATGCCCGTCACTGACTTTACATCGGGTTTGCGCATCCGCCCCATAAACTGGCGGGCATACGAGCTGAGGCTCTCGACGTAACGCCGCTGCCCCTCCGCATAGAGCGTATCGAAGGCTAATGACGACTTGCCGGAGCCGGACAGGCCGGTAATCACGATGAACTTGTTGCGCGGAATATCAAGGTCGATATTCTTGAGGTTGTTGACCTTCGCGCCGCGTATGCTTATCTTTTTCTCTCTCACAGACCCAACACCAACTTAGCAATGTCCTCGCTAATTTCTCTCACACCCTTTTGGGCGAGTTTGTCATACTGTTTTGCGTCCATGGCGGAAACGCGGCGTTGACTGAACGTGATAACCTCTTTATCGCCGTCATAGATCACGCCGTCCGTGGAGAACGCGGCACTGCCGGCACCGAAGCCAACCCACGCACGCAAGGCGCGGTTGCCGAGGTCCATTTCCCGCCAAGTCAGTTGAATCACAATAGCGTTAGGATCGCGGTAGTCGGCACTTTCACCCACAATCACCTTATAGCCGGCCTTCGTCAACTTCTGCTGCAGGTTGTCAGCCACGGACTTGGTCAACGTTTTCAACGTATTGTTAACGACGGCTTTCAACTCCTTATCCTTCGGGATTTCCACGTTCGAGGTCTCGACCGGCAGAATCACCACGGTTTTACGGCCGGAAAAATCGTAATCGGACTTGACTTCAAGTTCGTCAATACATTTATTCCACTCCTTGTAGGTTCCGACAGGAATTTGGGCCATCAGACCAAAAGAAGTGAACAGTACCACTGCCAAAAAGAAAAAAGACTTCTTCATAATAAATTGGTTTTTAACTATTTAATCGATTCAAAAAAATCAAAACAGAGACAATCCGTCAGTTTACCATATTGGGGCGCGAAGATACTATTTTTTTGTAATTTTGCAGCCGAATTATCCTCCGAAATATGACGAATATACGAATCGAAGACCACGTCTGGCATATCATCCTGAACACCAATGCAAACGAGAAGAAATGCGAGCGCAGCTGGCGACCCGTCACCGAACTGTTGGAGCGACGCAACATCCGTTACGAACTGCACGTCACGCACCAGCCCAGCGAAGGCATCAAGACCGCCAGGGCTCTCTGCGAGAGCGGAATACGCCATCTTGTGGCAGCGGGCGGCGACGGCACCATCAACGAGGTCGTCAACGGCATCTTCTCCGCCGGCATCGACACCCGCGAGGTCTGGCTCGCGGTGCTCCCCATGGGCCGCGGCAACGACTGGGCCCGCACCCACCGCTACCCCAAGACCATCGAAGAAGTCGTGGAACTGTGGCGAAACGGGAACTTCCTCCAGCACGACATCGGGTGCGTGCGCACCGGTGTCCACGACGGCCACCCCCACAGCCGCTACTTCATCAATATCGCCGGCTTCGGCTTCGATGCCGACGTCATCTACAACGTCACCAACGACCCGCCGAAACTCTTCGGCCTCAACGTCTATGTGCTGACGTTGCTCAAGTCGCTCTTCTCACACAAACCCACACACATCCAAGTATCTGCGGATGAGGGCTTTGAATTCGACGGGGAGGTTTTCATGGTCATCGCGGCCATCTGCCAGTACAACGGCGGCGGCATCCGCGAGGCCAAGTACGCCGTTCCCGACGACGGCCGCCTCGACCTCATTGTCGTCCCCAAAATGAGCATTCCGAAAGTGCTCAAACACCTGAAAGACATGACCTCCGGCGACCATATCGACAAAATCAAGGAGATCCGCATGATCCAAACCACCCACGCGGACATCTCCTCCGAGGTGTTGTTCCGAGGCGAAGTCGAAGGCGAGCTCCTCTTCCCCGGACACTATAACATTGAATTGATTCCCAATGCGTTAAATGTTTTGACGAATCTTTGACCGTTGACCCTTATGAATGAAATCTTGTTTACGTTTTTGAAGGAGCTTATTCCGAACAACAACCGCGAATGGTTCAAGGCGCACCGCGAGATGTATGACGCGGCATGGGCACAGTTCAACATACTGGTGGAGAACGTGATAGCGGCCGTCGGCGAGTTTGACGAGGCCATCACCGGACTCACCCCGAAGGACTGCACGTACCGCATTTACCGCGACATCCGCTTCTCGCCCGACAAGACGCCTTACAAGGGACATCTCGGCGCGTATATGAACCAATACGGCAAGAAGGCCTACTGGGGCGGCTACTATATCCAAATCGAGCCGGAGCAGGTGATGCTGGCAAGCGGCGTGTGGTGGCTCCCCACCAAGGAGATGCAGCATCTGCGACTTGCAATTGCCGACCAAATGGATGATTTCGTGCGACTTGCGGAGGAACCGGAGCTCAAGAAACTCTGTCCGCAAATCGGCCAGGACCACTACAAACGGCTGCCCAACGGTCTGCCGAAGGACTCTCCCCACCCCGAATATTTGATGTGTAAAGACTACGCTATGTCGTGCATGTTGCGGCCTGCCGACATCTGCCAAGCAGACTACGCACAGCGCATCGCATACGTATTCCACACGATGAAGCCACTGAACGACTTCCTCAGCGAGAATATCCTCATCAACATGGAGGAACTGGAAACCATGAAAAACGTGGTGAAATTCGTGTAACCCGTTACCGTTTGATGTTCCGGGCGTTTAGTGCAGCACGATAGCGGGCGGCATTCTGCGCATGCACCGCCGCACTCGCCGTGAAATTGTGATAACCGGAGAAATCCTCCTTCGCACACATATACAGATAGTTATGGTGGCGGTAATGCAGCACCGAATCCATCGTAGAAGCCTCCGGAATGCGAATCGGGCCGGGCGGCAGACCCGCGTACTTGTAGGTGTTGTACGGGGAATCAACCTGCAAATCTGCGTTCAGGATGCGCTTGCGGGCAAAGTCGCCGAGCGCGAACTTCACCGTCGGGTCCGACTGCAACAACATCCCCTTGTTCAGGCGGTTGATGTAAAGTCCCGCGATAATCGCTTTCTCGGACGGCCGCATGTTCTCCTCCTCGACAATTGAAGCCAAGGTAGCCACCTGCACCGGTGTCAACCCAATCTCGTTGGCGGTGGCGCGGCGCGTGTCAGTCCAAAACTCCTGATAATGGTCATACATACGGTCGAGGAATTCCGCTGCCGTAATGTCGTAGTAAATCTCGTAAGTATTTGGGATAAAGAGGCATACCGCTGTCGTATCGGTCAACCCATACTTCTGCATGGCGGCGCGGTCACGAAGCAGCGCAGCCAACTCTTCCGGCTCGAAAAAGAACTTGTTCCCTACTTTTTCCACGAACTGGTCGGCCGTGCGCACATTGTTGAAAGTAAACTTCACGGGGTAATGCTGACCGCGACGCAACAGGCGTACGAGATCAAGGTTAGAACGGCAGTCGGTAAGGTCGTACTTACCGACCCGCATCGTCCTGTATTTCAGGGCATCCGCCGTTCTGCGGAAAGTCTTTTCGGAGTCAAGCACTTCGTATTTTCGCAGTGTGTCCATCACTTGCTCGAACGTCGCGCCCGGCGGCACCACCACGGTAACATCCTTGTTCCGGACGTTTTCCGCCATGAACGTTTTGTAGAACAACGCGGCTGCGACGCAGGCCAATGCGAGAATGCCGACTATAATACTGATAATAATGCTCTTTTTTTTCATGATTGCACTTTTTTTGTATCCCAGGGCTCGCTCCGCTCACCCTGGGTTAACACGTGTCGGGCTTGCAGCCCTCTTGGATAATGTTAAAATAATATCACACCCTCACGATAACCCGCAGTTGGTGTGTGTAACGGTGCAGTTCCTCGTTGAAAATGCCGGTTTCGTCAAGGCGGTCGATGCGCACCTGCCCGCTGGCATGGATAATCTGCCCGTCGCCCAAAACCAGGCCCACATGCACGATGTCGCCCGACGCATTGTGGAAGAAGGCTAAATCGCCGAGGCGGGCCTCCTGTACAAAGTCAAGCGGCTCACCGAACGTCACCTGCTGCGAGGCATCGCGGGGCAACTGGACGCCCACCAACGAATAGACAAGCTGTACGAATCCCGAGCAGTCGATGCCGAGCGGATTACGGCCGCCCCATAGGTACGGTGCGCCGAGCAGCGAAAAAGCCGCTTTTCGGAGCAATTCCATGCGTTGGACGCGGGAAATATCCGGCACACCGTCGGCAGGCCACCAACTTTCCGCCTTCGGAATCGGGAAACGCTCGCGGAAGGGACTCTTGTCCGCTTCTGTCACGGTCAACGCCCCCATCGTCAACAGGTTCGGAACCTGCACGCCCGTCGAGAGGCCGGGTGCACTTAAACGTAACTTATCCGCTCTCAGATAGTTGTCAAAAACCTCTTCGGAGGGTTCGAAGCACTGTTTCCGCTGAATCCAGCCCTCGTACGCATCATGGTGCATCTGTATCCGCACCCATTCGTCGGTTGTTTCCAGCACCCGATAAGTCTCGCCAAACAGCAGCTGGCTCACCATCTCCGCACGATGCGAAGGTTCCGCACGCATCGGAATCACCGTCAGGTGACCTATTCCTACCTTCATAACCTTGTAACCCGATTAGAACGGCAGGTCGTCGGTCTCACCGTTGTCCGTGAAGGTCTCCTGCGGAATCGGCGGGAGGTTGTTCATGTCGGGCTGGGGCTGGGCCACGGAGTTAGGTTGCGGCGCGGCAGGAGCGTATCCCTGCGGCTGCGCAGGGGCAGCGGGCGCGTAACCTTGCGGTTGCGGCGGATAAGCCGGCTGTTGGGGCTGACCATAACCCTGCGGCTGCTGATAAACAGGCTGTTGCGGTTGACCATAGCCTTGCGGCGGGTAAGCCGGCTGCTGGGGCTGCGCATAGCCCTGCGGCGCGTACTGCGGCTGGCCGAAACCAGGTGCGGGGGCACCGGCAGCGGCGGCAGGCGTGGCGGCCTCCACCTTCCAAGCTTTCACATCGGTATACCAACGGCCGTTGTACTCGCGCGACTCCAAATCGAAGGAGACCGTGATCAAATCGCCCAACTGGAACTGATCCAACGCCCGGGCGCGCTCACCCCAAAGGTTCGAACAAACCTTCTTCGGGTACTGTTCCACCGTCTCAATGACGAACTCGGCCTTCGACCAGTTATTTCCCGAACTGCTTACACCCGACTGGACGGGCAATTTCTGAATTAATTTTCCTGTAATTTCCATATTAAATCGGTTTTTATTATTGCAATCGTTAATGGCTATCTTTTTTCTTCTCTTTTCTCGAGAAAACGGTAATATTGATATACTTCGATGGGTCGGCTTTGATATCTTTAACGAGCAAATCGATACTCTCAATCGTCTTGTTAAGATTGTTGTAAAGCGAATCGTTGCTCACAAGCTGCCCAACGGTACCCCGACCGTTCTTCACGTCTGCGATGAGGGCGTTGGCATTGTCAACCGTACTCTGCGCATTGTTGACGAGTGTACGGATGTTGGCCTGCGCGATAGAATCGGTGATATTGTCGACATTGCTCACAATGGCGTCGATTTTCGGGGCAGCCTCACCGAGCGTCTTCGACAGCACGTCAAGCTGTGTCACGATGTTGTTGACCTTTCCGCCATTGGCAGCCAGCAATTTGGAGAGGTCGGCGGTGGTGTGTTCGAGGTTTTCCAACGTGTTCTTGATCATGGTGCCGCCGTTGAGGGAGTCCTCCGAGCGGAAAGCCAACTTGAGGTTCATCCCGATGGTGTCAACCGAGGCAACGACGCTCTGGAGCTGCGCCACCAAGTCGCCCACGCCGTCGAGCATGCCGCCTGCAAGGTAGCAGCCTAACGTGTCGCCGCGCTGTGCTACCCGCGCCGACTGTCCGAGATGCAGGTTCACCACCATGCCGCCAAGGATATCCTTCTGCGCCACCTCGAACTGCGAGTCTTCCGGAATGTCAAGCTTCTCCGTAACGAGAATCTCGGCGCAGATGCGCACCGGGTTGGTGCTCAACAGCTCGATGCCCGTCACCTTTCCAATCCCGTAGCCGTTCAGCGTGACGTTCGTGCTTTCATGCAACGCGCCAATATCCTCAAACACAGCGTAATAGTAGGTTTTCTTCCCGAAGACATTGATACCCTTCAGGAATGTCGCCCCGAGGTAGAAAATCAGCGCAGCCGCGATGGCAAAGAGCGCAACCTTGATGCTTCTCGCCTCTTTTACAGTATGTTGGTCTGGTTTTTTATTGTCCATTGGATTAATAATCTACAATCGGCAAAGATACATTTTTTTCACGTTTACTTTGACAACGATTTTGAGATTTTTCGGATGAACCGCGCCGGAATAAATGTAAACAGCGACAAGATGGTGAGCACGGAGTTCAGCACGGTGATGCGGAAGAAGTCCCAAAAGGGACGGAAATGGCTGACGCGCTCGCCCTCGGGCGGGTAATAGACGCGCACGGGTATGGAGACCACCGGCACACCGCGCCATGCGGAGAAGACCAGCAGCTCGAGCTCGGCCTCGTAGCGCGGGGTGATGGGCCACCGTAAGTTGATGGCTTCCAACGGATAAAGCCGATAGCCGCTCTGTGTGTCCTCCAGATTGATGCCCGTCTGAAGATGGAACCAGAAGTTCGAGAACTTGTTGGCGAAAGTGTTCTTCGAGGGCATGTTGTCGGCGGTGAGATTGCGCGCCCCGACAATAAGGGCCTCTTTGTTGGCCACGTGACAGTCCATAAAAGCGGGAATATCCTCGGGAAAATGCTGCCCGTCAGAGTCTATCGTGATGGCGTACCGATAACCCAACTCCAACGCCCGACGAAAGCCCATTTTCAACGCATACCCTTTGCCCCGGTTCGGTGTATAGTCCACAATTTCAGGCAGTTGCTCTAATGAACGAATGGCCGTCATCGTGGCCGGTGTGCTGCCGTCGTTCACCACGATGATGTTTCGGGTGTAAGCCTGCACGCGCCGAAGGACGTCCGCGATAGTCCGCTCGTTGTTGTACGTCGGCACGATCACGCACACCCGCTCGTCGTCAAAAACCTTCTGCCAGTCCGTCATGATTGTATCTCAAAACCTAATGAAAACTTCGTAACAGTCCTCTCCCCTACGGTCAATTTTCCTCTGACTGACAGGTTCTTATCCACCTCTTCCATCTTCTCGAACACCACGAGCGGCTCCACCGACGGTTCCGGCCGCAGCACCTCCATGAACTTCAAATTCTTGATTTCCCGCAACGTGACATTCTTCCCGAAACACGTCTCCAACAACTCCGCAATCATCCCCACCTGGCACACGCCCGGCGTGACCGGACTTCCCGGAAAATGCCCTTGGTATATCGCGCTGGACGGCAACAACCTGATTTTCACGGCGTTGCCGTGTTTTTCGATTATCGTGTATATGTCGTTTTGTAACATTACGATCAATTAAATGTTGTGTCAGGAATTTTTTCGTTGAGTTTCGTATTCGAAAACGTGATCGTCGTGGTATCGCCGTTCGCTTCCTTCATCTCGACTTTGGTGACGGCGTTGTGCTTGTCGTTGAAATAGAGGTAGATACTGGTGAACATCTTCTTGAGTTTCGGCTGTTTCGGGGTGAGTTTGGCGACCCATTTGTCACCCTGGGTGAACATCTCGACGGTGAAGTCGCCGTTTTCCGACAAAGCCGCACCGGTGACGCTGCCCATGACGATCTGCGCGATGCCTTTGAAGAGCTGCGCACTCTGTCCTTCGGCCTTCTTGGTCTTGCCATCTTGCTGGATATAAACCTGTTGGCCACTATCCCTCACGATGAGGGCGTATTGGTTCGGGGTCGTGTAGGCCCACTTGAGGTTCGTGCCGGAAAAGTACATTTTCCCTTTGGAGGTCATCTTCTCCTTGACCATGGCGGACTGGCGCACCTGGGTGAAGTCGCACTGGATGGTCTTCACCGCCGCCGTGGCCTTGTTGGCGGCCTCCACCATCTTCTTCGACTGGTCGGGGGATGCTTTCGTGAGGGATTGGGCCTCAACTCCAAACCATAACGCCATCAACAACAATATTATCGTTATCTTTCTCATATTCATCGTTCATTTATCGTTCATTTGTTCCCAGGGCTCACTCCGTTCACCCTGGGCTAACATACGACGCCCCTACAGGGCTTTCAAGGAAGACGTTTTAATATATATTGGGTTGTTACAACCATAATTCATAATTCTATCGCGGGAGCGGGTATTTGGCGAAACTGATTCCTTTCTTTTGAGTGAGCGAAACGTAAAAATCGGAATCGTCGGCGAAGAGGAAATCGCGGAACATCTGTTTGGAATCTTGGAATTGGACAAGGGTCTGCTGGCTCACTTCGTCATTGTCGGCGATTTTGGTACAGACGCTGACACACTTGTTGTTAGCACCCCACGGGGAGATGGCGAGACCTTCACCTTTACCAGGGAAAGGAACGTTTGCGGCAACGTCATTGTACACGAGATAGAGGTCATTTTGGCGCACAAAGGCAGAATAGGAGACGAAAGACTGCCGCCAATCCTTGGGTCTGACAATGGAGACTCCCGTCTGATTTTTGGGGACAATTTGTGCGGTGAAAGAGTGGTCCGGATGGAATTTGGCCACCAAAATGTCTCCCGTCTGGTAAGAATCGTAACCATAATCCATCGAATGAACTATTGTTCGGGACACATGTTCGCCACACAACACCACATCACCGTTCGGGAGCTCAAAAAGGTTGTTGCACCGAATATGGTACCAAGGACGCTTCGGATGAGACGCATTCAAATCGGTTTTGGGGTATTTAGTGAAATATTCCGCATCAAAAGTCTGATGGTCAACGGACGTAAATTCCTGATAAACAGGATCAAAAGAGATGAGAAAAGCCCCTGTTTCAGTAGAAAGCTCGTTCAAATCCTCTTGAAAGAAACCGAAGAGCCAAACCTTCCCGTTCTTGGACGGCTGGGCCATCACATGGGTTGTCACGCCGAAAGCCTCATCCACAGGATTCACTTGCAGATCATCCTCTCCAATTTGCAACAAATAGAGGTGTTGCCCTGTGATTGTCTTACCTTCTTTATCCTTTTCAATGCCAAGGATGGGCATGTAAAGCGACCCTTTGTTATCCAAACAAAAATTCGAGGCGCGAATAAACGGTTCCTCCAACTCGGGCAAAACGTCCTTTTCCCACTGCATATTGCCATTCTGATCAAAAACAGCCGCATGAATCTTCGAAACGTTGTCAGCAAAATCTTTGTGATAGACGACCAAGGCAAAACTCTCCTTGTTGGGTGACATAACCATTTCAAAATCGTATGTAATCTCATACTCAAACGACAGAATAGAGGCATCAGCCACCAGGATGTTCTTCTCAACATCAGGGTCTATCACGTCCAAATGCACATAGCATGTTTTCGGGGCGGTCACCTCATGGAAGTATAACAGACGTTGACGGCCGTCGTCGCCCACAAAAGCGGCGGATGAAACGTAATTCTTATCGGGAAGCCGCAGATTCGAGGTGGTGAAGGAGAAGTCCTCGTTGTCTATCGTCACAAGCATATTACTCTGCGATTTGGAAAAAGGTTGATACACAACCACAGACGATTGGCGGTCGGTATGCGTCACCGGCCAAACCCAAAATGCACCGGACTGGTACCACACATTGGTCACCGGCTTGCAGACCACACTGCTTTGCTGCTGCGCAAAACAGACAGAAAAACGGCAAAAGACTGTCAACAAAATCCCTAACAAAAAACTATATCGTCTCATAATTCTATTCAGCATTCAGCATTCAACATTCAGCATTCAACATTCTACATTCCTCATTGCGCGACAAAAAAGCATCCCGCCATAATCAGCAGCACCCCGATCCAGCGGGTGGCGGGCACCGTCTCGTGGAAGACCAGCACGGCGGCAAACATGCCGAAGACGTAGCTGAGCGAGATGAGCGGATAGGCGCGGGAAAAAGGGTAGTTCTTGAGGATGTGCATCCAGAGGACGGCACCGGCGCCGTATGCCGCACCGCAGGCCAGCCACCACCAGTTGGTGAGTTGGGCGAGGAAGAAGGAACCCTTCCACGCGAATGTGCCCATCTTCTGGAGCGCGAATTTCAGAAACACCTGTCCGGAACATAAAAGGACAGACTGTATGACGGCCAAAACGATTAGTCTCATAGCGGTATTTTTTGGACAATGGCACGATCTTCCGCACCTTTGTTGTGTATAATCTTCACATTTTCAAGTTCATAGAGCGGATGTTCGCCCGGCTCGACCGAGAGCATCCACGCCTCCGAACGGTCCTGCACCTCCAAGTGTCCAAAGAAACTGGGCTGCTGCCGTTGCAGTTCCGTGAGCTCGTCGTTCGCGCAGACGAGTGAGGTGCGCGCAAGACCCGCCCGCAGACGCATGAGGGCGTCTTGCAAGGCTAACTCAAAAGAGACGGTGCGGTGGGCGTAAGTCGTGTTATAACCGTGGTTGCCCGTGAAAATGGCTATCTGCGAGGCTACTGTGTTGTGCGTGGACTGCATAAACGCAGTGGGCATGCTCACAACTTCGCCTTCCGCCGACAAACCGTTGAGTAACTGTAAGGTATGCTCCATACAGCCCATCGCCGTACCGTTGAGGATGGCATCCGGTTTCGCTATACCGCTAACCTCCATCGCCTTCAGTGCGGTCACGAACGCCCTTTTCAGGAGACGGCCCATACGCCGCGCCTTCATCGGGGAAATGTAGCGACTGTATTCCTCCGGCGGCACGTCTTTCACGATGGCGGTCACGTAAACTCTATTCATAACGCGAGAGGATTATGGACGAATCGTTGCCGCCGAACCCGAACGCATTGCACATCACGTGACGCAAGTCAGCACGGACAGCATTACTTCCGGAAACAGGCGTAACACACTGTTCGTCAGGATTTTCAAATTCGGATTGAACGGGGATAAAACCGTTCTGCAAGGCCATCAAACAGAACACGGCTTCGATGGAGCCGGAGGCGCTGGTGGTGTGTCCCGTGTAGGATTTGGTCGAGGAAACCGGCGGCAGATGCTCGCCAAACACACGTCTCAACGCAGCACTCTCCGAGGCATCGTTATTGGGCGTGCCCGTGCCGTGCGCATTGACGTAGTCAATGTCCGACGGCGACAATCCTGCATCCGAAAGTGCCTGCGACATAGCCCGATACGCGCCTTCACCATTTTCCGACGAGGCTGTCTGATGGTGGGCATCACAGGCATTGCCGACTCCGCTCAGCACCCCGAGAATCTCCGCCCCGCGTGCTTTCGCCGATGCCTCGCTCTCCAACACAAGATAGGCCGCGCCCTCGCCGAGGTTCAGCCCCGCCCGGGTCTTGTCGAATGGACGGCAACGCTGCGTGTCGAGAATCATCAGCGACTTGAAGCCGTTGAGATGGAACTTGGACAACGCCTCCGCACCGCCCGCGACCACGATGTCGCGCTCGCCATTCTCTATCAGCAACTTGCCCATTATCAGCGCGTTCATCGCAGACGAGCAGGCCGTGGAGACAGTAGAGGTGTGGTCAAAATTACCACAATTATCGGCTATGTCGTTAGTAGAGGCGCCGCAGTCGTGAATGTCGCGGTCGAGGTCGGGAACGGGTTCCGGAAAGAACTGCTCCGTCACGTCCATGCCGCCGACCGTGGTGCCGGAAATCAGCGCAAGCCCTTGCCTGTCAAGCAAGCGCCCTTGCGCGAGTGCCTCCCGCAAGGCAGCAATGCCCAACAAGCTCGTGCGCGAGTAGCGACGACCTTCGGGCAGATTCAACTTCCGACGGAACTCCTCATTGTGGAAGGGAGCCTCCCCAACGGGAAACTCATGGTGCTCGGTCGGCAGAAATCGTACCTCCGCAATGCCGGATTTACCGGAACGCAACGCCAAAACATGCCGCTCCGCACCCACTCCGAGCGCGGAAACGACTCCCATTCCGGTTATGACGACCTTCGGACGCATTATTTCGTGCGGTTGGCGGCCACGTAGTCGGCCATGGTGCGCACAGACGCGAAAATCTCCTTGCCCTGCTTCGGGTCGGCGATCTTGATGCCGTAGTTGCGCTCCAACAGCACAATCAGCTCCAGCACGTCGATGGAGTCCAGCCCAAGGCCTTCGTCACCGAACAGCGGCGCGTTGTCGTCAATGTCCGCGGGCGTCATCTCTTCGAGGTTCAGCGCCTCGATCATCTTGGTTTTCAGTTCTTCTGTTAATTCCATATCTTTTTAAGTTTCAAGTTTCAGGTTTCAGGTTTCAAGTTAATAGGCAATAGGCAGTAGGCAAAAGTCTTAAGTCTTAAGTCTCAAGTCTAATAGCGCTTCGTACTCCGTTTCCGACACCGCCTCCACCCAGCCGGTGAGCACGCTGGTGGTCTCGCGGTCCATGAAGGCGCGAGCAACGGCCTGGTCCATAGCCTCTTCCGACTTCTCTGGGAGGAGGATGAAACTGCTCTCTCCCTGGTATTTGTTGCGGATGGCAATCTCGCCGGTGACGATGTTGGGCAGGGTGTAGACGAACACGGAGGGCGACGGGTAGAACTCGTCCGGGTTGGCGATGGTGCGCTGGAACGTGTTATCGGCATGCAGCGAGGAATGGCGGTTGAAAAGCAGCACGGCACGGTCGCTGCGGGGCACGAAACGCTCGCCGCCCTCAGTTCCTAACAGTACCTCCGACGCGACAAAGCCCACCTTGCACAGCACGTCCATCTTAAAAAACTTGGGGTATTCCATATTATATAAACGGTACAACTTCGTCAAAAACGACTCGCCCGCGACCGCTTCCGCGACACGCTTCCCGTTCACCTCCAAGTAGTTCGGAGTCAGTTTGACTGTATGTTTTACCATTGTGTTCATTTCAGATTGGGATTAGTAAATGCCGCTGCCGCATTGCAGCCTCCAAAGCCGGACAACAGTTTTACAAACGTATGCTTATCTGTATCAACAGATTGCGAAGACACTTTCACAGGCATGGAGACTCCTAACTCGTCGAAACCGCGGGTGCCGGGAACTATTCCGTCCTCCAACGCACGCATGGTGAGCAACGTTTCGAGAATACCGGCGGCACCGAGCGTGTGCCCGTAATAGCCCTTCATGGCGTTCACGGGAACAGCATTTAGAGCCGCACGGTTGATGGCGATGGACTCCATCTCGTCGTTATACATTGTGGAAGTCCCATGCACGTTCAGACAGGCCAAGTCGTTAGTAGACAGACCGCTATCCCGGATCACGGCGGTAAGTGCCTGGTAACTGCCCTCGCCCGTTCGCGACGGTCCGGAGATGTGGTTGGCATCGTTGCGGACGGCCCCGGCCAGCATCCGCCAACCGTCAGCGGCATCGTCATCGACCGAGTAAACTACCGTCGCGGCGGCCTCACCGAGGTTCAGCCCTTTGCGGTTCGCGCTGAACGGCCGGCACTGCTCGTCCGACAACGCCTTCAGCGACTGAAAACCCGCCACGATGAACGGCGAAAGCACATCCGCACCAATGACCACGGCAGCATCATACTGTCCTGACATCAGGCAACGGTACGCCTCTATCTGCGCGCACAGCCCTGATATGCAAGCGTTTGACACAGTGATGGGTGTATTCGGGTTATGGAAGTGACGGGCTACAAGCTGCGCGGTATGCGCGGGCGTAACCCGTTCAATGTCAGGATTTTCATCCGAAAGTAACGTCACATTTCCCTTCGTGGAGGATAGGATAAACACGACACGGTCGGATGCAGCATCTAACTCACACTGTTTCAACGCTTTTGTAGCGGAAAGCAGCACACATTTCTCAAATTTCGTATAAACGGTCGAAGTTGAACAGGGCACTTGCGTCTCGAACTCCGCGTCCAAGCGTTCGTCAGGAATCAGCGAAACGAAGCAGGGAAAAGGAAGGTCCCATAGCGAATCATAGCGGCGCAGCGCGGTGTGACCGGCCATCACCGAGGCGAAATTCTCCTCCGTGGTGAAGCCTAACGGCGACACAATATTTTCCGCTATTTTCCTGATTATCATAACTCTATCTTATTATCAGCAAGTGTTATCACCAATTCGGCGGTGGCAATCGGCCGATCTTCCATAAAACATTCGGCAGCGACCATCCGCATATCCCCAAAATCTTCCGTTATCCGCACACGGGTAGTCAGCGTCTCCCCCACCCTCGGCGCGGCCTCGATTTGCATCTTTTTCACCGAGCCGATATAGCCAATTTTCACACCATCATGCCCCAAAATATACTTGTCGGTGTACCCTAATTGCGCGGCGCAGGTCTGAGCCATCACCTCCATCAGCGCATACGGTTGGAACGCTCCGTTTTCCACGAAGATATTATCCTGACGAATATCCAGCACCGTCTCCGCCGACTTCTCATCCGCACAAACCAGCCGGTCCACCATCACCATCGGTGGCCGATGCGGCAAAAGCGTCTGTATGTCAACACACTGCATATTCATCATTTCGGTAGTTTCAAGTTTCAGGTTTCAGGTTTCAGGTAGAGACGCAAAATTTTGCGTCTCTACATTCAATATCATTCATTCCAAAAGTCGTAATAATTAAACCATTGTTCCGGGTGTTTCCGCAGCACCGCCTCAATCGTCCCAGCGTACTTTTGCGCAATATCAGCCGCCTTTGCCCGAATCGTATCTCCTTGTCCCTGAATTTGTTCGATGTAAATATGGTACTTTTTAGCCCTCTCCTTCATCACATGGATGGCGAGCACGTTGATGTCACGCTGCGCCGCAAGAACGAACGGACCGAGCGGGAAATTGGCCGGGCTGTCGAAGAAGTTGCAGGCGACAGTGCGCTGTCCCTTCACCACCCTGTCGGCGGGAATGCTTACGCTTTCACCGTTATCCAACGCACTGTTCATCAAGAAGATGTGAGACATATCCTCCTTCACGGGAATCATGCGGATGTTGGTCTCCTCGAACATTTTCTGTCGGTTACGCATCACCGTTTCGGCCTCGCCGGAAAAGACGATGGCGTTGTAGCGTTTCTTCGTGGCCACCAGCGTGTAGCCGGCGGTCTCGTAGCTGCCGACATGCGCGCTGAAAATCAGGAATCCGGGTTCTGCGGCGGCGAAATCCTGATACAGATGGTAGTTGTCGATTTCAAACTCGAACTTTCCGCCCGCATACATGTAGAAACGGTCGAGGATGACCTGCGAGAAGCGGCGGAAATTGCGGCAGGACCAGACAAAAGACTTCAGTGGAGAATATCCAAGCCGTTGATTAAAAAAGCGATAGGAATGACGGCGGCCTGGGGAGAATAGATAATAGAACGACACCACGAAAACAGCGCTGAACGCATACATCACGCGCAAAGGCACGACCCGCATAACGCGAATGAGGCCACGGTGCATCCATGTGGAGCCGTCGGTTCTGCCTTGCCAAGCCCGTTCCTGCGCCATTATGAGAGGTTTAGGCCATTTTGGAGGCGATGTGGTCGTAGAACTGTCCAAGCTTCACCACACCCTTCATCTCGTCAGGCCGGAGCTTGAACCCAAAGGTCTTGTCGACAATGACCACGATGTCAACCAGATCGAGGCTGTCAACGCCCAAATCCTCCTTGAGGCGGGCCTCGGGTTTCAGCTTCTCCGCATCAATCTCAAGCTCGTCGACCAGAAAAGCGTTCACTTTTTCTTCTATTTCTGTTCTATTCATTTCAGTAACAATCGATTACATTTGACTATGTGCTAATCCGAAATCGGCGGCAAAGATACGTAAAATTACCGAAATATCCGCTCTTTTTTTTGAGACGTAAGACTTGAGACTTAAGACTTAAGACTTTTGCCTACTGCCTATTGCCTATTAACTTGAAACTTGAATCCTGAAACCTGAAACTAAAAGGAAGCCCTTCACCATCCAGGCAAAGGGCTTCGATTTCTAAATAAAGTAGACTCACGGACTATTTCCGAGCCAACTTCTTGTTACCCGGCATGGAGGAATAGACCTGCTCCTTGTTGCGCTCGTAGATATTGCCCAAAGCGCAATTGGAGAAGGTGAGACCGGAAGCCGTCACATGGTAGTTGGAGAAGTCGTACTGGTCGGTGTCCCAGTCAATCGGGATGGCGATGCTCATACCGTAGCCCTCACTGCCGCTGATGCTCACATTGCTCAATGTAAGGCGGGTATCTTCCCACGTATACAGAGCCGCTTCATCGCCCGCGTTCTGGATGTTGCAGTAGGTCAAGTTGCAGCCGCCGTTGGTCTGACGAGTGGAGCCGATTTCCAAACCGTTCCAGTAACCGGGCTCGTTACCAAAGCCACGGAAAATGACGGGTTGGGAAGAGGTTCCGTTGACCTGCAACAGCGCATTGTTGGTAACCGACACATTCTGATCGTACGGGAAGACAAACTCCACACCGGCATTCACTATCATGGCGGCAGTGCCGTCCACATGGACACCAGCTGTCAAATAATAGGGCACACCCTGGTTGTTGTAGGTGACCGTCAAGTTACTCTCATCAAGCCAATAATTGTCAACCTCAATCATATTGTTCGTGTTGTTAGAATAGGCGTTACCGGTACCGAGACTGTTGACCGACTTATGATTGGCCAAAATAACAGGGCATTTGGTATTTTTGACGATATTGTTCTCAAAAGCGGCAAGATTGCCATCCTGACCGACAAAGACACCATAATTTGTTGCACCATTGACCGTACAATGCTTCATGGAAAGTTTGCCGTAAATCAGCACCACTTCCTCGTAGCTGCCGCCATTGATGAAGTTGACATACTCGAACTGGTTGTCACTGCGGTTGGAATTGACCTGCACATTGTCCCATGCGCCGACATTCTGGTTATTGGTCGGGCCAGTGAGGGTGATCGGCTTGTCAGCCGTGCCCACCATGCGCAGACCGGCATTTTCTTCCACCGTGATACCGCCATACACACCCGTGAACATGATGGTCACACCGGGCTCGATAGTCAGCAGGGCGTTCCCTTCCACATAGAAACGACCGTCGATGACATAGTCAACAGGCAGACCACGATCTGGCAAGGTGGTATTGGCGCTGATGCTACCGGAAAGTTCCTCAGCGCCCTCGGCACCGCCGCCACCGGGCGTATCACTGAAGATGGCCGTGAAGGTGGCGTTGCCGTCCACCACAATTTTGCGCGGATTGTCGGCATTGCCGTCATTCCAACAGTTGAAGTAGTAGCCCGCAGCGGGTATGGCCGTGAGAGTGGCCGTCTCACCGCCCTTGTAGGAGCCGCCACCTGTGACGGTACCCCACTCTGCATTGTTGGACTTCACCGTGATGGTGTAACTTTTCTTACAGCCCGTCATGGCCAACACGACCAACAGAGCCATCGCTGAAATTTTAATCAATCTTTTCATTGTCTTTTCTTTTTTGTTTATAATATTTCTTCTTAAAATGCAACATTTTTTGTGCCGCAAAAATACTTAATTTTGGAAAACAATTTACCGTTTGGAAAAATTGTATCTTTGCCCGCCAAAAATATGATTGGATGAACATCTATAAGGCTGATTTACACACGCATACGCTGTTTTCTCCGTGCGGCGATTTGGATATGACGCCGGAGAACATCATCACGCTTGCCTTGGAGCGGGGTCTCGATGTCATCGCCATCACCGACCACAACGCCACGCGACACTGCCGGTTGGCGGAGCACTACTCCCACAACCGCGACATCTTCGTGCTCTGCGGCGCGGAGGTGACGACCAAGGAGGAGGCGCACTGCTTAGCCTACTTCGGCGACCACGAGTCGCTTGACAAGTTCCAAGAGTATCTTGACGAGCACCTTCCCAACATCCCCAACGACCCCGACTTCTTCGGCGACCAAGTGCAGATCGACGAGGAGATGAATATTGTCTATGAGGAACCACGACTTCTCACCTCAGCCATCGACCAGAACGTCAACCAGATTGCCGACAAGGTACACGAATTGGGCGGATTGTTCGTGCCTGCGCACATCGACAAGATGAAAAACAGCCTCATCGCGCAATTGGGCTTCATCCCCTTCGACCTCGACTACGACGCGGTGGAACTTTCCAAAAAAGGCGACAAAGACGAAATCCTGAAAGTACACAAGTATCTAAAAAACAAGATGTTCACCAGAAGCTCCGACGCCCACCAACCCGATATCATCGGCACCGCCCCCTGCTGGCTCAAAATGGAAACCCGCAGCTTCGAGGAAATACGCAAAGCCTTCCACGGGGAAGATGGACGGGAAGTGCTGCTTTCAATCTAGAATGCTGAATGATGAATGATGAATGCTGAATATACTTCCTTAAGCAGCCTCGAAGAGGCAACACGCACGCAGTGCAATTAACCCCACATAAGGCGAAGCCGCAATGTGGGGCTTGCCACACAAGCAAGCCGCAATGTGGGGTAGTACAGATAAAAAGAACAAACAAAAACAAACAAAGAATATGACAGTAAAAGAATTAGTGGAAAAAATGAACCTCACCGTCTTCTGCGGCGAGGACAATATGGACACCGAAATCAAAGGCGGCTACGTCTCTGATTTACTGAGCGATGTGATGGGCTTCGCGCAAGAGGGCCACGTGTGGGTAACTTTGCAGACCCACAAGAACGTCATCGCCATCGCCTCGCTGAAAGAACTGGCGTGCGTCATCCTCGTGAAAGGCAACAAACCCGACGACGACATGCTGGAGCAGGCCAAGGAGGAGGACATCCCCGTGTTAGGCACCGACGAGCAGACCTTTGAGGTAGCCGGACAAATCTACAAGTACTTAAACGCTTAAGCATGAAAGACTTGTCGATGCACATCATGGACATTCTCCAGAATTCCACCCGTGCAAAAGCGAACAACATCACCCTTGAAGTCTTGGAGAACCACGACGCGGACACGCTGACGCTCATCTTCAAGGACGACGGCTGCGGCATGAGTGCGGAGACCGTGGAGAAAGTCACCAACCCGTTCTTCACGACGCGCACCACGCGCAAGGTAGGCCTCGGGCTGCCGCTGCTGAAGCAGAACACCGAGATGACCGGTGGCTCGATGAAAATCGACAGCGAAGTCGGCGTTGGCACCACTGTCACCGCTGTCTTCGGGCTCACCCACCTCGACCGCCCGCCCATGGGCGACTTGGCCGGCACCATGGTGCTCACCATCGCCGCCCATCCCGAAATCCACTTCATCCTTCATTTCCAGCGGATTAAGGACGGCAAAGAGGAAACCGACTACATCCTCGACACCGACGAACTCTACGAAGCCCTCGACGGCGTGTCCATGCAGGAGCCCGAAGTTATGACGTATATCAAGGAGATGGTGGAAGAGAACCTTCGGTAAGATTTTTTTTGTAGAGACGGGGCATGCCCCGTCTCTACACACGACAATTTCATCATGCCTGTGCATATCAATATTTATGTATTTTTGCAGGCTTGAAATTTTAACAGTTAATTCTTAAAATTAAAACGTACCAATATGAAGAAATTAAGTCTACTTTTGTGCGCGGTTTTGTTCGCTTTTTGCGGGCTGAACGCGCAAACCGTCGTCCTCAGCGAGGATTTCTCCGGTGTTGCCGACACCAACACGTCCATAGCCCTCCATCTGGACAACTACACCCAGGTTCCGGGGTGGACCGGCGACTGGGTATATTCCAGCACTCAAAAAGTGAGAGTCGGCAAAAGTTCGGAAG
>Ga0310696_10002342_pt1 | contig 25330 bp, 22 predicted proteins | sample AusTroGonzalo_MG_4_FD_203885 | JGI IMG/M metagenome (GOLD analysis project Ga0310696, IMG submission 203885) | Bovine rumen microbial communities from tropical cattle in Woodstock, Queensland, Australia - Gonzalo_02 (v2) (version 2) | ecosystem: Host-associated > Mammals > Digestive system >...
CCCATCTCCGGTACCAAGAAGTTCGCGGAACATCAATACTTTAAGCATAACTGACGAGGAAAAGAAAATGAGCAAAGTCTGCGCGATGTGCGGCAAGACCAAGGGCAACGGCGGTTGCATCACCCGCAAGGGTTTGGCGAAGAAGGCCGGCGGTATCGGTATGCACGTGGTGAAAAACGTCAAACGCAAGTTCGAGGTCAACCTCCAGAACGTGCGCATCAACGACAACGGCACGGTCAAGACCGTCAAGATGTGCGCGAGCTGCATTCGTACCGGGAATTACGAAAAGGCGTAATCCCGTTCGGATCTGATTTCCGTATCGATTCACAAAGGCGGACGGGTTTGCTGAAAACCTCTGTCCGCCTTGCTTTTTCTGCACAGGCGTATGGGGGAAATTGAGATGCTCGGTTTGGGAGATGTCTGGATCCTGACGGCGATGCTCGGCAGCATCGGTATTACGGTATTCGCCGTGATCTACGGCGCTATCACCTGGAACTCCGGCGACGACGACGAGGTGGGCAAATGATCATGGCGGCGGCGGAAACGACGGGAATGAACACGGTGGTGCTGGGCGCGCTGATCGTCCTCTACGTGGGCGTGATCGGCTACCTCGGCTGGCGGGGATTCCGCAAGACGCACAACTCCGGCGACTATCTTCTGGCGGGGCGCAAGACCAATCCGTTCGTGATGGCGATGAGCTACGGCGCGGCCTTCATCAGCACCTCGGCGCTGGTGGGCTTCGGCGGCGTCGCGGGGCAGTTCGGCATGGGCCTCTTGTGGCTGGTCTTCATGAACATCGCGATCGGCGTGGTCGTCGCGTTCATCTTCTTCGGGCGGCGGACGCGCTCGATCGGCGCGGCGCTGGGGGCCAACACGTTTCCCGACTTCATCGGCAAGCGCTTCCGCTCCAACGGACTCAAGATCTTCATCGCCGCGATCATCTTCCTCTTCATCCCGCTCTATTCGAGCGTGGTGCTGATCGGCGGCGCGCGCTTCCTCGAAGAGGTCATGAGCCTGCCCTACGCGTGGGCGCTCGGGATCTTCGCGCTGGTGGTGGCGATCTACGTGATCTTCGGCGGGCTCAAGGGCGTGATGTACGTCGACGCCCTTATGGGCACGGTGATGATCTGCGGCATGCTGCTCTTGCTCTTTTTGTGCTACAAGGAGCTCGGCGGCATCGTCAAGGCCCATCAGGCGCTGACCGACATGGCGCCCGTGGTCAAGACGCGGATGCCCCAGTTCTACGCGCTCGGCCACCGCGGCTGGACGGTGATGCCGGCCTTCGGCACCACCTGGTGGTGGACGCTCGTATCGAGCCTGATGCTCGGCGTCGGCATCGGGGCACTGGCGCAGCCGCAGCTCGCGGTGCGCTTCATGACCGTCAAGAGCACGAAAGAACTCAACCGCGCGGTGCTGGTGGGTTCGGTGTTCATCCTCTGCACGGTGGGTTCGGCGTACACGGTGGGGGCGCTCTCCAACGTGTGGTTCTGGAAGCACGGCCGGGGACTGGCGATCGACGCGGCGGGCGGCAACGTCGACAAGATCATCCCGATCTTCATCAACGCGACGCTGCCGTCCATCGTGCTGTACCTCTTCGCGTTGACCATGCTCTCGGCGGCGATGTCGACGATGAGTTCGCTCTTCCACGTCACGGGTTCGTCGATCGGGCACGACATCGTGCGGACGGTCAGCCGTTCGGGCAAGGCGAGCGTGGCGATCACCCGCGGCGGCGTGGTCTTCGGGATCGCCGTCAGCGTGATCGTCGCGGCGTTCCTGCCGACCAACATCGTGGCGCGCGGCACGGCGATCTTCTTCGGCGTGTCGGCGGCGGCGTTCCTGCCCGCCTACGCCGGGGCGCTCTACTGGAAGCGCACGACGACGGCGGCGGCGTGGGCGAGCATCACGGTCGGTCTGGGAGCAAGCCTCTTCGGACTATTGTTCCTGCACAAGGCGGAGTCCGCGAAACTCGGGCTGTGCAAGCTCGTTTTCGGCAAAGAGTGCCTGATCTCGACGCATCCGTGGCCCTTCGTCGATCCGTTCGTCTACGCGCTGCCGCTGGCGCTGGCGACGCTCGTGGTCGTGAGTTTGCTGACCAAGCCGCTGGACAAGCACCTGCTCGACCGGTGCTTCCCCGCCAGAGACGACAAATAACACCATTTACATACAGGTGAAAACCATGCCGTTCCCGCAGATCTCAAATCAGGTGGATTTCCCGAAGCTCGAGGAGTCGATCCTCAAGTTCTGGGAAGAGAACCAGACCTTCAAGAAGTCCCTCGACGCGCGCAGGGACGCCGACGAATTCGTCTTCTACGACGGCCCGCCGTTCGCTACGGGACTGCCGCACTACGGGCACCTGCTCGCCGGCACGATCAAGGACGTCGTCCCCCGCTATCAGAGCATGTGCGGCAAGTACGTCGAGCGCCGTTTCGGGTGGGACTGCCACGGGTTGCCCATCGAGGCGCTGGCGCAGGACGCGCTCGGCATCTCGGGCGTGCACGAGATCCGCAAGTTCGGCGTGGACAAGTTCAACGAGCAGTGCCGGTCGATGGTCACGCGCTATGTGAACGAGTGGCGCCACACCGTGACGCGCATGGGGCGCTGGGTGGACTTCGACCACGACTACAAGACCATGGACGCGAGTTACATGGAGAGCATCTGGTGGGTTTTCAAACAGCTCTGGGATCAGGGGCGCGTCTATAAATCCTACCGGATCATGCCCTACTCGTGGAAGCTCTCGACGCCGCTTTCCAACTTCGAGGCGGGCAGCAACTACAAGGACGTGCAGGATCCCGCCGTGACGGTGCGCGCCAAAGTGCGTTCCGGCGCAAATCCGGAGTGGGGCGCGACCTATCTGCTCATCTGGACGACCACCCCGTGGACGCTCCCCGAAAACCTCGCGATCTGCGCCGGGGCGACGGTCGATTACGCGGTCGTCCGCGACCTCACCGACGAGGCGAAGCCCTGCTACGTGATGGCCGAGGCGCGCCTCGCGTCGATCTTCCGCAAGGAAGGCACCTTCGAGATCGTCGCCAAGCTCAAGGGCAGCGACCTCAAGGGGTGGAAATATGAACCGCTCTTCCCCTACTTCGCCGACTTGGAAAAGGAAGGGTGCTTCACCGTGCTGAACGACGACTACGTCAGCACCGACGACGGCGTGGGCCTGGTGCACATCGCCCCCGCCTACGGCGAAGACGACTTCCGCGTCTGCCGCGAGGCCGGGATCATGGCGATCGCCGATCCGCTCGACGCCTCGTGCAGCTTCACGGCGCAACTGCCCGAGTATCAGGGGCGCTTCTGCAAGGACTGCGACCGCGACATAATCGCGCGGCTCAAGCAAGAGGGCAAGCTCGTCCACCAGGCGACGATCACCCACAGCTACCCCTTCTGCGACCGCACCGACACGCCGCTCATCTACCGCGCCATCGAAGCGTGGTACGTCAAGGTCGAGGACCTTCACGAGCGGATGATCCGCAACAACGAGCCCGTCCGCTGGACGCCCGACTACGTCGGCGGCAAGCGCTTCGGCAACTGGCTCGGCAACGCGCGGGACTGGAACATCAGCCGCAACCGCTTCTGGGGTTCGTGCATCCCGATCTGGATCAACGACGACGATCCCGAGGACCGCATCTGCGTCGGCAGCGTCGCGGAATTGGAGGCGCTCTCGGGCGTCAAGGTGACCGACCTCCACAAGCACTACATCGACAAGATCGTCATCAAACGCGACGGCAAGACCTATCACCGCACCCCCGAGGTGCTCGACTGCTGGTTCGAGTCGGGTTCGATGCCCTACGCGCAGCAGCACTACCCCTTCGAGAACAAGGAGCGCTTCGAAAAGAACTTCCCCGCCGACTTCATCGCCGAGGGGCTCGACCAGACGCGCGGGTGGTTCTACACGCTGATGGTGCTCGGCACCTGCCTCTTCGACAAGTCGCCCTACCGCAATGTGGTGGTGAACGGCCTCGTCCTCGCCGAGGACGGCCGCAAGATGTCCAAGCGGCTCAAGAACTATCCCGATCCGCTCGAAGTCATCAACCGCTGCGGCGCGGACGCCCTGCGGCTCTTCATGCTGGGCAGTCAGGTGGTGCGGGCCGAGGACCTCAAGTTCTCCGAAGCGGGGGTGAAGGAGGTCCTGCGCGGCATCATGATTCCGATGTGGAACGCGCTGAGCTTCTTCTGCACCTACGCGAACGTCGACGACTACACGCCCGAAAAGGAGGTCAAGCCGCCCCAAAATCCCGCGAACGTGCTCGACCGCTGGATCCTTTCGAGCGCGAGCCAGATGGTGCAGGAGCTCCGCGAAGAGCTCGACAACTACAACCTGCAAAAGGCGGCCAACCGTTTCAGCCGCTTCATCGACGACCTGACCAACTGGTACATCCGCCGCAGCCGCCGCCGCTTCTGGAAGAGTTCGAGCGACTCGGACAAGCATGAAGCCTATCAGACCTTGCACTATGTGCTGCTCGTCTTCGCGCGGGCGGCGGCGCCGTTCATCCCGTTCACGACCGAGGCGATCTACCGGGCGCTCCGCACGGATTCGATGCCCGAGTCGGTGCACCTCTGCGACTACCCGACTCCGGACGACTGCCGCGACGAAGAGCTCGAAAAGCAGATGGAGCTCACCATGACCGCGGTGTCGCAGGGGCGTTTCCTGCGGACCAAGCACAATTTGAAGGTGCGCCAGCCGCTGGCGCGGGCGGTGCTCGCGGTCGCGGACGAAAAACTGCGCAGGCTCGTCGAGGGGACGAAAAACATCGTCGCCGAGGAGCTCAACGTCAAGCAGGTCGACGTCGTCGCCGATGAAGAGGAGTTCGTGACCTTGAGCTGCAAGGCGAACTTCAAGGTCCTCGGCTCCCGCTTCGGCAAGGACATGAAGCTCGCCGCGGCGAAGATCGCCGCCCTCACCGGGCCCGAGATCGGCAAACTGGTTTCCGGCGGCAAGCTCGAGATCGCGCTCCCCGACGGCAGAGTCGAAACGATCGGCGCCGACGACCTCGTGATCCGCCGCGACGAAAAGCCCGGCATGGTCGCCGCCAGCGAAAACGGCGTGACCATCGCGCTCGCCACCGAGCTGACGCCGGAGCTCGTCGCCGAGGGGCTGGCCCGCGAGCTCGTGAGCAAGATCCAGAACCTCCGCAAGGAGCGGAACTTCGATGTCACCGACCGGATCCGCGTCGCCTACGACGCCCCCGCCGAAGCGGCCAAGGCGTTCGAGGCGTTCAAAAACTACATCTCGGGCGAGGTCCTCGCTTCCGAATTCGCTCCGGGCGCGGGCGACACCGCGCTCGACGTGAACGGCACCGAAGTCAAGGTCTCGGTAGAAAAGGCGTGAATACGGCACCGGCAAAGCGGCGGAACGTCATCGCGGCGCTGATCGCGTTCGCGGCGGTCGCCGCCGCGTCGGCGGTCGGGCTGATCCGTTCGCGCCAGCAGGCCCCGGAGCCTCCCGCGGCGGAGCTCAAGCAGTATTCTTTCGCCTTCGGCACGATGGGCACCCGTGCGGGGTGCGCCTTCTACGCCGCCGACGAGCAGACCGCCCGAGCCGGCTTCGCCGCCGTCACGCGCGAATTCGACCGCGTGACGCAAGCGTGCAACCTGCACGACGAAAACAGCGAACTTGCGCGCCTCAACCGCGAGGCGGGGCGGGATTTCTTTGTCTGTTCGGAACTGTTGTGGAACGTCCTTTCCGAGGCGCGGCGCGCGCACCGGGCGAGCTCCGGAGCCTTCGACGTCACAATAAAGCCGCTCATGGACCTCTGGGGCTTCTACCGCAAGCGGAAACGCGCCCCCTCGCCCGCGGAGATCGCGGCAACGCTCGAACGCGTCGGCTTCGACAAGCTCGAATGGGACGACGCGCGGCGCGCGGTGCGCTTCAAGGTCCCCGGCATGGCGCTCGATCTGGGCGGCGTCGCCAAGGGGTACGCGCTCGACCTCGCGGCGGCGGCGGTGAAAAAACTCGGCATTAAAAGCGGCGTCATCGACCTCGGCGGCAACCTCTATCTTTTGCCCGAACCGCCGCCGGGCAAGACGCACTACCGCATCGGCGTCAAGTCGCCGTCGGGCCGGGGAGACTCCGGCACGGTGCTGGAGCTCCCCGGGAACTGCGCCGTGTCGACGAGCGGGAGTTACGAGCGCTTCGTCGTGCTGGACGGCCGACGCTGCGGGCACGTCGTCGATCCCGCGACCGGCGCCGCGCCGTATCTGAACCGCTCCGCGACGGCGGTCGCCCCGACCGGCGTCGAATCGGACTGGCTGTCGAGCGCGGCGTTCCTGCGCGGCGAAAAGCTGATCCCGCAGCTGGAAAATTTCGTCCCCGGCGCGAAGATATTCTTCACCGACGCGTCCGCGGATCAGAAAAGCTGTCGACCGGTCACGGAGAAGTCGATGAACTGAAAAAAACGCCCCGGCGTCCGATGCGGAGACCGGGGCGTTTCGGTTTTCAGCGCGTCATTTGTTTTCGTTCCCGGCGCAGGCGGCGGCGGAGCCGTTCTGCTGCGCCTTGGCCATGCACTCCTGAACGTTCTTCTGCAACTCGGGCAGATTGCGGTGGATGCGGTCGGCGCGGATCGCCAGCGCCTGATGATTCAGCGCGGCCTGACTGGCGGCGAACTTCTTCCCCTCCGGAGTCTTGAAAAAATCGATCAGCTTTTTCATCTCGTCGCGGGTGAAGGTCGCCAGATGCATCCGGGCGAGATCGCGCTTCATCGCGTGATACGAGCAGTGGTCGTGAAAGAACTTCTCGAAGGCGGGACGCGCCGGCCTGAGCATCGGGGCCTGCTCCATCTGCTCCATGATGATGAAGCCGTTGGCGTCGTCGATCGCCCCGGGCAGACCGCTCGTTTCCATGAAGCAGTACGCCAGATCGTAGTCCCCCGGCGAATAATCCGGCGTCGGCACGGCGCACCCCGCCTTTTTGTCGGCGCACGCTTTCTTGTCCGCGCAAGCCTTCTTCTTGTCGTCACACTTCTTCTTGTCGTCACACGCTTTCTTGTCCGCGCACTGTCCGGCGGCGGCCGAGCCGCAGGGCACGGCGACGATGGTAACGGTCTCCTCCTCCGTGATCACCGGAGCGTTCGCCTCCGACGTCTTCGGTGCGGGTTCGGCGGCGGCGAGCAGCGAAGCCCCCGCGATTCCGACAAAAAGCAAACTCCTCTTCAACATGCCTGTTCCTCCTCTGCATGGTTTTTCCCGGAGAGACCGGATGCCTCCCCGCGGACAACGCTTATCAATCTAAAGCGTCGGACCGGGTTTTCAAGACGGAGCAAACCGGCAAAACAAAAACGCGGCAGGTAAAATTCTTTACCAACCGCGCTGAAAAACGCAAAGCGGCGATCTTGTTTCTACTGCAAGCCGGCGCGAAAAGCATAGGCCCGGCTTCGCCGCAAAAGGCGGAGCCGCACCGGGTGCAGGGGCCGCGCCCCGGACGCAAGTACGCGCTATGAACGCGTGAAAATCAAATCACCCGAGGTGGAATTCGTCGAGCACCCGATCGCGGACGCTTTCGATGTCGACGTCGGCGCCGGAGCCGGGGATGGTCTCGGTCAGGTCGTAGTGCATGGTGCCGGGGACGAATTCGAGCGGCGTGCGGAGGAGCGGGCTCGGCTTGGGCGCGCCGATGTCGGAGGGGTAGTTGACCTCCGGGCGGCTTGCAACCGCCAGCCGCGCCCAGCGGCCGATGCCGGTTTCGAGCATACCGCCAACCCAGCAGCCGATGCCGGCTTCCCGCGCCATGTTGCAGACCTTGAGGATCGGGGTGATGCCGCCCAGGCGGCCGGTCTTCAGATTGAAATATTTGCAGCTGCCGATCTGGATCGCCTTGCGCGCCTTTTCGGGGGTGACCAGACTTTCGTCGAGGCAGATCGGGGTGTCGATCGCCTTCTGCAAGGTCGCGTGGTCGATCAGGTCGTCGTTGGCGAGGGGCTGTTCGATCATGGCGAGTCCCAGCTTGTCGACTTCGCGGAACATCGGCAGATCGTCGAGGGTGTAGGCGCTGTTGCAGTCGATGTGGAAGACGAGCTTCGGGAAGGTCTCGCGGACGACCTTCAAGACTTCGAGTCCCCAGCCGGGGCCGTACTTGAGCTTGATGCGCGGGGCCTTGTCCTTGACGGCGTCGATCTTGGCGAGGAGTTCGTCGACGCTCTTCTGGAAGCCGAAGTCGGCGCCGCTTTCGGGGTGGCGGTTGGTGCCGCCGACGAACTTCCACATCGGGACTCCGGCGAGCTTGCTGGCGAGGTCATACCACGCGAGGTCGAAGCCGGACTTGGCGAAGGGGTGCCCCTTGACGAACGCAAATATCTTCTGCAGCTCGTCGCCGGATTCGACATCCTTGCCGAGGATCAGCGGCGCGAAGAGCTCCGCATTGACGGCGAAGACGTCCTTGGAGTACTCCGGCGAGTAGGTAGGATGGTTGAGCGGCGAGGCTTCGCCCCACCCCTCGACTCCGCCCGAGCGCAGGCAGAAGAGGATCTGTTCGACCGTGTAATCCGCACCGTAGGCGGTGATCCACGGCTGTTTGAGCTTGGTCTCGAAGCGGTAGATGGAAAGCGAATCGATCTTCATATCGTCACCTTTTTGGGGGTGGTTTTTTATGCTTTGCTTTTACGAATCTCTTAAACTCGATTGTCCGCGTTCATTATGTCCGGTGGGCTCCGCGCCCCCCGGATCCCCTTGCGGCAGGGGCGCGGCCCCTGCACCTGCCCGGCTTCACCTTTTGGGGCAAAGCCGGGCTGCTGCTTTTCGCACAACTTTGCTGAAGCAGATCAGCGTTTTCGAGTCATGAAAAAAAACACGGCCCCCGGTCGCGACAACCGAGCGCCGTGGGTTCTGCATTTCCGAAGCGGGACGCTTACTTGTCGTAGGCGTGGCCGGCGGAACCGAGAACTTCGATGTTCTTGCGCATGTAGAGCGCCTTGAGCATGTCGCGGGCGGGGCCGAGGTAGAGCCGCGGATCGAAGACTTCGGGCTTCTCGTTCAGCACCTGCCGGACGGCGGCGGTCATCGCCAGACGGCCGTCGGAGTCGATGTTGATCTTGCAGACCGCGGACTTCGCGGCTTCGCGCAGCTGATCCTCGCCGATGCCGATGGCGTCCTTGAGCTTGCCGCCGTTCTCGTTGATGATCTTGACCAGATCCTGCGGCACGCTGGAGGAGCCGTGCAGCACGATCGGGAATCCCGGGATGCGCTTTTCGATCTCACGCAGGATGTCGAGGCGGATGCGCGGATTTTCGCCCGGCTTGAACTTGTAGGCGCCGTGGGAGGTGCCGATGGCGATCGCCAGCGAATCGACGCCGGTGCGCTTCACGAACTCCTCGACCTCTTCCGGACGGGTGTAGGTGTGCTTTTCGGCCTTGACCTCGTCCTCGATGCCGGCGAGCACGCCGAGCTCGCCCTCGACGGTGACGTCATACTTGTGCGCGTACTCGACGACGCGGCGAGTCTGCTCGCAGTTCTCGTCGAAGCTGAGCGCGGAGCCGTCGATCATGACCGAGCTGAAGCCGTACTCGATGCAGCTCTTGCAGGTGTCGAAGTCCGGACCGTGGTCGAGGTGCAGCACGATCGGAATGCCCTTGCCGCCGGTGAGTTCCTTGGCGTACTCGACCGCGCCCTGCGCCATGTAGCGCAGCAGCGTCTGGTTGGCGTACTTGCGGGCGCCCTTGGAGATCTGGAGGATCACCGGGCTCTCGGTCTCGCAGCACGCCTGCAGAATGGCCTGCAGCTGTTCCATGTTGTTGAAGTTGTAGGCGGGGATGGCGTAGCCACCGGTGACCGCGCGCTTGAAAAGTTCGCGGGAGTTGACGAGTCCGAGAGTTTTGTAGTCTACCATGGTGACTCCTTCCAAAAAAATTTATATGTTGGGTTGGCGTTCAAAGCACGGCGCATGCAGCACCGTATTTAAAATATAGCCGCTTTTCGCCGCTAATTCAAGGGACGGACGGGACAATCGCCGCCGCTTTTACAGCACCCCCTTGGTCGACGGGATGCCCTTGACGCGCGGATCGAAGCCCGTCGCCTGATCGAGCGCCTTGGCGAGCCCCTTGAAGATCGCTTCGAAGAGGTGGTGCGCCTCCTCGGCGGCGAGCATCCGGACGTGGAGGTTCAGCCCGAGCTTGTTCGAAAACGCCTGCAAGAATTCGTGGAAGAGCCGCACGTCGATATCCTTGACGAGCGGCGCGGGCGGAGTCACGTCGTAGAAGAGCCCCGGCCGACCGGAAATATCCAGCGCGATCAGCACCAGCGTCTCGTCCATCGGCAGCATGAAGTTGCCGTATCTCCGGATCCCGGCGCGGTCACCCAGCGCCTTGTCGAAGGCCATGCCGAGCACGATCCCCAAGTCCTCGAGCGTGTGGTGGTAGTCGACTTCGAGGTCGCCGTTCGCCTTGACTTCGAGGTCGAAGAAGCCGTGACGCGAAAAGAGCGTCAGCATGTGATCCATGAAGGGGATCCCGGTGGCGATGTCGCCTTTGCCGGAGCCGTCGAGGTTCAATTTGACCGTGATCTCGGTCTCGCCGGTCTTGCGGGTAACTTCAGCGCGTCTGTCCATTTTTTCCTCCCAAAGTCAGGTTGTTTTCCGAACAACAGATCTTCAAGTCCGCTCCGCCGGGGCGTCCTCCTCGGGGGCGGGACGGTACGGATAGGGCATGTAGTCCAGCACCTCGTCGTCGGGGAGCCCGCTCAACGCCTGCCCGATGGTCAGCACATAGCGGAAGCTGTCGCTGTTGACCGCCGCCGAAAAGAGCATCGAGGCGGCGAATTTCAATACCTTGCGCTCGTCCCACAGCTCCAGCTCGGCGCGCGCGGGGGCGCGGACTATTCTCCAGTCGCGCTCGGGCAGCAGCAGGCGCTCGCCGTCGTACAGAGAAAACTCCTCGACGTTGCGGACGATCTTCACGGCGTCGGGATCCGGCAGCAGCAGTTTGGCGACGAGCGTCCAGACCGCCGCCGATCCGATGCGGTCGAGCAGCATGACGCCGATGCAGTAGTCCTCGGGGCGCAGCGTGGTCTCGCGCTCGGCGACGATCCCGCTCTTGCGGAAGTACGACGAAAGGTCGGCCAGCGAGCGGGGATTTTCCGCCCGGCCGGACGCTAGGAAGGCCGTCAGGCGCGACGCCATCTCGGGCAATGGATCGTTGTCGTACCACTGCAGATGCAGTTCCACGAGGATCCTCGGCACGTCGGGATGCGGCATCGACAAGAGCCGCGAAAATTCGCTCCGGCGGCGGCGCATGGTCAGCGCCGACTCCAGCTGGTGGACGCGGCGGCGCAGCAGCGGATCGGGGGACTCCTGAAGCTCGGCGAGGTAGGGAAAGACCTCTTCGCCGCGCCAGAGCAGTTCCGCCATCGCCTCGAGGGCGGGACCTTCGTCCTCGTCGTCGAGCAGCGACAGCAAAGTGCGGATGTCAGTTTTTCTGGGCATTGCGCTCCGGGAATTTGCCGATCAGCGCGTTGGACGCGACGCACTTCACGTCGTCGGCGAAGTCGCTCCGCAATATCCAGCGCAGGAATCCGGGATCGTTCTGCGCGAGATCCCGCAGTGTCCGCCCCGCGTGTTTGCCGAAGTTGACCACCAGTTCGTCGCCGCACCAGCGGAAGCGCCGCGCGCGGTCGTAGGCGTCGGGATCGCTCTGCTCGCAGTAGGCGGCGAGTTCGTCGACGCCGTCGGGGAGCTCCTCGTGCTTTTCCAGCTGACCGAGGATGACCTCCCAAGTGGCGGCGGTGTCGGCTCCGGCGCCGTGGGCGCCCTCCAGATCCTTGCCGCAGAAAAGTTTGTACGCCGCCGTCAGGGTGCGCGGATAGAGCTTGCAGAAAATGTTGTAGGCGTCGATCACCTTGCGGTCATCGGCCTTGAACTCCAGCCCCGCGCGGCGGAACTCCGCTTCGAGCAGCGGGATGTCGAAACCGGTGATGTTGTACCCCGCGAGATCGCAGCCGTCGAGGAAGGCGTAGAGCTTTTCCGCGATGTCCGCGAAGGACGGGCAGTCCGCGACGTCCGCGTCGGAGATCCCGTGCACCGCCGTCGCCCCGGCGGGGATGGGGATCTGCGGGTTCAGCCGCCGCACCGTGCGGCGCATCGAGCCGTCGGGTTCGATGCGGATCACCGCCAGTTCGACGATCCGGTCGCGCTGCGGCACGACGCCGGTGCTTTCGATGTCGAATACGGCCAGCGGCCGCGTGAGTTTCAATGTTCTGGACATGGCTGGAAAAACCTCGCTTTAACAGTGTTGCGTTGCATTTCGAAAACTAATATAACATGCCATCGCGTAAAGTTCAACGCTTCCGGCGGCGGTAGAACCGGAGCATCTTGTCGAAGCGCTTTCGCACGTACCGCGTCGAGAGGACGGGGTAGTCGCGGCGGATGTCCTCCAACGTCCGGGCGGGGTGGTAATCCGCGGAGGGGAAGAACTTTTTGTTCACCGCCTTCATGACGTCGCCCTTCCCCATGATGAACATGCCGTCCCCGGCCTCGATCCGCGAGTCGCCGCGCGGCGGGAAGAATTCGCCCCGCCGCCGGATCAGCAGGATCAGCGCCCCGGCGGGCAGTCCCAGCTCCGCGACGCTCATCCCGACGAAACCCGCGTCCGGCGGAACGGTGAACTCGAACATCTCGGAGTCGCTCCCGGCGTCGGTGATCTCCAGCTCCAGCGGCGCCCGCGCCAGATCGTCGTTGCGGGACGCCAGCCCCAGCAGCCGCGCGAGCGGCATCAGCGTGCTTCCCTGGATGAGCACCGACATCACCACGATGATGAAGACCATGTTGAAGATGATCCGGGCGTTCGGCACGTTCGCCGCCAGCGGGAAGGTCGCCAACATGATCGGCGCCGCGCCGCGCAGGCCCACCCACGACACGAACAGGCGCTCCCGGCAGGTGAACTTGCTGCCGAGCAGACACACCCACACCGCCAACGGACGCGCCGCGAAGAGCAGCAGCAGCGCCAGCAGCAGTCCGGTCAGGAACTGCACCGGCCGGATCAGCTCCTCCGGCTCGACCATGAAGCCCAGAACCGTGAAAAGCGACACCTGCATCAGCCACGAGATCCCCTCGTTGAACTGCGTCAGCGCCTTCTTGAAGGTGAAGCGGATGTTCCCCATCGTGATACCGCAGATGTAGACCGCCATGAGTCCGTTGCCGCGCAGATACTTTTCGGTGAGCCCGAAGGTCAGCAGCACCACCGCGATCCCGATGACGAAGTACAATCCCTCGTATTCCAAGAGTTTCTTCCGCGCCGAGACGTTGTATATCCACTGGGCGACCGCCCCGAATACGATCCCGGCGGCCGCTCCGGCGCCCAGCCCCCAGAACACCTTCACGACCAGCTCCAGGGCGATCTCCCACTGCGACATCGGGCTGTCCGAGCGGACGATCCCGAGCAGGATGATGGTCAGAAGATACGCCGCCGGATCGTTGCTGCCGGATTCCATTTCCAAGAGCGGCTGGAGCTGCCCCCGGAGCCCGGTGTTGCGGCTCCGCAGCACCGCCATCACCGCCGCCGCGTCGGTGCTCGATACGAGAGAGCCGACGAGCAGGCACCAGGCGAAATCCGTGGGATAACCGGAGGCGAACTGCAGCACGTAGCAGATCACCCCCATCACCAGCGCCGTGATTACCACTCCGAAGCTCGCCAGCAGCGACGCCGGCAGCAGCACCCCGCGCACCGCGGAAAAGCGGGTGTTCAGCCCGCCGGAAAAGAGAATGAAGCACATCGCCGTCGTGCCGAGCATCTTGACGAGCGACGTGGAATTGGCGTCGAAGATCGTATCCGGCACCAGTTTCAGACTGGTCGCCAGAATGCCGATCGCCAGAAACGCCAGCAGTATCGGCACGTTCGCCTTGCTGGAGAGCTTGTTGGAGATCGCTCCCAGCAGCAGCAGGATTCCGGCCAGAGCGAGGATCGAAGGGATGCTCATCGAAAAACCAGTGATTCAGTTTATTAAAAAGTGATGAATGATGAGAGATGAAAGATGAAATTTGGTCCGATATTTCGAGGTTGTCGTTTTTCTTGCCTCTCCGCAGCCATTGGCAACGAAAATCCGAGATTTTTATCGGGGATTTCGGGACCTTTCAACTTTCCCCGCGCTTTCGTTCCTCAACCGATCTCTCGCCGTTCCCTTTCGTCATTCGCTTCCCCCGCCTCGCACTTCTCACGACGGACTGCGCACGCGTCAGCGTATCTCATCTTTCATCTTTCATAATTCGCCGCAGGCTTCTCACGGCGGCTTGCACACGCGTCAGCGCATTTCATCTTTCATCTTTCATCTTTCATAATTCATCATTTCGCCATCAGCCCGCGGATGCCTTCGAAAACGATCTGCGCCGCCAGCGCGACGAGGTACATGCCCGTGAGCTTGCCGAGGATGCTCAAGCCCTTTTCCTTGAGCACCAGCTCAAGCTGGCGCGCGAAGATCAGCAGAACGCCCACCAGCACCCCGACCACGCTGATCGCCGCGATCTCGGTCACTCGCTGCATCATGCCCCCCGTGATGTTGGCGCCCATCAGCAGCAGCACGCCGATGGTCGCCGGTCCCACCGTGTAGGGGATCGCCATCGGCACCACCGCCATGTCGCCGCCGCCGGCGCACATCTTGGCCTTGGGGATGCCGTTGCCGCGCACGAGATCGAGTCCGTTCAGGAACAGCACCGCTCCGGCGCCGATGCGGAAGGCGTTGAGCGTGATGCCCAGGAAACCGAAGATCGACTGCCCGAAGAGGTAGAAGAGCACGCAGATCACCCAGATCGCCAGCGCGATGCGCACGGCGAAACCGCGCTGCTCGCGGGCGTTCAGATCGCCGCTGCACGAGATGAAGAGCGACAGCGTGCAGAACGGGCTCAGCAAGACGAAGAGCCGGATGACGAGACCGACGAAATTTCCGATGGCCGCGAGATTCATTTGCCGCCGAGTTCCTTCTGCAGCTCGGCGTCGGCGGCGAGGACCTGCTCATGCTGCGCCTTGCGGAAGTCGCGGAGCTTCGCCGCCAGAGCCTTGTCGTTCAAGGCGAGGATGCTTATCGCGTAGAGCGCGGCGTTCTTGGCGCCCGCCTTGCCGGCCGTCACCGCCGCCACCGGGACTCCGGGAGGCATCTGCACGATCGACAAGAGCGCGTCCGCCGCGCCGAAGGGAGCCGACGGCACCGGGATCGCCACGATCGGCTTGGTGGTGTAGCTGGCGAGCACTCCGCCGAGGTGCGCCGCCATCCCGGCGGCGCAGATTATAACCTGGTACTCGCCGCTCGCGTCGACCATTTTGGCGAACTCCGCCGCTTCGGACGGGGTGCGGTGGGCCGAGATGACTCGCGCCGTGTATCCGACTCCGAACGATTTCAACGTATCCAGCGCGCCCCGAACGAGTTCGAGGTCGCTCTTGCTCCCCATCACCACTGCGACGCCCATGATAAAAGCTCCCGGATTTCTGATTTTTCGAGCCGCCGCGCATCCCGCGCGGGAACCTCGCGCTTAACATACATTGCGCCCGGCACTTTTTCAAGACGCTTTCGGCGGGATTGCTGTTCGGAGTAGACGGAAAGGTTAAGGCAAACGCGTGGGACAAAAATCATCTGTATTTATAAGCTCCAAAGCAATATTTGCGATTTTTCCGTGCAAATCCCCATCGGGCCCAAAAATTTCTATTAATTTATTTATATATGCTTCATAGTCCTCCTTATGTTTTTTTATGAAACTGAAAGAGTCTTTGTTTTTATTGGGCTCGATTTTTTTGTACTCATTTTCTTCTGTAATTTTTTTATATTTTTCTTTTTTAAGCACCAAAGAGAGATTCCCTCTGAGGATTTTACCAATTACCCAAAGCAAGTGGTCTAGATAATCGTACCTCCGCCGGTCTTCGGTGTATTTGATTTCCCGGAAAAATTTGTTGATCGCTTCTATGAGTTCACACATATTGTTGTCGGGATTTTTTTTACGCTTTTCAATATCAATACCGCAATAATGATACAGCAACGGCAAATATTTGCGTACTATCGAATCGTATATGGGAAATTGATAATTGGTTTCAAAGTAAAAATATTTGCTTATCAGAGATACTGCCTTGGCCTTATTTGTCTCAACGCCATATTCGCCACAAAATAGGTTGCTTATCTTTTTTTCATCTTCGACCTTTTTTTCGTCGGCAGCGATTGCTGTCAACGTACTTTTTAATTCCACTCCATAGTTCTTATGGCACTTTTCCCAAATCGCTTTTGCCAAATCTTCCAACCCATAGGGGTGCATTCGCATTTGAGTGGAATACATGCTGTCCAAAACAGTCAAACGGATGCGGATTTTGCTTTCATCAAGTCCTTCTCGTCGTGTAAATTCAAAAAGGGATTTGATGGCATTTTTATCTTGATAATATCCTGTTTCATCGTTTGCGCTGTCTTCTCTGTCATATTTTGATATGTCATCCAACAATTTTCTGATCTCTTCTTTGTTGCTTTCTTTCACATCCATGATTTTGTCCTTTCTTATTTGCGATGCTCCTTCTTATTGGCGGCATCATTCAGCTCGCATACGGGATATTTAACATTACCCAGTTCGCGGAGCGGGAGGGACGCACACTGGACGCGCGTGACTTTGCAGTCGCTGGTTTCGAGCAGCAGGTCGCCGCCGCCCGTGAGAAGCTCCGCGCCGCTTCGGTCGAGGATCAGGCGGCTTTCGGTTTCGGTGGCGGTTTTGAACACGATGCGCGTCGGCAGGTTCGCCTTGATGGGGCCGGTGAGACTGCCCCTCCGCAGCTGCGAAGTCCCGACGACGAGGTGTATCCCCGCCGCGCGGCCCCTTTGGGCGACGGCGCAGAGCGCCATTTCGATTTTGCTCTTGTCTTTGCCGGTCATGAGCTCGGCGAGTTCGCCCACCATGACGACGACACGCGGCAGACGCATCGGGCGTTCTTCTTCCTCTTCCGCTCCGGGCGACTGCCGGACGAGTTCGTTGTAGGTCTTCACGTGCCACCGGATAAACATTTTATAGCGGCGGTCGATCTCTTTTTCCGCCCACCGCAGCGCGGTCAATCCGTCGGGGGGACCGGCGACGAGCGGCGGCAGGAAGTGCGGCAGAGCGCCGTATTTTTCCAAGTTCCGGCGTTGCGAATCGATCATGATGAAGTTCAACTCTTCGGGGTTGAAACGGCAGATCAAAGCGGCGATCATCGTGTCGAGACAGGCGTCTTTTTCGTTTTCGTCGTTCCCGGCGACGAGCACGTGCGGCGCGTTGGCGAGGTCGAAGACGACCGGGGCGTTTTTCAGATCCGTCCCGAGCACGACCGGGAAACGCATCCGGTCGGCGCTCGGCGCGGCGGCGGCGAGCACTTCACGCAGATCGACTTTCTTTCTCCGCTCATTGGGGACCTCAATGCCGAAACGGTGCGTACCCGGCATCACCGCGATGCGCACCGCCGGAACGTGAAACTTTTCCGCAATCGCGGGCGCGGCCTTCTCGAATTTCCGCAAGCTGACGCCGGGCTCGGGCACGACCTCGAAACGGCTCGCGCTCGCGCCGACGCTTTCGCCGACGACTTTACCTGGGAGTTCCAGTTCGTCCAAGATCTTCTGCAAAACTTCGCGGCGTTCGATATCGTTCATTTCGTTTCCCCTTGCTGACGGTTGGTTTTTATCCTACCATACGGCCGGGGATGCGACAAAAAGTGTCGGGTCGAAACCGGAACGGCGAAAAATCACCGTTTTTTCTGGGCGGCGATGGCTTTTTTCGCCCGCGCGACGACTTCGGCGGCGAGCTCGGGGTGGTTCAACAGACACGCGTCGCCGCCCTCGACGAGCACGTAATTGACGATCCGGTACGCGGGGGCGGCGGCGATGCGGACGATGAAGCCGTCGCCGTCGCGTTTCTCCTCCGCGACGTCGAACTCTTCGCCGACGAACTTCCGCGCCTCGGGGCCGAGGCGCAGGCGGATGTCCTCGACCAGCGGAAAGTCGAAGATCTTGCGCCGGTTCACGGCGTCGATGATCTCCTGGTCCGGCTCGAAGTTCACGCCCGTCGGTTCGGCGCTCCGGACGCGGTGCAGCGCCAGCGCGGAGGCGCGGCGTTTATCCTTCGGGATGCTCTGTCCGTCCTTCGTGCGCGAGACCGCCTTGACGTACCAGTTGCCCTCGTAGAAGGCGAGCGCGTGCGGCTCCGCCAGACGCTTCGAAACGTGTCCGTCCACCGTCTCGTAGGTGAGTTTCACGCAGCGGTGGCTCTGCCACGCGTCGAAGACGACCCGGAAGACTTCGGGCGCCACCTTCGCCCGCGAACCCAGCGCGACCAGCGACAAGAGCACCGCCTTTTCGTCGAGCCCCTTGTCGTTCACGGAAAGCAGCGTGTCCACGGCGGAGCGTATCTCCTGCTTCACGGGAGACGGCATCAGGTTTTCGGCGAGGCGCGCCCCCAGCACCGCCGCGCGCATCTCGGGATCGTCCAGAAACGGGATGTCCGCGCTCCAGTCGGGATCGGCGAGATAATAGCCGCGCCGTTCGCAGTCGTATTCGATGGGGGCGCCGTATTCCGCCTTGAGAAACGCGATGTCGCGCTGCAAGGTCCGGGCGGAAAGTTCGTACGCCCCCGCGATGTCCTGACGCCGCATCTCGGCGAGGAAGCGCGGATAGTTCGGGTAACGGTTCTCCTTGAGCATGGCGAGCAGCCGCTTCAGCCGCCGGATGTTGTATTTGGTGACCGCCATTGTCATCCCCCCGTGTCGCTTTCGGTCCGCGGTGAAGAATATATCACGGCGGCAAGGTTTTTGCAACCGGTGATGCGGGCGGAGCCGCGGATCACAGTTTCACGTAGCCCTGCCGGATGCGCGGAGTGCGTTCGGCGATGTTGGTGAGGCGGTCGCCGATCTTTTCAAGCTCGCCGAGCATCTCGATGTAGATCACCCCCGCCGGAGCGGCGCACTCGCCGCGCCGGAGCCGTTCGATGTGCTCGTTCTCGAACTTGGCCGTCAGCTTGTTGACCTTGCGCTCGTCCTTGAGCGCGCTCTTGACCGGTTTCCGCCTGTCGCCGCCCAGCGCTTCGATCACCTGCTCCGCCTCGTCGTCGAGGATGCGCCACAGCTTGCGGAGCGACTTGACGGCGCGGTCGGAAAGTTCGTCGCCGCCCTCCACCATGCGCCGGGTGAGGGTGATGATGTTTTCCGCGTGGTCGGCGATGCGTTCGGCGTCGTTGGTGGCGTGCATCAACAGCGGGATCAGCTCCGAAAGTTCGGCCGGGAGCGGCTTGCGCGTCAGCTGGACCAGATATTCCGTAATCTCGCGCTGCATCTCGTCGACCTCGTCCTCCATGCGGGAGATCTCCGCGATCTTCTCTTCGTCGAGGTCGCGTTCGAGGAAGTGTCCGTTCAGCGAGCGGTCGATCATCGTCCACGCCTGCCGCACCATGACCTCGATGGCGGCCCCGCACTGCTTGAGCGCCACATAGGGGGTGTTTAATAGTCCCGGCTCCAGCATCCTGATCCGCCGCGCCGAGTCGTCGCGGATCGGGAGCAGTCTGTTGCAGAGCTTTTCGAATACCCCCGTGAAGGGCAGCAGCACCAGCGCCACCGAGACGTTGAAGAGCGTGTGCGCCATCGCGATATGCCGTTCGATGTTCTGCGGCACGGCGGCGAAGGCGTCGCCGGGGGTGAGAATGTCGACGAGCTCCAGAAACACGCCGTTGCCGCCCCGGTAAAACGGAACGTAGAGCAGCGCCGCCATCAGCAGCGCCCCGAAGGTGTTGAAGATGAAGTGCGCCAGCGCCGCCTGCTTCGCCACCCGGTTGAGGTGCACCGAAGCGAGCAGCGTCGTCACCGTCGTGCCGACGTTGGAGCCGAGCAGCAGCGCGAACGCGGTATGGAAGTTCACCATGCCCCCCGCCGCCAGCGCGAGCACCACGCCGGTGAAGGCCGCGCTGGAGTGGAGTATCGCGGTGCAGACGAGTCCGACGAGGAGCGCCCCCAAAAGCGGCAGCGGCGGAACGATCCCGCCCCGCGGCGCGCAGTCGAAGAAGACGAAGAGCCCGCGGAAACTCGGCGCTCCGCTCAGTATCCCGATCTCGTCGCCCATGAGCTTCATGCCGTAGATCAGTATGCCGAAGCCGAGCACCGCCCGGCCGACGCCCTGCAGTCCCCGCCGTTTGGAAAAGCCGAAGAGCACCCCCAGCGCCACCGCGGGCAGAGCCACCGCGCCGATGTCGAACGAGATCAGCTGCGCCGTGAGCGTCGTGCCGATGTTCGCGCCGAAGATAATCCCCAGCGACTGGCGCAAGGTGAGGAGTCCGGCGTTGATGAACCCCGTGATCATCACCGTCACGGCGGCGCTGGACTGCACCCCGGCGGTGACCACCGCGCCGGCGACGAGCGCCGAAAAGCGGTTGCCGGTGAACATCCGCAGCAGATTCTTGAGCTTGTCGCCCGCGGCGTCGCGCAGTCCGTCGCTCATGAGCTTCATGCCGAAGATCAGGAACGCGATCCCGCCCAGCACGGCGGCGGCGATCTGCCACGGATCCACGGCGACGATCTCGACGTCGCGCCCGCGGACATAAAATCCCTTTTCGGGCCCGTCGACGTCGACGGCGATCCGGCTGGTGCCGGAGTCCTTGCCGAGCGTCACGACCGTTTCCGCCACGCCCCGGGCGTCGGTCACGCACTCGGCGGGTTCGACTCTGGTCGAAGTTCCGGCGCGGCGGCCGTTGACGGAGTTGTCGCGCACCGTGAAGCGGACGGGCACGCCCGCTACGCCGCGCCCCTCCCGAACGAGCCGCACCGACAACGGCGGCGAGAGTTTCTTACCCGCGAGCCCCTCGCCCGTGTCGCCCTTGAGCTCCACGCCGTTGACCACCCGCAGCCGGAGCTTCGCATCGGAGGCGCCGACCGCGCGCGCGGTGAAGAACTGGTCGCCCGTCGCCCCGGCGCGGAGCCGGACGGCGACCATGCCGCCCGCGTCCGAAACCGCCGCCGCGGGCGAAAATTCGAGCTTCGAGCCCGGTTCGGAGCAAAACTCCACGCGGACGCCCGCCGCCGGGCGGCCCCCGGAACGCACCTCGATGCGCACCGGGGAATCGAAACTGCCGTCCGCGTTGGCGGCGCACTGATCGGCGCCCGAAAGCGCGCGGAGTTCGACGCGCTTCGATTTTTCGCCCGAACACCCGGCAAGGAGCAGAAAGAATGCGAGAAACGGAAACAAGAAAACGGTCGGAAGATGTCTTTGGCGCATGGTCCGGCTTTCGAATGCGGTGTGGGTTGCTTGCGACATGCGTATAATATAGCACCGTTTTTGACAATATAAAATCCTTTTCATATGCGCGGCGGGATTTTTTTCGGCCGCGCGTCTTGGAATATACGGATTCACATGTTATTTTATTCCGACAACAACGAAACAGCGGGAGTTATTCAAGTAATATGTGGGATACGGTTCTGGCCTGGGGCTTCAACGTCCTGTCGGTGATCTTCGTGATATTCGCCATCGGTTTCTGCATCTTTTCGCACGAGCTGGGGCACTTTCTGGCGGCGAAGTGGCGGGGACTGCACGTCGACGCCTTCGCCATCGGGTTCCGGGCGTTCTGGAAGAAGAAGTACAAGGGCGTCGAGTACCGCATCGGCATCATCCCCGTCGGCGGCTACTGCGAGATACCCCAGATCGACGCCACGGACGCCGAACCCAAGGCCGCCGACGGCACGGTGCTCCCGCGCGCCAAACCGCTCGACAAGATCATCACCGCCGCGGCGGGGCCGCTTTTCAACATCATCTCGGGATTTCTGATCGCCTGCATCGTCTGGGCGTGGGGCATGCCGCAGAACACCCCCAAGATGACCGAGATCGCCGTGCTGGCCGTCGACGAGAACGGTCCCGAATACGAAGCCGGACTGCGCAAGGGCGACAGGATCGTCAAGCTCAACGGCGAGACCTTCGACTGCTCGTGGGAAAAATTTCAGGAAAAGCTTATCTACACCAACGGCGAAGTCGAGCTGACCGTAAAGCGCGGCGGCGAAACGAAGGTCATCCGTTACCTCCAGCGGATCAACCCCGACAACGCCAAACTCGCCGGCGAGGGCCTGCCGGCGCCGTTCTTCGTGCCGCACATCCCGGTCGAACTCGATCCCGTCAAGGGCGGCGCGGCGGACAAGGCCGGCGTCAAACCCGGCGACCGCATCCTTGAGATCGACGGCAAGGGCGACATCGGCGAGCACAATTTCCAAACCCTGCTGGACAGTTCGCACGGCAAGCCGCTCAAGTTCAAACTTCTGCGGGGAAACGGGACCGTCGAGATCGAAGTCGTCCCGCACGCGGTCCCGAACGAAAAGCCCTATTACCTCGTCGGGATCGACTTCTCCACGCGCGATTTGAAGGCAATGGAGATAATCGGGACCATCGAAAACAGCGCGGCGGAAAAGGCCGGCATCAAACCCGGCGACCGCATCGTCGAACTGGACGGCAGAAAGCCGGAAGGCTTCAAGGAGTTCCGCGAAGCCATCCAGAAGGGCGCAGGCAAGCCGGTCAAGCTCAAGCTCCGGCGCGGCGCGGAGACCGTGGAAACGGAACTGACTCCCGACCGGTACGAATACATGACCGTCGACGCCTATGTGCCGTGCAAGGACCACCCGTCGCCGTGGAGCCAGTTCGCCTCGACGCTGAACAACAGCTTCAAGGCGTTGAGCGGCATATTCATAACCGTCGGCAACAAGCTGAAGATAACGAAGAAGGATTCGCAGATCAAGCCCCGCCATCTCTCGGGCGTACTCGGCATGGGCGCGGTGCTCTTCAAGGCGGCGCACTACTCGTTCGTGAGCTTCGTCTTTCTTCTGGTGATGATCTCGTTCGCGCTGGCGATCTTCAATCTGCTGCCGCTGCCGGTGCTCGACGGCGGCCACATCCTCTTCGGGTGCATCGAGCTCGCCATCCGGCGGCCCCTGCCCGTCAGGATGATCAAGGTGCTCTACATCGTCTTCGCGGTGCTGCTGATACTGCTGATGGTCTACGCGACCTTCAACGACGTGCGGCGCATCTACGACGGCAGCCGCAAACCCGCCGCCGCGGCAAAGGCTAAGAAGTGACGGACGCCCGGCACACGCGCAGGATCATGGTGGGCGGCGTCCCCGTGGGGGGCGGTTCGCCCGTATCGGTCCAGTCGATGCTCAACGTGCGCACCGCCGACGCCGCGGCGGCGATCCGCCAGTGCGAAGAGCTCCGCCGCGCCGGGGCGGAGATCCTGCGGCTCTCGGTCGACACCCCCGACGACGTGAAGGCGCTCCGCGAGATCGCGGCGGCGACTCCCGTCCCGCTCGTGGCGGACATCCAGTTCGAACGCGGCGCGGCGATCCCCGCGCTTGAAGCCGGAGCGGCGGCGGTGCGCGTCAACCCCGGACTTTTCCCCGCGGAAAGCGACGACTTGAAAACGCTCGCCGCCGAGCTGGCGAAGCGCAACGCGGCGATCCGCGTCGGCGCCAACGCGGGGAGCATCGGCGAAGCGGCGGTGCGCGCCGAGTGCCGCAAGGGAGTGCCGCGCCCGAAGGCGCTGGCGCAGGTCCTCGCCGAAAAGACGCTCCGGCAGTGCGAAGCGCTCGAAAAACTCGGCGTTTACCATGTCAAGGCCGCGCTCAAGTGCTCCGACGTCGGCGTCATGATCGAAGCCAACCGCATCTTCGCGGCGCGCTCGGAGATCCCGCTGCACGTCGGCGTCACCGAGGCGGGAACGCTTTACCGCGGGGTGGTGAAATCCGCCTGCGGCATCGGCGCGCTGCTGCTCTCCGGCATCGGCGACACCATCCGGGTGAGCCTTACGGAAAACCCGCTCGAAGAGGTGCGCGCCGGGATCGCGATCCTCGAATCCTGCGGCCTGCGCCCGGCGGAGCCGGAGATCGTCTCGTGCCCGACCTGCGGCCGCACCGAGATCGACCTGCCGCGCCTCGTCCGGAGCGTCGAGGAGCTCGTCGCCAAGCTCAAGGCGGCGGGCAGAAAACTCCCCTTCAAAAAGATCGCCGTCATGGGGTGCCCCGTCAACGGCCCCGGCGAGGCCCGCGACGCCGAATTCGGGCTGGCGGGGAGCCGCAACGGACAGGTGGTGCTCTTCCGGCGCGGAAAGGTGCTCGGCGCGTACTCCGCCGAAGCGGGATTGAAGAAATTCGAAGAACTCCTCGCCGCCGCGGAGAAATGATGCCGAACGCCAAACCGGTCCTCTTCGCCCTGCTCTTCGCGGCGGCGCTGACCGCCGCGGCGGAGCGCAGAATAACCCGCGTCTTCTGCTGGGGCTTCCCCGCCGACGACGCAGCCGCCGCGCGCTATGCGGCGGCGGGCGCGACCGACATCCAGGTGCGCGACGCGCGCGAAGCCGCGCTGGCCAAAAAGTACGGCATGACGCCCTACTTTTCGTGCTTCACGCCCGCGGGGCCGCACCGGCAGCAGATGGCTCCGGAAGAAGAGGCGCACTCGCGTTACATCAACGGGCTCGACCTCGATCCCAAGCTCCCGAAACGGGAGCGCATGAAGATCGTCCACGCGCGGCGGATCGAAAAACAACACCGCTACGGCGGGGATTCCGTCGCGGAGATCGACACGCTCCGCTGCGACCTGCCGTGCTTCGTCAGCGACGACGGCCTCGCGCTCACCAAAAAGAAGCTCGACGACCTCGTTTCCCGCGCTCCCGAGGGCGTCGCCGGCATCTACCTCGACTACATCGGCTACACCAACCACCGCGGCTGTTACTGCCCGGAGTGCCTCGGCAAACTCCGGCGCTTTCTGGCGGAGCGCGGCCTCGCCGACACCCCGGAAAACCGCGCCGCATTCTACCGCGAAAAACTGGTCGGATACTGCAACGCCGTAATCGACCACGTAAAACTCCGCCGCCCCGACTTCAAGGTCGTCATCCACATCTACCCCGAGTTCCGCCCCGATCCGTTGTACGGCAACCGCGTCAAGGCGGATTTCTGCGGGCAGACCGTCGCGTGGTACTTCAAGTGGGACGACGAAAAGATCGACCGCTGCACCCGCTTCGTCGTCGGGCACGCCCATGACTTCCACCCCGATGCGGTCGGCATACCGTTTCTGGGCGTCAACCGGAAGCCGGGCGGCAGTCTCGCCGTCAAGACGCCGGAGACGGTGGCGCACGAACTCGACCTCATCACCGCCGCCGGAGGGCGCGTCCTGATGGTCTGCGACGGCTCCGCGATGATCGCCCCCGGATACTTCGAGGTCTTCCGCAGATACTGCGGAAAAGAACAGCCCCGAGCCGCATCCTGCGGATCGGGGCCGCAACGGTGGTAATGCAAGGCGTTTTTGTATGTTAATCCCCTGTGTTGTTCCTGCAACTTTCCTTTCCCGAGAATGGACTCGATAGTTCGTCGGAGGGAAAGGAAAAAGTTGCAGAAGCACAACGGATGTGCTA